>Ga0123342_1005919_pt1 | contig 17335 bp, 6 predicted proteins | sample Turbeawhitnodule_FD_89960 | JGI IMG/M metagenome (GOLD analysis project Ga0123342, IMG submission 89960) | Root nodule microbial communities of legume samples collected from Mexico - Turtle bean Mexico white nodule | ecosystem: Host-associated > Plants > Roots > Nodule | place: Mexico: Nepantla... | reverse complement strand
TTTTTTTTTTTTTTTTTTGATCAGCAATAGGGCAATCCATACCTTACAATCTGACTTTGTGAGGATGAATTAGACTTAAACTTCTTAATAATCACAATACTGAAAACTATAATGAAATGGAGCACAATTCCTCTCTAGTTGATGCGGGATTTGGGTTTTGTCTGAACCCCTCATGTCCATACTAAAAAGGTAGGATTGTGATTTTTTATGCCTAACTCAACTTCAATATCATGTTAGATAGTAGATTTAGGCATAATTCAACCCCATAAAACCAATTTATGTGATGAGAATTGTCTCAACATATTGTATTTTGGCACTATCTCTAGGCATTGTGGGACTTGTTTTTTTTTTTTAATATATTTTAGCATGGAAAATTTTGTTGTTGTTTAGTATCTTGAGTAACAAAAGATTTGAGTTTTGTCTTGTACTTCATCCTTTCTCTTATGGTGTCCCATACCCCACTACCATTTTTAAAATCAAACATAGAACAATTGTTTTTGTGCCCCTGGCCCTTAACTCTCTAACCCACCCTTTAGAAATAGTGTTGTCTTATTTGTCTCTTGTTTCTCTGTCTTTCAACAGTTTCTATGAGGTGCAATTTTAATTTTTAAATTCTATAATATTTTTGTAAAGTAGTTATATGCATTCCTAATGTAATTTCTTTATGATCTCCTGTGAACAGCGGATCCTAAGGGAATAGAGCTCTTAATTCCTGATTGCTGTGAAGACAGAGAGCTTATGCCACTGAGAAAATATTTTGGTGGACATGAAGCGGTTGGAGAGTATATTTGGTATCAGACAAAGCGTAAACTTGAAGGATCGGAACTGCTAGATATATCTAATGCCTCTGACGTTGTAATATGTGGGACAGAGATGTAAGTACTGAGATATTGTTCATGTGTTTTATTGGAATAAAAACTTTTCCTGAGGTTGAGGATTTTGCCATTATTTTTCTTGTCATGGCAGGATGTATAAACCATTGCTTAAAGATGTTGCAGCTTACTTGGCTTTATATTGGGTGCCGACTCGAGCAGATGGAAAATGTGGGGAGCCATTGGTTGCAATTAGCAGTACCCCGGTTTCCCCTGGTATATCTATGATTCTTTGCTGGAAGTTCATTTCACTGTCTGATGATAGCTTTTCATCACATGGTTTGAGTATTATTGTGTTGTGGTGGGTGTGTACCTCTTGGCTCCCATACATCTATTGTTGGATGTGCCCACTGTATTTTGTGTGCATGTGATAAACTTTATTTTGTTTTAGATTTTCATTTGTTCTATCATTTTTTGCCTAACTGACATAAAATGTGATATTTAGCACTTTTTATTGCCTAACTCCTTTAGTAATTTGCAGCTCCTCCAGTAGTTTCTAATGTACACGTGAAAGAGTTGTCTACCGGAATTTATTCTGGAGAAGGTGAATATTTTGGTGGACATGAAGGAGAAAGTCTCTTTAGCTGGTATAGAGAAAATAATGAGGGAACTGTTGAACTAGTTAATGGAGCAAATTCTAAAATCTATGAAGTTACTGATTCGGATTACAATTTTCGATTGTTGTTTGGGTAATTATTCTATATTATCTTTTAACCTTTAATGTATGGCAATGAAGATAGTGTATTGTATGCCATGCTAAACATTTTAGCTTATCTAAACTTGAACTTGAAAGTGTGAAAGGAATGATTTTTTCTTCTTTTAAGTCCTTGTTGCTTTGTATCAATATAAATTATTAGATGATTGACTTTTTGGTCCTATCCAAGCTGTTGAATTTGTGGTTGAGAAAGGATGGCATAGTCTATGATTTGAAAAGTGATTCTATGCTAGTGGTGGGAGCTCTCTCCCATAATTACATTGTTAGGAATATGAGATTTCATGTATCTCATATATAGGGAGGGAAATCATTGTGCCGACAGACCTTCTTCTTTTGGGGTTAGACCTAGATGTACTATGTGGTAAGATCTTATTCTAGATTTTCTTAAGTTTGATTTCTATAAGAATAGATGGTATTTGCCTTGTTATAGGTTTGTTTTTTGAGTGGGTGTTGGTATAGTCCCCCCATATTCTTTTTCTATTTTTTTATGATATTTGAGTATACTGGAATGATTGATATAACTTGGAGTGTCAATTTAGTTGGGATAGCTTGTCATATATTGGTGTTTTTGCATACCTACCTTCTTTGCTTTTAAAAGAAAACAATTTTCGGAGTTCCCAAATTTGCTGTTCTTAATTTTATTATCGGGCTGCTCTCTTGCCAGTATTATTACCGTGGTGCTTGACCTAACTAATAGTGTAAATATGATGATTAGGTTGTATTGTATCATATTGTTTTATGCCATATCAATGAAATATCTTACAATTGAGACAGTCCTTTCTCTGTTTTTCCTCCCTGTCCAAACCCTTTAATTTCAACCTTTATATCCTTTTCATATTAACATTTTAATCCTTTTTTCCCCAGATATACACCTATTCGATCAGATTCAGTTGTGGGAGAACTTATTTTATCTGCTCCGACTAATATTGTGTTCCCAGGTAACCATTTCCCCTGTTTAAGCAAGCCCTTGTTTTTTTGCACTGCATTTACTTTTGAAGTGAAGCACTTTTGTCTTTCAAGATTTTGAAGTTCTTGGAAAATAAGTATGGTCCTTGCATTGTCCTTTAGAGTTTCCATGCGTGGAGATGCTTGCTCTGACTGGAAAGGCAGTTGAAGGTGATGTTCTTACAGCTGTTGAAGTGATTCCAAATAGTGAGACTCAGCGACATGTTTGGAGCAAGTACAAGAAAGATATAAGATACCAATGGTATGGTGATATAGTTTACACTGCTACACCAAAGATAGTAGCTGGAATTAAAGTATTTCTAAAAAAATATGAAAAACCTGCAAAATTAATAATCAGGTCTCAATTATGAAATTCTGTACCATAAACAAATGAACAATAATTTGTCCTTTCGAATAATCAAAATAATAAAATTCCGAGTTATATGTATTTATGTAAATTAGGGGAACCATCATTTATTACAATTATGAGTATCCTCTATTCTTTATGAGGGAGAGTCTTGTTTAATCCTGGAATGTCCATTACATGGCGGGGTTAGCTCTTTTTACAGGTTTTTTCACACACAAGATTCAAATCCAAGTTGTTGCTCTAGGGAAACCACAACATGTAACACCCAATAAATTTATAGTAAAAAGAAAGCTAAATTTAACATTTTTTTTCCTGCTTCTGTGCAATGCATGTGCATAAAGTTTCCTATAATTTTGAAGAGGGTGGTGGACATCAAGGATCTTACTATTGACTAGGGGTGGAAACAGGTAAGGCTTTGGTGGGGTGTAGTTTAAGCCTGAATCGCCCTGTTTAAAGCTTGAAAGTCTATTTAGTAGCTTATTTTATAGAAAAACTTAAGAAATGAACTAAAAAAGTAATTAGGCTAACTAACATAAAAGGGTCATATTGTTGTGTTCATCACAGATTATTCTTTATTTATTACAGATTGTGTTAAAGGAAATAAAAAGAGTTTCATAAAGAAATAAGCCATTATATTAAAAAAGAACAAATACAAAGCATAAATAGGCCCTCATCTTGTCACAAGAAAAATAAATGAGAAGAAGTTTTATAAACTAACATAATTAAGCAATGAAAAGTAATACAGTAAGGAAAAATTTCAATTAGATTCATTAAACATATGTATCCTTCCATTCAGCCATTGTGCTATTATTCACTAGATACAATTCTCAAGTTTAGAAGAAAATAATTTCTGTATAATTCAGTCTCATTACTTACATCTTTTATATATACATACATTAATTGGATAAATTTTGAAACAAGCACTCCCTATTGTAGGAAACAAATCCTTGAGATTGTTGGATTGATATACTAGTAACAAAAACAAGATACAACCAATATATAGAATTGAAAAACAATAGCATTGATGACGATGGGTCACTCATAAATCCATATGTCCAAATACATTTAAACATAATTTTTTGTTATAAAATTTATTAATATTAAAGTTATACATATATATATATATATATATTATCATTGTAGAAATAAGCCAGCCTGTCATACCTAACAGGTTTTTTCTAAGGCATAAAAGCCTTTGCTTTTAGTTAAAAAGGTTTTTAAAAGACCTGAACCCTGTCAGGTCTTTGGCAAGCCAGAGGCATTTGCCCTCACAGGCAGCCTGGTTTATTTCCTCCCTTGCATGTCAGTAGAGTCTGTTCCATGCTCCCATGTCAATGACCAATTCTCCCAAACTCTTAAGCTTTTGGGTGATGGCATGTACGTCTAACAAAGTAACAATTATTGGGGTAGTTATTTTCATTTTCAGGAGAATATTGGTTGTTAACTCAACAATTCTTGTAGTATAGGCTGATTATGTGTAGTATAGGCTGATTATGTCTATCGCTTAATCACATTAACATAATTTCAGGTTTTGTTCATCAGAAGTTGGAGACAGTCTTTCGTATGATCCATTACCTAATCAGAGTTCTTGCTCCTATAAGGTGCGGCTAGAGGATATTGGTCATCATTTAAAATGTGAGTGTATCGTAACTGATGTGTTTGGAAGGTCAAGTGATGCAGTATGCATTGAGACAACACCTGTATTGCCAGGTAATTGCTTTCATTGATAGTGGCTGTTTTGGTGCTTTAAACTTCTTTGCACATATGATTCCAGCAAAGATATTGTCTATGAAATATTTATGGCCATTCGTGTTATTCACATCATAGAGCTGTTTCTCTTACTCAAAGGAATACACAATGGCTTTGCAAATTGTCAAAACTGTGATGCCTATTATGTATTTTTGGAAGCTGTTTATTTTATCTTTGTTATAACTTTATTCTTTATTACATGTTTATCTTTCTGTTAATACTAGGAGTATGTATTTAAAAACAATCCCATAATTACATGGATTTGTTTCCTTATAATTACCTCTCTATATTTTCTAAAATAACCAGAATAATGAATTTATAGGTCAAACTACCTCATATTTGAAATGCAAAAGAAATATAATCTTTCTAAATTTGAGATGGTATTAGAGCTCCCTATCTGTGAGAGACTCTAACCTTGTCTTTCAACCCTAAAACACAGCCTTTATTATTGCGCCACTTTAAAGCATATTACAGCCTTCATTGCTGCGCCTCTCTGATCCCGATATCAGCTTTTATTGTTGTATAATCCTTCTATATGGTTGAGTTTGTGAATTTTGGAAGGGAAACCGGGGACAGATTCTAGACTACTAGAGAATTGCAAAATTTCTTTTATGCTTAAGGATTAAATGGAAAGAATTAAATGGTCTACTCATTAAGATCATCCTAAAAGGAAAAGATAAGGGTAGTCACTTGATTGATAATGCACCTGGTGATAATGATGTCAAGTTCAAATCTTGGGAGAAGAATCTATGATCATGGCATGGATGTGGAATTCAATTGTTCCTGAAATCAGTGATACCAACATGTTTCTAATATTATTCATAGAGGAGCAATTGCTCTTAAATCAGATACAAAGGCTTAATAACTAGAAATCTTAATTTAAGATGGATATGATCTAGATCAATGATCCCATACAATAAATATAAAATATACTGTCAGCCTATTAATCCTCCTAATTATGTAATTAAAATTGTGCAAGGAAATATTAATTGCCACATATATCATGGGATTGGTGAGTGGATGTCATCTGTTCCCAACTTGCCAACAATAGAGTGAAATGTGGCACCAATTAGCCTTTTTGTCAATACATCTGCAAGTTGAATTCTGCGGTTACAAATGATGTACATATTGTGCAATTATCCAGTTTCTCCTTAAATGATGTACATATTGTGCAATTATCCAATTTCTCCTTTATGAAGTGTTTGTCTACTTCAACATGCTTAGTTTTATCATGTTGCACTAGCTTATGCACAATATTTATTCTTGACTTGTTATCACTATACAATCTTATAGGCTTCTTCCAATCAATCTTCAGGAATTCTAAAATCATCTTTAGCCATAGTATTTCACAAATCCCTATGGCCATCGCTCTAAGATCATCTATAGAACCTGCATAGTCAATGTTTGCGTAGGCTTCTAAGATCATCTCATTCCCCAATGTAAATAGAATTCCTCTTCCAGAAGTTGCTTTCAAGTACTGTAGAATGCGATAAACAATTTTTAGACGAGCCTCCTTTGGATTATGCATAAATTGACTTACAGCCCCTGCAACATAGGCAATGTTGGGCCTAGTATGAGAGAAGTAGATCAATTTCCCAATCAACCTTTGATAAGATTGTCTATCCCAATCAATTTATTCACCAAGTTTGTGATTTTGTTTGAAAGGTGTCTTTGTTGGTTTGCATTCAAATTTACTAGTTTCAGCCAATAAATCTACCACATTTTGTTGGGAGATGAAAATACCATGATGGGAATGAGCCACATCAATTCTAAAGAAATATTTCAATCTGGCTAACTCCTTAATTTCAAACTTTGTTATCAAACATCTTTTTAAGGCTTTCACTCCTGTCTTATCATTACTAGTTACAACTATATCATCTACATAAACAATTAGTGCAATAACTCCCCTTGAAGCTAAATGCTTAATAAATAGTGTTTGGTCACCTAGGCTTTGCTTATACCCCATGGTTTTCATTATAGTAACAAACGTGCCAAACCATGCTTTCAGAGATTGTTAAAATCCATAAAGTGCCTTCCTTAGTTTACACACCTTTCCCTCCTCGACTTTAAACCCAAGTGGGATCTCTATGTAAATCTCTTCCTTGAGGTTACATGCATAAAGACAATTGTGACAATAAAATTCTAACCATATTCATTTTTGCAACAAGTGAAAAAGTTTCAAGATAGTCAATCCCATATGTTTGATTATATCCCTTAGCTACTAACCTTGCCTTATACCTTTCTATGTCCCATCTGCCTTGTATTTAATAGAGAATACCCAATTACATCTACAAGAGTTTTTCCTTTGGGTAGATCCATCAACTCCCAAGTTTTATTCATTTTTAGAGTAACTACTTCAACAGTTTTTGGAATAGTGGCACTATTTAGATGACCAAGAAAACTTCTTGTGATTACTAAATAGTTTGTCATAAGACACAAAGTGTGACAATGAGTACATGTTCTAATACCTTTCCTTACTGCAATTGGAAGATCCTGAACTTCAATTTCAATGTCTGACATTTTGTTCTTCATTAATGTCAAGTATTTCGTGTACAAATTCATAGACTTGTAATAATAGACTTTCTCCTTCGTGATTATACTTGTAGTGGATGGGTAGCACTCTGAGTTTTTCTCCTGTTATCCTTGGGCTTGACCCAAAGGAGAATGAATAGGAGAAGCAACAGGACTCTACTTTGTAGATGGTGAAATATTATACTCAATAGAAGGTGGAGTATTAATGGAACTTAAGTTTGTGAGAATGAGGTTTACTGTTAAGAATGAATAATCCTTATCTTCAATGAACGAGTTTCCCCCTGGAAATAAGGTTGAAAATATTTTGTTTTTATCATAGCTGACATCATGCGACAAGCAATCGTTTTGTTAGAGGGTGGTAACATTTGTATCCCTTTTGGATATGTGGATAACCAATAAATAGGCACGTAATAGCCTGATTATTATGTTTCCCCCTATGATTAGAATGAACATGGACAAAGGATACACAACCAAAGACTCAAGGTACAAGATGATTTGTTGCTTTATACTCTGGGAAAATTGGAGAATAGTTGAATGGAACGATTATTGTTTATTGTTTTTTAGGGTAGACGATTAACCAAATAGGTAGTAGTAAGAACAACTTTTTTCCAATTGTTTTGGAACATTTTTATGGAGAAGAGAAACTCGAATTACATGTATGAGGTGCTCAATTTTTCATTCGTCCACCCCATTTTGTTGTGGGGGTGTTCACACAAGAAGATTCATGAATTATTCCTTGTTCATTGAAGGAGGACAATGTTTGGTTGAAAAATCTTTGGCATTATCTAAGCAGACTCTTTTAGTGGTTGTCTCAAACTGATTTTTAATCATTTGGATAATTTTTTTTGAAAACCTTGCTTGGATACCATGTCAGAAGAATTGTTTATAATATTCTTCATAGAGGAGCAATTGTTTTAAATAGAATACAAAGACTTAATAATTGAAAATCTTAATTTATGATGGATATAATCTATCCCTACAATTCAGGATCAATGTTCCTGTACAATAAATATAAAATATAGTGTTAGCTAATTAAATCTCCTAATTATGTAATTGAAATATTGACCCCAACATAAATCATGAGATTCAAACTACAATCAATCATTGAGGTAGACACATTTTATCAAGGAAAAGCTAGACAATGACTTGATTTGCACCCTATATGTGTTCACTCGAAATCAACTTGCAGACATACTCACGAATGGGTTGAATTGCATTAACTTTGAAAGAATTATATCCAAGTTGGAAATGAAGAACACTTACTCACCAACTTGAGAGGGAGTGTCAAAATTGTGTTGTTCATTATGTATTTTATGATGTTTTTTATTTTGTTCTTGTTATAATTCTATAGTTTATTATAGTTGTATCATGCTATTAATATTAGGATTATGTATTTATAAACGATTCCATAATTACATGGATTTTTTTCCTTTGAATTAGCTCTCTATATTTTCTAAAGTAACCAACAGACTAATGTATTTGTAGGTCTAATGACCTCATTATTAAAACACAAAAGAAATATATTTTCTTTCTAACTTTGAGAAAAATGACATCATTATTGAAATACAGAAGAAATATATTTTGTTGCTAAATTTGAGAAAAATGAAAATATGAAATTGGACCACCTGATGCCCAACCATGTGATTCTTCATCCTATCATTTCCTACATACCAAAGAGTGTAGTGTTTTAAACATTTATTGCCATTTCTTTTTGTGATTGATTTGCCCTTGATCTTTTTTTCATGCATTCTTCTTGTGTTAAAGTATTATATTTGCATTCTTAGGAATTCCTAGAATACACAAGCTTGAGATTGAGGGAAGGGGATTTCATACCAATCTCTACGCTGTTCATGGCATTTACAGTGGTGGAAAGGAAGGCAAAAGTAGAGTTCAGTGGCTTAGATCAATGGTTGGAAGTCCTGACTTGATCTCCATACCAGGTATGCTAAATCATTTAAGTTACTTAAACTGATTCTTTTCTGGTTAAAGTATTGAGAAGTATATGATTGAATTACAATATATCCACCACAAGGACCGTATTGCTTATTTTGACATTTTACCATGTCCTATGATGGAGATCTCACGATTAGTGATTCACTAGTTGGTTTTGTAAGTTTGAGTGAGATATAAACTTACTAACATGGTATTAGAGCCATATTAAAAAAAACCTATCCTAGCATATTTGTTAGGGGTATTGTGCCGCCGCTATTGAGCTCTTGTTGGACTACTCACAAACCTCATCTTCCATCCTATTGTTTGATAAGTGGTAGCAACAACACTCTTATGTTATGCCTTTAACGTTGGTCAAAGTTGATTGAAAACTACAAAATCATGAGTTGAATTCATTAAATAAGTAGTGAGGCCAACAAATTTTTCATAATTTATAATAAATTTTTATTGATAATAAAGATTGTGTAAGCTTTTTTTCGATATTATAGGTTTTCTTACTGGGGTTTTGGCTTTGTCCCTCCAGTTGCTTGTATGACACTTTTAATTGTTTTTATGGTACTTGTGGTGCTGCAAATGATTGTTATTTGGGGTGTTAACATACTTTGGATGCCAAATAACATAGTGATGTTCTGTTGTTTGATTATTGGATGTGAAGGAGTGGCAACCGACAAGGGTCAAACTTGAGGTCACACTTAGTAGAAATAATATTCTGGATTGACTCAAAATTGGTTTCTTTATTTTTAAAAGTTTGGGCTGCTTAATGACTTGACAGCTTGTTTGAGGAGAGTAAGTAAGAGATATTACCCAATCCGTGTCTCATGTGCGCAATGAAATGTTTGATTTATTATAGTGAGTAATAATTATAGAGAAAATATTTACCCAATTACTGTAAATATATAAAACTTAGATTTGCCAATTACCATAATTAAGGGCGTCACAGGTTGCCTTCATTATTGCCACTTGCCAGTGGACTTCTTTGTCGGTCCTCTCATGAACTGAAACTATTAGAAAGTGTTGGAGATTCCACGTTAACTAGAGATTAAAATATTTCATTTTTTATAAGTGGGTGCAAACTTCATCTTATAAGCCGGTTTTATGAGGTTGAGTTAGGTTTAAAATCCGCTTTTTAACATTGCATCAGAGTTATTTTAAGTCTATCCTAATGAGAGTTTGTTGGGCCTATCGTGTCATCTACTATTGGACCACCCATAACATATTTCCACGCATGAGGGGGTGTGTTGGAGATACCACATCGACTAGAGATTAAGATATTTCATTCTTTATAAGTGGGTGCAAACTTCATCTTATAAAGGTTGAGTTAGGCTTAAAGTCCACTTCTTAATAGGTTCAAAGTTATTTTCCAAATAGAGCTTAGCCTATATTTGTAAAGTGATTTTCCACGTGGCACTTTTACGATCTTACTTGCAAGCTAAGGATAATTATCCATGTACTATGTTGAGGGGTCTTGAAATATAATTAGGAACATTAAATTTATTCCATTAATTGGACTGATTTCAATTGATTTGTATAATTTTTATTCCTTTTTTTTATTTCCTTAATTAGGTGAGATGCTGTGAACAATTGCCATGTGTAATCTCTCTAAAAGCACAAGTCAAAAAGTACAATTCAGATTTCTTTCTTTCTTTCAAGTTCTTCTTTAAACATGTACTCTCGTTGTAATTGCCCAATTGGCTAATTACATGTTTATCTTATATAACTAACATCTATTAAAAGGTAAATACTTTCAAATTATATTATAAATATTTTTAAACAAATAAATCATTTTTTTAACAATTTATAGTGTAATAGAAAGTTATTTTTAACTATAGAGCAGTGCTTTTGTCACAACCCTTAGTAGATGACTAATGCCTAAAATTAGGGATGACAAATAAATTTGTGTCTATGGGTATTGTTTGAACTCATCTTTATGTTGATGTGATGAATTGACCTGGCATGAGTATGGATAATATCCAACTTTTGAAATCAGGGACGAATATGTACATATCGATCCATCCTCATACTCATCCTCGTTTTTAAGTTATTGAAAGAACCTTAAAGACATCTCCAATAGGGATTATTTATAGAGTTTCTTAAATATTTTTTTTTGCTCCTACAATACTTTTTGTGATCTCCACAATCTTGCATCCCTTCCAATGGTATACGATATCAAGAAACCCAAAAAACTCATTTTTATATATTTTTTTACTTAATTATGTTTCAAATAAATTTTATTTAAGAATTTGTTTATCTTTACTTGAGAAATTGTTTTTCTTCGTCTGATAAACTATTATTAGGTTGAAGAAACTTTGTTCCACATAGGATCTTTTAAATAATAGATTTCTTCAATCTTGGTCTCTTTTCAAGTCAAGGAACTAATTAAGAAATCACAATTGGAGATGCTCTTAGTTTATTTGATACTCTTTTTTGAAATTTATGCCTTTATAATTTCTTCATTGTTATTTGTCATTGAAAAGAAGAAAATATGTTCTTTTGACTTTCATTTATTGGTTATATCATGTTTTCTTTGTTTTTTATTTTTTATTTTTTGTAAAGAATTATTTAGTAAATATTTGAGCGGGTATAAGTATGCTCCTTATTTGAGAGAGACGAGATACAAATTTCATATCTATAAAGTATTGAGGATGGGGACGATTATGAGTTTTAATTTGGTGATGGATGGATACAGTCAAACTTGCACCTTCCATGCCCCATTTTCGTCTCTATCTAAAATATGACATTGGAGCACCTCATACATAAGCATGTATGTATGTACATATACAGATGTTGTGTCCAAGCTCAAAATATTTTTTAATTGTAACATGCTGGAGAGGTGTTCAACATGCATTGAAGGAGAATGAGATATCGAGATTCAATTTAGAAAAAGGATAGATACAAAGAAATAAGGTGTTAATAGAAATCCCTAAAATTGTTCTCATTGGAGAAAAAAGCTTTAAAAAGTACTCTGTTTAGCAATAGCTCCTAACATTGCTCTATTTCAAGATAACTTTTCCAATTTTAGTAAAAAGAGGATAATATTATCTGATGTGTAATGCACACGGATTCAGTTGTCTCTTGTTTTCTCTTCCGTTCCATATCTTTTATTTCATATATTACTTGTTATGTATCTTCATTAACCCTATTATTTTTTCTTTTTAATGATTAAACTACAGGAGAAACTGGCAGAATGTATGAAGCGAATGTTGATGATGTTGGCTATAGGCTAGTGGCTATCTATACTCCTGTAAGAGATGATGGAGTAGAGGGGCAATCAATTTCGGTATCCACAGAGCCAATAGCAGTTGGTAAGATGAAAATCTTTATCTAATTAATAACATAGTTTTTGTATAGTTTACCTTAGACATTATGTAGTAATTCAGGGTGAGTGTTGAAATATTTGTTCATTTCTGGTTTTAGCTAAATGTTTTTGAATTCGTTAATATGATGAGCAGGCAATAAATATTTGAAAACTAATCCATTGTTTTCGCACCCTTAACAATTGGTCAGACTTTTCCCATATATTCCTATTTCTTGCAGATCCCACAACTACTACTACCCTTAAGCCCCGGTCCTTTTGCACTAACTAACCCTGTGTTGAATGTCGTGTGTGATCCTTCATTGTGTCTTGTTGAAAAGATTCACATTTATTGTCCTCATGTACAGTTTCTCACGTTTCGATGTATTTAATTTAGTGTTCATGTACAAGTATCTAGGATGTTGCATCCCTTATTATTATCCTTGGGAATAGTCTCCACTAATGTCTATCAAGAATCTATACTTATGGACTATATGCAAAACCTATGCACAACACATTCTTTTGAACAATAAATCATTCTCAATCTCTAAATTCTGTATAGAATAATATGCTCCATCTTCCCCGAGTTTAACGTGATAATAGAGTAGCTATCTATTATAACCTGTCCCATTACAGTTCCATTGCCAGGTTTCCTTTAAATTTTGGATTCCCTTTACTTACTGTTATTTTCTCTCTTATGCTGTTTCCTCACACTGTTCTCCAGCGTTGTACATAAAATGCAAATTCTGTACGATCTCTTTCTCGCTAGTTATCTCTGTTGTTTTTTTGTCTCCTCTACTGTATAAGGTTATCGATAAACTATATATAGGAAAGAGACATTGAACTGAAAACTGTGTGGTTTTGATAGAGTACGGATGCTTTATTTATTTTAAGAAAAAAAATGATTAAATAAATACATGAGATTTAATATCTTCGCATAGTAAAAATATGATATGGGAATAAATAAAAACGTTTTTAATGCATATTGATCTATATTCTTTATTATATAGGATCTGCTTCTTGTGTCTATAATTAGAAGTTATCAATAGCAGATAACAGTCTATGGCAGTGGCCAAAAATCCACCATATTTATATGGTAGAAGCCAGTGAAATACACACACACACATATATATATATACACACAGAGAGAGAGAGAGAGAACTAAACGAAATAGGAAAAATGAATTTAAAATGGCAATCTTAAACGAACAACAGAAGGATAACATGTTCAGGAATTCTAAAAACAACTAAAATTATGAAGTTCATGAAAATACCAAGAACTAAAATTCTGAAACATTCAAACCATAGCATCAAAATATTGAATAGATAAAAGATTGAAGAACAAAAGCAGCCATATACAGAATAAGAGAGAGAAAAGAAATGTGGGATATCGTCGGAAGAAATCAAGAACAGATGAAAACAAGCAAAGAAAAAGAAGTAAATGGAAGGGTTGCTGCAGTGGTCGGTTGCAGTTTAAAGGGTTTGCCGAATTGCAGATGATAAGAAAAGAGAATCACTAAGTTTCTCTCTTTTTGTGGTTTCACTTAAATAAGGGAAGAGTGAGTGTCAAAAGGCTATAACCTAAAAGTGGTTTATAAAAATTGAAAATATATTCCACCTTGGGTGCCATTAAGGTGCCACGATAGTGGATTTGGCGGAATATCTTCTCTCTATATTTTCTACTGTCTTTTGCAGTTTTGCTTGTTTGGTTTGTGGGTATGGATACTTTGGACGTGTTCAGTTAAGCATTTTTTTTACGATTTTCTAGACAGAACATAACATTTTGTATGAGCTTTAATTCAATGCAGAGCCCGATGTTCTTAAAGAAGTGAAGCACAACCTTGAACTTGGATCAGTGAAGTTTGAGGTGGGATATTTATTGTCTTTACCATGTTGAAAATGTATTGTTGATTGAGAAATGCTTGTGATATACACTATATTCCTACACTATCAAGCCTAGCTAAGTAATTTGTTTTGTCTGAGTACCTGAAATGTTAAAATATTTTTTTGGATAGAAGATTGCTAAGTCTTCACTGCGGAGTCTTCCTGTATCTCATTGATTCATTCTGTTTGAGTTTTGCTCTAGATTTTATCTTTGCTAGAAAAATTGGTCTTTTTATGCTTTTCTTTAACCTTAGTTTTGAGATGTTTTACCTTTAGTGTTTTAATCCTTCATAAGCTCATTGCTTGTCTTCTTTGACAGGTATTATGTGACAAAGACCAAACCTCAAAAAAGGTATTCTATAGTCTTCTAATGTTTATGTATTCATTTTGAAGTGGTGGAAAAACCCAAAAGGGAATGGTGCCAATTGTCATAATTTTTTTTTTCAGATTTCATCAGTGGGCACATACGAGAGACGTATCCTTGAAATTAACAGGAAAAGGGTGAAGGTTGTAAAGCCTGCCACGAAGACTTCTTTTCCAACTACAGAACTTCGTGGTAGTTATGCCCCTCCCTTTCATGTAAGTTTGGGTGACTTAGAAATTCATTTCTCCTGATCCATTATATAATTTGAAATTCAGCTTATCATACATATCCTGGATTTTCTCGTATTGATCTTTAAATGTATCAGGTGGAGCTTTTCAGGAATGATCAACACCGTCTTAGGCTTGTAGTGGACAGTGAGAATGAAGCAGACTTGATGGTGCACTCCCGACACATTCGGGATGTTATTGTTCTTGTGATTCGAGGACTTGCTCAGCGATTCAACAGTACTTCTCTCAATTCCCTTCTCAAGATAGACACATAAACTCGGTTACATTGTATAGTCATATTTGTTCCAGGAAAGTAGGTTGTTGAGGCCAGTTTTCTCACATTTTCTTTATCCTGGGTGCAACTCTTCTTATATTAAGATAACAGTTTTTAATGCCATAATCATTCTTAGGTCATTTGCGTTGTGAATTTTGTTTGCATTTTAGATTAGGGGTAGGGTAAGTATTATAGTATCCATGGTTTCCGAATCTGCTTTTTAAAAAAATATCCATGCATATCCTCCTCTACTCACCCAGCTAATATTTTATCCATACTTACTAATATAATATGCTTACTTCTCTATAAAATATTAATTAAAAAATAATACAAAATTTCATAGATTTCAATGTTATTAATCTTTTCCATGTCATAAGTACTAACGTTGATGACAGAGAAGGGTTATTGGTAAATATGTATATAATTTAGTTTGTCAAAATTCTTACTGTCTATGTAATGTATTTATACTACTTAATATCAGTGGAAAGACGCGTTTATACGCATGTTTATTATTTGTTTTTTTGATAATAAAAAATATGATTAAAATATTATAATAATTATTAAAGTTTATATTGAAGATATAAGAAATTAATATAGAAAAAATATATCAAAAAATAATTGTTTTATTAATTTTATATATTGTATTTGTGTACAACAGAATAATTATTATTTATTGGAGGTTTTTGAAAGTAATAAAATCAATAAATGATAAAACTAAATATGATAACAGAATGTGTACACTTAAATAAATAAAAGGGAATTATAGATGTTTTTAATTTAAACTAAAAAGTTAGATTACATAATTTTGTATAAATATCGTGTTTCTATTTAACCAAAACATTTAATGTTGACTAAAAGGTTGACCAGGATCACTTTTAATGATTTTTTTTATCAGCAAAAAATAAATAAAATAAAAAGAGACATTTCAGGGGTGTCTCAACCTTATACAAAACTTCAAATTACATGATTCTAGAACTCTACCAACTAAGGATTCGACAAACATTGTACTACATATCAAGGTAAAAAATCAAACCAAGATATAGAAACCCACCGGATACAGTTGTCTTACCCCACCAAAGTGGTCACCCCCTCAAATAAAGACATGCATCCAACAACAAAATAAGATCATTGTCATCAAGCTGAAGGACCTTACCCAAGAGACAAACTCAAAAATACAAGACACACCATCCAACAACTAAGCCATAACTTTGTAACCGACTAAGTTGTACCAAAGACCCAAGTACTAACAAAGACAAACAAACCCTTATTAGAAGAGAACGTAAGCCAATTATACCCTACAGTGTACACAAAACAACCTCCCAAACTGGCCACAGAAGTAACCAGAAAACACCTCAAATCCTTTTGCCACAGTTCAAACACCATTAAGATACAACACCAAACCGATAAGCATACAACATAAACACTTCCTTTACCGTAGTACATAACAGAATCATCAGTCCAAACCTGTCAGATAGGAATTACCAAGACAACCTGCACAACCACTCAACTTTTCAAGCCTCAGTCTAGCCTTGCATATAGGAGTTACCGAAGGAACCTGCGCAAACCACACCACAACTACCAACACTAGGAAAGAACGATAGTTAAAAACACAATTAATTAGACTTTCAATTGATAGGAGGAAGTATGTATATTAAGAACCAAATCGATCTAAAAAATTAATCAAAAATTGATAATCAATTAAAATTAAAAGTTTTTGTATCAATTTGGATTTTTTTTCAGAACCAAAAAATTTGATTTTCCAGTCTCATGTCAGAATCAATCCAAATAGAACTAAATTGAAATCAATTGTTTAAATATAATATTATTTATTATTTCATTTATACATATAAGAGAAATGTACGAGAGAGAAAATTTAATATGTTTAACTCTGTTCATTCTTGTTAAGAAGTGGGCTTTAAGCCTAACTCAACCCCATAAAACCGGCTCATGGGGGTGAGGTTTGCACCCATTTATATATAATGAAATGTCCTAATCTCTAGTCGATGTGGGATTTCCAACACACCCCCTCACGCCGAGGCTACCAACTCGCAGATATTTTTACGAAGGCACTCGGCAAGGAACAGTTTTTGACGCTGCGACACAAGTTGGGGGTTCATGATCTTCACCTACCAACTTGAGGGGGAGTATTAAGGAAATAATAATTA
>Ga0123342_1005918_pt1 | contig 17336 bp, 16 predicted proteins | sample Turbeawhitnodule_FD_89960 | JGI IMG/M metagenome (GOLD analysis project Ga0123342, IMG submission 89960) | Root nodule microbial communities of legume samples collected from Mexico - Turtle bean Mexico white nodule | ecosystem: Host-associated > Plants > Roots > Nodule | place: Mexico: Nepantla... | reverse complement strand
GCATCGAAGCAAGATAGGGCAAGCGGGGTGGATTTGTTAATTCATGTTTCTTGTTGCTTACATTTTTAATTTTCCTATTTTGTTTTTCGAGCTGCTTGTAGAGTTGGCTTTAGAGATTTGTTCCAGATGGGAAAGCCATGGTGTACTTTGAAGCAAGATTGTATGGGTAGAACTTCTACTGATATATGCTTAGCTTCTGTTGCGTACGAAGGATTTCCAACTTCTGTAAAAATGTAGTGTTCATTTTCATGCTATACTTTACCATACCATCCAATTGGTGTTTTCTTTGACGACATAAATTACCAAAATGTTGGTGAAACTTTAGTATTTGACTTGAGGTGAGAACGGAATCGAGCACAGTGGAATGAATGTGCTTTTCTTTGGCCATTTGTTTTCCTCGTTTTTATTACCACATTACAGACTCCTCAATCCTAAACAATGTACTTTTCAAAAAAAATTCCATACAGTTGACAGTCTGGTGATGAAGTCTGTTGATAACGATTGGTCCTAGTTTTAAGGAAAAAGGTGAGAACAAGAAACGACAAAGTGACCAATATGTTGTGCTTTTTCCAAAATGGTTTTTGACCTTTATATGGATTGGGTCCTGTTAACAATTGCCTAGGACATTGTTAAGAAACATTAAATGCATATTGGAACAAATAAAAATATAAAAATAGTATTAAATACATATATCAATAATAATTCAATTATATCTAAATGACCAAATAACCCATCACATCACATTTGTTTTTTATTTATTTATTTTCTTATTATTTTTTCTTTTTAATAATTTGGTCACCCACCTAACTAATGGAGACTGTTTCTTCCTTCACCTCCATATCTTCTTCTGACACCTCCATACACAACATGAAAATACAATTCTATCCTTCTTGCGCCACCCTCATATAATAGCTTCTGGATTATGTAATCCGGAAACGCATTTGAAAAAAGACTTCCGGATTACATAATTCGGAAGTTAAAAAAGACTTCCGAATTATATAATCTGGAAAGTAATCATGCATATGAAAAAAGACTTCCGGATTATATAATCCGGAAGCTAATTACAAATTTAAAAAATGACTTCCGGATTATGTAATCCGGAATACTACAGAGGGGCATTTTTGGAAATACGAAAATCTATGGAGGTGAGAGAAGAAGGTATGGAGGTGCAGGAAGAAGCAGCCACTAATGGATGTATTGAACTTGTTAGCGCCCACTTACACTCTATACAATGTTTTTTCTTATCAACACACCCCACACAATGTAATACAATCAGGGGTGTTTCCTACTGCACCCCATAAAAATGGTAAAATGACGAAAATGATTGTGGTGAGTTGAAATTGGTTCTCATGGAAGAAAAATGATTAAGATGGGTGTTCCTCATGGACGCATACAAGTTGCAATGGAATTGTCGGGCTTAACTTGTCTTGTTGGTACAAGTTATGACACGACAAACAAAGGATTGATGTTTGTCTTTGTAGAGATGTGACATGTAGATATAAATACCTTTCATCTACCTATAGGGGAGTTGACTATCACATTGAATGATGTGTCAAATTTGTTGCATCTCCTAATTATTGGATTATTCTACATCTACCCAAGCTTAGATGCAGTTGTGACGAGAGATTTGTTGGTAAAGTCACTCTGTGCTGTTGAGACAATACATTGTTAGGGTGGTCATGTGTTGAGAGAGGTCTATGAAGATGCATGCAACAACAAAATGTGGACAATGGCTGCTATAGCGTATTTGCTCATACCTCTCAACCAATTTCCTATGTTATGCATTAAAGGTATTTTGTCACAATTCAGGTCACAAAAGATGATTATTTGATTGGTCTTGAAGAGTGCAAGAATCACTTGCATGATATGGTTATTCTCAACAAGGGTGACAAATCGACTACACATAAAAACATTTGTATCAATTGGGTTTGTTATGAAATTCTTTCAATAATTGGAAAGACATCCTTTTCGGTAAATGATTATTGGAATTCATTTTCAACTCTCTTGAGGATATATGTTGTGCTCTTGTTGTTGGAACATGGAGCTTAACCCTGAGAGTCTTTGCATGGTCCAAATACTTTGTTCCCTCAATGATGGAAGACAAAATGTTGGGTGAGAATATATGGTCTTTCAATGGTGTATTAGAGGCCTAGAATGATCTTTTTTGTTGCAAGGAGGATTATAATCCCTTTTTGTCTCAATGATTGTACCATGAAGAAGACTAAGCTTTTTTTTTTTCTAGAGTGTTAGAGCTTCCACTATGATTGTTGGTTGAAAGGTTCAACTCTGCCTTTGTGGTGAATGTTGAATATGAAAATCCCCCTCTATATTATTCTACATGTCAAATGATAGGACATTCTATAAACAATTGCAGGAAATAAGTTCAACTAGCTATTAAAAACAACATTGCTTTAAAAACTATGTAGACTTGTGTGGTTAAATTTTTTGGTCTCAGAGTCTAATTAAGATAGTTTGTGTTTTGAACATAATCAAGGTTTAAGAATAGGTAATGTTGTTGAAAAACAGGCTCAATCTAATTTGAGGATTGATAACATAGAGCAACGGATACTCCAAAATATGTTATTGGTGTTCAAAATAAGGTTCATTCCCCAATTCAAAAATGGATAGTAATCCAATTATTATTCATATACCTCTTCATAATTTGGAGAAGGATTCTACTAATTCTGAAAATAAAATAAAAATTATGATCATAAGGCTAATTATTTGGATTATGCTTTTGAATACTTAGTGCGAAGTTCCTAATTCTCTTATTCTTAAGCTAAGTGTTAAATCCTTTATTGCAGGTTGAGGTTGAGGTTGTTGGTCTTTTAGAATGGACAAGGAAGAAAATGACTCACTACCTGACAATGATAAATCAGATGATGAAGTTCCTTTAGTGAAGTTCAAATCTCATCATAAGAGGGGAAGTTTCAAAAGCACTACATGTGGTTTCTATATTATATACATACAAATTTTAAATTTATTTTTTGGAATATTAGAAGACTTGCCAATGCAAAGCCTCAACATATGTTGAATAAGTTTATGCTTGATCATAAGTCTAATAGCTTGATGTTAGTCAAACCTATGGTCCAACTTAGATGATCCATGACAAGAGGAATGCTTAGAAAGGTCATAAAGACATTGTAGCACTAGGTGGCTAATCTTTTGGAGGTCCAATTGTTGAATGACCCGCAGTTTGAAAAGACTAAGTTGATTACATGCACAACATGCTTGGAGTACTAGAATAAAATATAAAAATAATATTAGTATTTTGCTTTGAGTAGGATTTGAACCAAGAACCAGTTAGAAAGTATCAATTAACCACTAAAACAAATGATCATTCTTGAAATATAGGGATTATATTTTCATTTTATTTACTTACAAACGAGACAAGACCTATAACTAAATTTGTATTTATACACTTTTGGAATTCATAATGATGATGAATGTTTTGACAAATAGAGAGAATATATCTTTGTTAGAGTTCTTCCCTGCATCTTGCGATCTTATCAAGAATTTACCAATTCTAGTGGCGATTATCCTTAGGCTATCAAACTTTGTTTATGACGCCTCCCTCTAACCAAGCTTTTATTGTTACTATTTGTAATTGATTCCATTATGTAACCCTAAATTCTCAATTCTACTGTTAGTTCTATTTGAACTCATATCAAACTTTATATGATTTCTTCTTTTATGTATCTATCCCTGGTTATAAGATGTATGCTTTAAATTCTAGGCTTATTTCTTTGCCTAACCTTTGTTGCTTTGATAAGTTTAATATTAGTATTAATATCATTCAAACACATGCTCAATCCATCTGCATTTCATTATCTGCATAATAAAATTGTGCTTGTTGTTAAGGTATGCGGTTTAAATTCTTATCTTATCAGAAGAAACTTGTGGATGGATCTATCTTTGTGTATCTCTTTTCTTGATGGCCCATCTAGTAGGATTTTCAATGCTATTTTGGATAGTTTTGAAGCTATTGGGGTTGTTTCACCTATGCTTATCTCTTGGATAGTTGGATTGATATTTATCAATTGATGGAAGCATATATCTCTTTCTTTGGTCTACTAAAAGAGTTGCTCATGGATGAAAATTGTACATAGTTTTTTTATAACATTGATTGATTGGATGTTTAGAATGTGGTGGACTGTAAATCTCTAATCAAATACACTTATGAAACTTTGTTATTTTCTTCTTCTATTAGCAAAAGCAATTTTAGACCTTTATTTAAGATTCTTAAAACATGCTCTACTCATAATGATTGTATTAATGTTGTTAAAAGGTCATAGTATCCTTCTATTGTTGGTTATCCCATGCGTATCTTGTAGTAGAAGATTAAAATTCTTAAAAATAAACTTCTTATTTGGAATAAGAAAACTTTTGGTAATGTCATTAATTTTGTTAATTCTAAACAACAGAAGTTAGAGATTACTGAATCTAAAATTTCTATGCGTAGTTATGATCCTCCTTCTTTTGTACCCTGACTTCTCACAAATCGTTAAAAAAAATGTTGAAGACCTGTGCTTTTATTGACTTTATTTTTCAACATCTTCTAGGAATGTAATAGATGTGTTGATCTTATGGTTAATATAGGAGTTGAAAATAAATTGAACTTCTTTTGATTTGATTTTTTACCTCCGTAAATAGTGATTTGTTTAGTAATCGTTTTAATCTTCCAAAATTTAGGTTTTTCGTTAGTTAGTTTTTTTTTTTTTAAAGTTGATTTAGTCCTTATATTTGTTGTTTGCATTATTTTTCTTCTGTGATGAATGCTCATGTAATGACAACTAATAATTGCAATTTTAGTATAACAACTTAGTTGAGATGCATAGCATTATAATAATGTCTATCACAATATATTAAAAAAATACACTTATTTTCTCTCCTAGTATAATATGGTAAAAAAAATGGAAACCTAATATACAACAACATATAAAATTATATAGTTTTTTTTTATATATAAAGGAGTATACATGGGAAAAAAATTTGTGAGAAAGAAAATAGAATTTGTACTTGTTTAGATAAAGTAGGCCCAGAGAGTACGTACCTGAGATTAGTTGTAATAAATGTTGAAGTGTTAGCGCTTGCTTGTTCCTTCTGACTTACTCCTTCTCCTTAATTCCTCAACACTCCGTTTGAGTTAAACTTACTCGTTTGTAAAGGGTTTATTTATAGCCCTCTGTTATGATGAATCAAATCTATCAAATATAAGTGTTAACTTATTTCTAGGAAGATTCCTAATTTCCCATAACGTTATTCAATTTTGGTAGGATGTGTATTTGATTCTCAGGAAATATCTGCAACCGCCTTAACTGCTATTTATTATAACTGATTTAAATATATCTGCAACTGCCTTAACTGCTGTTTATTATAATTGATTTAAATGTATTTTAATTTTCGATCGCCAAAATAAAGTAACATAGCTTCTCCGATATTGACAGTAAAGAATTACCTTATGTTTTCTCTATCACCCTCACATGCATCCCTTCCTTTTTAGCACCCAAGACTATTCATTATTATGGGACTGTGTAGTATTTTCCTTTAGATTGAATTCCACGGGATTTAAGACTTTTTTCTTGCCTTCTTCCAGCAAAATTTGACAGTGAAGACTCTAGCCCATGTCCTATACTACCGTCATAAATAATTGGGTATACTGCCAATACATATAAGAAGTCCAAAAAATATGTCTCTTTTACTATTTTCTTTCCCAACATATATGTGCCTTTTGTAATGACATGAACACATTTTTGGAAGATAAAAAGTTGGATCATATTAGATAAATGAGTAAAGATAGATTAGTCTTAATTTTTTTTTTTGACAAACACAGTTTTTTTAAGTTTAATTCCTTAAACAGTGCCTTTAAAGCTTTGGTTAGCACTAGGGCTCTAGTTAGCATGATCTTATTTTTTTTTTACTAGTTATCCCAGTCCTATCAATTATTTTGTATTGTGTTTGTAACATCATGGGTCGAATCCGATGTTAAGAGATATGTAGGTTGATTGGAGATCGTCAGAGTAAGTTTCGCTTTTAGCCTCATTGACTTATGCCTGAGGCAGGGGACTGTAACATTATGAGCCGAATCTGATATTGCGTATAAATATATCACCTACGATATTAATATTTAAGGACATTAATGTTAAATCAAGGGATCTAGATAATCAGCCTTAAATAAGAGGAGACAACATTTATTACTCAATTAAGACAATAATAAGTCTAGATACATGGGGAAGGACGAAAACACTATCCTATATAAGAAAAAAAAACAACTCACAATGGAACATAGACAATACTTTCAACTCATATTTTAAATTATACTCATTATATTTTATGATCTTATTAACTTACTTAAGCGTCAGAGTATCTTCTGCAAGTGAAACTTGTTTGGAGCTTAATCAATCTCAACTATATGCTCTAGTGGAGAGACATCTCTCTTAGCTAGAGCCGTGTTCAAACAATATTAGTAGAAAATGTTTACATTTTATTGGGTGATTGAATTATATGTTACTCCTTAAAAGTTTTAATACCTCATTTAATAAGTTTTAATACATCTTTAATGATTTCATCTAATTAGATAAACAGTTAGTTACATCATTTTAGATCGTTAATCATTGAAAATACATAAACAAATAAATGATATGTAGTTTTGTGTGGTTCAATTTCTTTCATTTAAAGTGATATTTTTCTGATACGGGTCATCCATTAAGTTTTGCTTGAGTAAAAGGAAGATGACGGAAGATTTTAGGATGCTGTTTTTCCATTGGGCAGGTGACAAATGGGAAAGAAACAAGTTGTTGGATTGGGGTTTTGAAGAGGCATTGATCGATGGGATACGATACTTGGAATAGATCCATACACTAGTTCATGATTTAACATTTGACATAACAGCTGAAGACATAGTTTGGCTGAAGGTTTTGGTAATCTCTCTTAATTGGATGGAAGGGTGTGGAAGGAGTGAATGTTTTGATGCGTGAGTAGGATGGGGTGTTTGGCACTTAAAAGCCTTCACGCGGAGCCCGTGGTGTGTGATGGATTGGTTTCCTTCTTCTCTGCCCATGGTCCCTCTTCCTATCCATTGCAACAAAAAGCCAAAAACTCCGATACTAATTGCACTGTGCAAAAGGACGACGCCATTTCCAACCCCACATGCACAAAAAACTAAAAACTAAATTTAAAAACCAAACAAAAGATTCCACTCCCACCTCTTTCCCTCTCCACTCCTCACTTTTGCGCTTTTACGTTTTTTTCCTTTAGCCCTTCCTCAATGCTGCTCACTGCTTCCGATTGCTCCTTTTCCTCCTTTCAAATTTGAACATATCATACCAAACTTACGTAAAATCAGAATCCACACTTTTTTCGTTGCTGCATTCTCGACAAAACATATCACCCTCTCTTGCTTTTCTTCTTCCCACTTAAAATTAGGTTTCCTTTTCCTTCCTTCACTGTTTCTATTCGCCTGTTAAGTCTAAAGTCTTAACCGTCTTTATTCTTTCCAAATACAAATAAAATATTCATTTCCTTCCTTTATTTTGAAACATCAATTTCTATCGTTTTGGTGCCAACTTCATCACCTCATACTTTCATTCACCTTTTCTTAGTATCATTCCTCAATGTTGCCTCCTCCTCCAAATTAGGGCAAGCATGTCGCCGGTCAGGACAATGACGGTGATCGCCGACGTCGCCTCCGACGAGGAAGAGGAGTACTCCTTCGCCGTCGCGTACAGCGGACCAGACCCGTCGTACGATCTTCCCCGGGCAGTTCCTATCACCATCGACATGATTCCGGTGGCGACAGTAGTCGCTGTATCGCAGGTATCTTTCTCTGACGAGCTTTCTTTCCCGGTGGTACAACCGCTTTCGGCGCCGGAGCTTCAATTCTCGAAGGAGCTGAAAATACCGAACTCTGAGCCCGCTGTTTCTCCGACGTCGGTGATCGCCTTCGACCGGAGCAACGACGGCGGCTCCGGCAGAACCACGGTGTCTCCGACATCCGTGATCGCCTTCGGAGACGCCGCAGCGGAAGCTAATGACGCTTGCGAGTTGAGTAGCGAAAACTCGTTTTCGGACAATTTAGGAACCGTAAGAGACTCGAGCGCGTTGTTGTTGAGGCATTCGAACTGCGAGAAGGAGAGTTTGGATTTCAACGATTCGAGCCAGCAAGATTACGCTTCCTCGTTGAGTTCCGATTATCCATCGTCTCACATTTCTCCTTTGGAAACTAACTATCCCGAACCTGAATGGGACGGTAAACGAGGACCTGTGGTGAGTTTCGAGGGGGATGAGCTCGAAGCGAAAGAGAGGGTTAAGAGAGAGAGTGCGAGGAAGGGGAAGAAAGGTTCGTGCTATCGCTGCTTGAAAGGGAATAGGTTAACGGAGAAAGAAGTGTGTCTCGTGTGTGATGCTAAGTATTGTGTGAATTGTGTGTTGAGAGCAATGGGTTCGATGCCGGAAGGTCGCAAATGTGTTGGTTGCATTGGTCTTCCTATTGATGAATCTAAGAGGGGTAGTTTGGGCAAGTGCTCGCGGATTTTGAAGAGATTACTTAATCATTTGGAGATTAGACAACTTATGAAGGCGGAGAGGTTTTGTGAAGTGAACCAGCTTCCACCTGAGTATATTTGTGTGAATGGGAACGCTCTTTCTTTTGAGGAACTTGTCACGTTGCAGAGTTGTGCTGACCCTCCGAAGAATTTGAAGCCCGGGAACTATTGGTATGATAAGGTGTCTGGTTTTTGGGGGAAGGTATGTGTGTATTTTTTGGGAAATTTTTTGTGTTGAATTCTTTGGTTTTACTGTTCTGATTATTTGTGTGATTTTCGCAGGAAGGACAAAAGCCTTGTAGAATTATTAGTCCACATCTGAATGTTGGGGGTCCCATCAAACCGGATGCTAGCAACGGAAACACGCAGGTTTTCATTAATGGCCGGGAAATAACAAAAGTCGAGCTTCGAATGTTGCAGGTTGGAATTTCAATATATTAAAAAATAATAGAAAATTTTGAACGGCTCTATGGTGTATCTTGATTTTTAATTGTTTTTTGTTTTTTTAATTGTTATCTTTTTTGTTAAAAAATAAAAGTTATTGAAAGGATTTTGTTTTGGTTGAGCAGTTGGCAGGAGTTCAGTGTGCTGGTAACCCACATTTTTGGGTCAACGAGGATGGTTCATACCAAGAAGAAGGACAGAAAAATACGAAAGGGTGCATTTGGGGAAAGGTAACGTTTTATTTTTTGCTTATTTATCTATTATTAAGCTAATGTTGAATTTGCATTATTACACTCTTTTATTTCACGTTTTAGGCTGGAACGAAGCTTGTATGTGCTTTACTGTCGCTACCAGCTCCTTCTAATTCTAAATGTTCAAATTCATGTGGGTTTCTATCCTCCAATCTGGTTGCCAGACCAGTTCCTGATCACTTTGACCACGGAATAGTTCATAAGCTCCTCTTACTTGGTTACACTGGGTCGGGAACAAGCACTATTTTCAAGCAGGTGATTTTTCATTTTATAATTGCGTTCAGCATATGTTCATCAAAATCATCATCTCTTAATTCAATTTGAAAAGAAACTAACTTGGAGAAAATTTCTGTGAGTAATCTCAAGTTTAAAGAGCGGTGGTTGATGCTGTATGCTTATGCACAGGCACCTGAAGCATTATTATTTCAAACTGTTTAGGTGTTTCTAAGTTCTATTTAATCCTTATCAATGTGCTGCTACGTAAAAAAAATCCGATGACATTACTTTCAATAGTTACCTACATTTTTGTCTGCCTTTGTGTACATGGATGTATTTATAGAATTGTAAATGCTTGTGTCAGGCCAAGATTCTTTACAAAAGCACTCCCTTCTCAGAAGATGAGCGTGAAAGTATAAAGTTGACCATTCAGACCAATGTCTACGCCTATCTTGGCATACTCCTTGAGGGTCGTGAGCGTTTTGAAGAAGAAAGCCTGGGGAATTTAAAGAAAAATCAATCTTCTGTGCTTGACACTACGGGTACTAGTTCTAATTTCTTCTCCTCCCTCTAAAATAGATTAGAATCTATAGAATTTTGTTTCAGTAAGCTTCCCTCCCTCTATAGCACCACAATCTGATGCATAAAGTCGTCCACAGTGCACCATCTACTTGATGGTCCCAATATTATTATTCATTAAGCTTATATGTGTTTTTATGGTACCCTTATGTTTCATACTTCATAGTTTTTAGCCCCTTCACGTAACTCATTCTAATTGCTTTGAATATAAAATAATTGTATAGGAGACATTAAATATGTCGATACATTTCCAACCAAGAGAAAAAAGGAAAGTTGATGTGCAACTGATAGTGACAGAAATAATAGATCATTGCAGATTTACGTACAAGAGACAATTAAATTTCACATTTAGCTTGTCCGCTTGTACTAAAGATTGGTTGATATCATTATGGTTCAGGAACCAGTCCAAAACTTGGCGACAAGACAATTTATTCCATTGGCACTAGACTGAAAGCATTTTCTGATTGGCTTCTAAAAACTATGGTTGCGGGCAAGCTTGATGCTATCTTTCCAGCTGCTACTCGTGAGTATGCTCCACTGATTGAGGAGTTATGGAATGATGCAGCCATCAAGGCCACCTATGAAAGAAGAAATGAAATAGAATTGCTGCCAAGTGTGGCCAGTTATTTTTTAGAGCGGGTATGGATCATTCTGTTGTTTTGTGTTTATTTTCATCGCAACTTTAATTTATGCATGTACTCTTGTTCACTTAAGTGCACGAGTTTTGAATTGAATGACCATTGACATGTATTTGCTTTTCACTTGCATATAACAAAATTGTTAAGAGCACTCTATATATCTTTTCTGGATGATGCTGGAAAAAAGAAATATATGGTAAATTTTGGGTTATCAAAGATAATGGGATCCTCGATTAGGCTGGAATATATCTTCATTAAATTTATAGTGTATGAATATGAGCTTAGCATATAGTTTTTGCTCTCATGGCTTGTTTGTTTGGCTAGACTTAAGTTCAGTTTTTAGGCTTCGGGTTAATGTAAGCTGATTTATCTGCTAACTAATCAAACTCAACCTGCTTTATATCCATCCATTAAGCACTACAGTGCTTCAGTAATATGTACAAAATTTGCACCCTTATTTTCTTAATGTTTCCATAATATCTGTTTTGTACTCTTGAAAAGCATTGCTGTGCTAATGGCATAGAGAAACTAACATTTCAATTCTTTGTTTAGGCTATTGAGATATTGAGGACGGATTATGAACCCTCGGATTTAGATATTCTCTATGCTGAAGGAGTTACTTCATCCAATGGGATGGCTTGTGTAGAGTTTTCATTTCCTCAATCAGCTCCTGAGGAAACTATGGACACTGCTGATCTGCATGATTCTTTAGTTAGGTGGGTGAAAATATTTGCACCAATGATTACTGTGAGAATTTTTTTGGGTAGCCCTGATTGATTCAATTGCTAAAGCAGCTATAAAATGTTGCTGATCTGTACCATTCTTTGCTCTCCTTCATTACAGGTATCAACTGATTACAATACATGCAAGAGGGCTAGCAGAAAATTGCAAGTGGCTAGAAATGTTTGAGGACATTGGATTGGTCGTTTTCTGTGTTTCCTTGAGCGACTATGATCAATTTTCTGTTGATGGAAACGGTTGTCGCACAAACAAGATGATATTGAGCAGGAAGCTTTTCGAAGCCATAGTTACTCATCCTACTTTCGAACAAATGGACTTCCTGTTGATACTAAACAAACTAGATGAGTTTGAGGAGAAAATTGAACGAATCCCACTTAGCAAGTGTGACTGGTTATCTGATTTTCGTCCAGTAATTAGTCGATATCGCTCTGGCATCAACAGCAGCAGCATTAACAATAGCCCCTCCCTTTCTCAGCTTGCTTCCTATTACATAGCGGTTAAGTTTAAGAGGCTGTACTCATCTCTTACAGGGCGAAACATGTATGTCTCCTTGGTGAAGGGGCTGGAACCTGATAGTGTTGATGCAGCACTTAAATATGCAAAGGAGATTTTGAAGTGGAACGAAGAGAGACCAAACTTTAGCTTAAGTGATAACTCAATGTACAGCATTGAGGCGAGTTCATTCTCTCAGTAACTGCTAGTTCAGACAAGAGTGCTGTTAAGTCATATCATCTATGACTTTGATCCTGCTCCATGTACATATATTGCTAACTAGGAGCTGTACGCGGAACACATTCCTTCCACTGGCTATCCAGCTCTAAAGCACTGCAGCTGTATTCTTCACGCAGTTGGGCTATGTTGTATGTTAGCACGTGCCACACGGACGAATGTGTAATGTTCAAATTCATTTTTTTCATATGGTAAAGCAAGTATTGATTTTGTATTTATGCTTCCATGCTTATTTTTATACGCACGCACCCACAATATTTTTAACTTAATTTTTTAATCACATTATTTACTATATAATTTTTTTGCTCATTTCTCCTTAGAGTGCATATAGGTGAGTACGTAAATATTTTTTAATTGATACCTTTCTCCATTAATACACTATATAAAAATTATATTACTATCATCAATTATGTACTATCTAACCCTGTGTCAAATATACAAAAAATATGTGTATCTTTTAGTTTACTATTTAAATAAAATTGAATTATTTATATTTATAGCCCTTTTTTGAACTATAAAAAAATATTTCTTTTGAAAAAAAAAAGCATGACAGATCTATAAAAGCGGGAGAAAATAATGACCCTTGAGTCATTTTATTCATGGATATGTACGTGAGTAAGATTTTACAGGGCACTAGAAACATCTTAAAATTGGGCAGTTCACAAAAGACAACCAAAAGAAACCAAATACTATGAATGAATATCCGAAAACTGGTTCTGTCAGGTGATGTGAAGATTTAACACCAATATTTGTTGCTTCCTCTGCCAACATTTGGTCAGGATCTAACTTTGGACTCCAATTATTAGACATATTTTGCCTTCAGTCGTCCCTTTCCACTACAAGACCTTTTCCTCCACCCTCAAGACATGGGTTTTCCTTTCCTACTACCAATACACCAATACAGCCACTTCCCCTTCATTATTATGTCATCTCTAAATCCAACCTCGCCAATGAATTCTACTCTCAAAACACCATCGTCAAAAAAAAATCTTCTATAGTTTCAAGGGGATTCTCGCGGAACATGTTTGGAATCAACTTGGTTTTTAATCTCCCAAGAGAGAACCCTCACAAGGGTGTTGTCCTATTAGATATTGACGACATTGAGAGATTCCCCAATTCTGTCATTATTATTTTCATATTGGTTTCATCATCCTTCAAATGTAAATACACAAACGCAAAAGGTATGAATAGCCACTGTGGGTTGGGACACTTTGTGGTATTTTCGTTACAATGAAAAATCACAAGAAGGGGTGAATTGTGATTTTCTTTTCTAATTAACAGATAACATTAAAAATATTCTTTTCACAAAAAATGAGGGACGAATGTTATGTCTGACTCAACTCATTATCTATTATTACATGTTTAATTTATTAAGGTTGATGTTAAGATTTGGGAATACCTAACTTCTTTATGCGTTTTCTGTCATATGTATTTGTAGTACAGTATAAGATATACTTTATATATAGACATGCTCATGGAAGATCTAGTACATGATTTTTTTTACAATGTTAACTCATAGTCAATTTATTTTATTTGAACATCTTCAACATGATGTTAACTTGTGAGTAGTATATTGATATGATATAAAACTTTTATTAATAGGAGAATACATGGAATTATTTAACATGTTGGTGTAATCTAGTTTGATAATTATAATTTTTAATTATTTTTGTTGACTTGTACATATATTTGGTAACTCGTGACATTACATTATAATCAAGGTTTTCTACATAAGAGTTTTCTTGAAATTTAATTAAAATAAGCAGATTCACTTCTGTTTTGTAATCAATGAAATAAATATATTTTTAATACTAAGAGTGTTGCACTCAATAACCACGTGAGTGTGATAGAGATAAAGTAAAGAGTTTTAATATTTGTCCAATGACTTGGTAATGAAAAATTATGAAATATCATAACATTTAAAATTTAATATCAAATTTTAGGTGTCAATTCAAAATGTACATAAAAATATTCTTAACTTTTCTACCTAAAGAGTGAAATTAAAAACGAGTTTAAATTACATTATAAAATTAAGATTATCCTTTTTATATAATAATCAAATTAAAAGTTTATAAGATGTCAACGTTGACATAAATATATTCAAACTACATTTTAGGTTGGATTAATGCATACAAATATTGATTTAATAAATTCGTAATTTGCAGAATTCAGGAGTAATTAAATTATATATGTTTAATCTAAATTTTATATTATTTGGGAGAAAAGGAAAGAAAAAAAAAAGAGGGTAGTGCTAAGCAAAGCAAAGCAGGGGTTTATGTTTTGTGATGAGGTAAAACCCTTCTCCAAGTTCACCCATGCGCCCCCTGCTCCGTTTCGCTTACGTGGCTCGGCGCCACTACAAGGCGGCGCCACCGCCGAGCCCACCGAAGGCCCCGAAGAAGTTGCAGAAGTTCAGTTTCCAGAGCATAACGTGGGAAGACCCTTATAGCTGGATGTCTAAGGTGAGCGACAAGGTGGCGATGCGTCACATGGACGTGTACATGGAGCAAGAGGAGAAGTACAGTGAGGCCGTCATGTCTGACTCAGAGAAACTCCTCAACAAGCTCCACTTCGAAATGGCCTCTCGCATGCCCTTTGACCTCTCCACCCCTCCCTTTCGCTGGGGCCCCTGGCTCTACTACCGCCGCGTCGAAGAGGCTAAACCCTATCCCATCCTTTGCCGAAGATTGGCCAGCTTGAACGATGATTTCATTTCGCATAAGTATCCCCCTGCAGGGTTCGATTTCACTACGGGTAAAGCCATTGAGCAGAAGCTCGTTGACTATAATCTAGAAGCCGAGAGGTTTGGAGGTAAATTATGCAGTCACTGTAACCGATCTTAAGATGACTGGACCAGTCATATCACTAAAATGGTGTGTAAAAGGGAGAACAATTCTCACCTGTGTTAAATTAAAACCCAAATTCTAAGATGGTGCCACAATGTGTCTCTCTATATCCTAACAATTGTTGTTAGACTAAACTTCCCTTTTAGTCTTTGAATTGGTGAGGTGCTATCGGAGCCTGGAATTGGAAAATTTCAAATTAATCTATGAAATTGAAATTCTTGTTATGTTAATACCTGAAATGTATATCTTCTTATCATCGTAGTCACCAAATTTTATAACTCACTATCCTTAATGTCCTTAACGAAACTAATGATAGGGACTAATATGACTAACAAATTTCAATATTGAGGATTTATGTTACATTTTTCTAATTTTAGTGACTATTTTGAGGATTAAAATGAGGGTTTACTCTTGTTGTTGGTCGTATCGAGCATCAGACCATTATGGAACTACTCAGATGTCTTGTCTTGGAAACTTTGCCCTTGGAATGCCCAATGAATCACATATTACCTTTCATATTAGTTTATAATGTTCTGGAGTGCTGACACTTTGTTTGGCCTGACTTTTGTAGGTTATGCTTACGAGGAACTCTCTGAAGTTTCACCTAATCATCAGTTTCTTGCATACACTATGTATGATAAAGAAAACGACTACTTCAAGTTATCTGTGAGAAATTTGAATTCGGGTTCGTTGTGCAGTAAACCTCAGGCAGATAGAGTTTCGAACTTGGCGTGGGCTAAAAACGGACATGCATTGCTTTATGTTGTGACAGATCAGAAAATGAGGCCTTACCGGTGGGTGAATTGTTATTAATCATTTGGTGGCTTGGTGCTGTTACAGAATTAAAAGAAGGATAAAATTTAGATCACAATTGAAGTTTTATCTCGGTAACCTGAGTGAATCTCGAATGTAAACCTTTATTAGCAATTCCATCTAAGTTGCTTCTTTAAACGAATCCCTTAGTTTTGATTTCTGCTTAGGATTGCAAGCATTGAAGTTTGTGATCTTCCTTTATTTCATCTCTCTGTTTATGACTGCAGTGTCTACTACAGTCTAATTGGATCCACTGATGAAGATGTTTTGCTTTTGGAAGAGTCAGATGAAAGTGTTTATATTAATATTAGGCACACGAAAGACTTCCAATACGTGACTGTGAATACATTCTCTTCCACATCATCAAAGGTAAAAGACCTTTGATAGGAACTCTGAAAACTTAAGATCCTTTGTATTGGATAATAATTCTAACCATTTCTTAGGTCTTTCTAATAAATGCAGCTGACCCGTTGTCAGGCTTGAAACTAGTTTGGGAGTGTGATGCTCTAGCACATTGCATAATTGAACATCACCGAGGTTACCTTTATTTATTTACAGATGCTCCCAAAGGTGGGCAATCAGTTGATTATCATTATCTTCTTTGTAGTTCAGCGGATGATCCTTCAAGTACAAGAAAATGGGAGGTAGCTTGGAACATCACATTTTCTTTTTATCCGTAGTTAGCTTGTTTTAATTTTGTTCCTCTTTTATATCATAAGGAAAACAGGTTTATTTGAGACAGTGAGATATTTTCTTAATACACTCACTCATTTTCATGTTTTCTTAGTTAACTTTCCTGAGACAATCTGCTTTGCCTTACTTGTTATATTCGGTCTCATGAACTGCAGGAGGTATTAGTGGATGACCCAGACTTGATTATTGAGGATGTTGATTTTAGTGATAAGTACTTAGCACTCATTGTAAGGGAAGGTAAAAAAGTTCAACTTTGTTCAGTTGGACTACCATTGCCCTTTGGGAAGGTAATGGAAGAGAATTTACTATATCTAGTACAGATAAACTCTTGATGTAATTTTGGTTTATATTCTCATTGAATTACGTAGAATATCTTATTTTTGTGATAGGGGTCACTTAAACTGAGGAAGCTGGATCTACAGTACTTGTCGCTTCCAAAACATGTTTGCCAAATTTCGCCTGGACCAAACTATGACTTTTTCTCATCTGTCGCACGCTTTATAATATCATCACCTGTGGTATGTGAACGATTGTTTGGTTTTTTTATGTTAATTTCTGAAGATGATTTCTCTTCACAATTCTGTTAACATATGTCTATCTTCATATCATATCTACTTTGAACGACCATTCACTGGCCCTGTTAAATATGCATCCAAGGAAATTTTGAGAAGTTGTAAAAAACTTTGCGCCTCCAAAAAATACTTCATGATTTATGTTTACCGGTAAGCCTAGTACAATTGTTTTTTTGTCATGTCAAGGTTCTTCTTCCTCTTACCTCCTTGTTGGGTTTTTCTGGCTTATACACCAATTTGTAGTATACTCGGTACTTTTTTTTTTTTTTTT
>Ga0123342_1005917_pt1 | contig 17339 bp, 15 predicted proteins | sample Turbeawhitnodule_FD_89960 | JGI IMG/M metagenome (GOLD analysis project Ga0123342, IMG submission 89960) | Root nodule microbial communities of legume samples collected from Mexico - Turtle bean Mexico white nodule | ecosystem: Host-associated > Plants > Roots > Nodule | place: Mexico: Nepantla... | reverse complement strand
GGTTGTTTCGACAAAACAACATGTTGTTTTTCACTTAGTTTGAAAAACACTTTAAACTTAAAAGATTTGAAAACACTTAAGCTTTAGATTCAACAAAGAGTGGATTACAAAGATAAACTACCCTAGATCCTACTCTAAAACACATCAGCAACTTCAAGCAACTTCAGTCTTCCATCAAAAGCTAGGATTTGGATTCTTCAAAGCTTTGATCACACTCGATTCTATAAAGGAGTCTCCGTATCATTAGACATATTTTCGCACACTGCTTCAACAAAGGATTCTACTCCAACATCACGAATAATGTCCTTTAATTTGTCCTCCATTGTTGAATCAACAAACTCCTTAGTTTGATGCACATTTGGCAAGTGTAATAATTCACCAGACCACGTCTATGTTGTATAATTTCTGAAATTTCATCACATAAGAGATGTTCTTTAATATTAAAAACATTCGATGTCCTCCTATTCAAACAATTCAGACAAGGACACCTCATTCTTACTCCGGTGTGATTACCATCAACATTACGTTGTGCAAACTTTATGAATTCTTCAACACCTCTCTCGTACGCATCACTTATACGTGGTAAGTTAATACAACTTTGATCCATTTATACATTATGAACATACGTTATTGGAATTATGTCTTTAAATATTCAATTTTGTAATAGTTGAAAAGTACATGACTTTAATCACCATCCCTTATATTTTACAAAATTTCGGTAGCATTTCTCATTGCTCTTCATGTGACACGAAATGAAAGTGGTGACACCAAATCTTTACATCAAATATGTATCGGAAGATCAATACAAATTACAATGAACCAAAATTTAGTAGAATATGTGAAATGTAGACTATAAGTAAAAATTGATTACTCTTCCCAAACTGTCGAACAAAACAATTAAAGATTCAATACACTTACGATCGGTACAACATCCACTACTTTTTATTTAAAATTTAGGAACAATTTTAAAGTTGGAGGAGTGCTACACAATTTAATGAATTAAATCTTAGATGAGAAACTAAGAATCTATCCATGAACAACTCTAACAAAAATTGGACATTATAATGCTAAAAAAACAATCTTCAAACAACATTATCAATTTTATCAGAAATCAAACATCCCGAACTTAATATCATCATGATCAACAAATAAAAAGTTACTAATTTAAATTACCCATACAATATAACATTATTCTAAAAAAAACTAATTAATGATGTAGTACCAACATAATCTCATACCAGTATATAACTATTATCTAATATAAAAATTAAAAAATACTAATATTATTAAAAAAATATATAATTAAAATTTTAAAAAATATTTGGAAGGTGCAAAACAGCATAAATAAGACACCGGAGGCAACTCCAAAAAATGATGGTGGCGAAGTCGTGAGTAAAGCTGCACTTACCCGCTTGCAAGTTTACTGGATTTAATGATTTTTATTATTTTTTTTATCTTTAATGAACTAATTACATTAAATAAAATGATACAATTAAGGATTTTCTTTTATCAATAAGAAAAAATATATAAATGTGGCCGACTTTAGGGTTGGTCCAACCCTCTTACATAGAAAAAGAGACATACACCTCAAGAAAATACTGGACAATCATGTTAGAAATCATGTTATATATCCCTGGACAATCATGTTAGAAATGTAGGGTTAAACAAGAGGGGGTGAATTTTTTTTTAAAGATTTTTGTAAATACTAGATAAGAATGAAAGTAAATGTAGAATTACAAATAAAACAATCAGATCAGCCAAGAAACAAAATGTTTAAACTGATTCCAAAAAAATAATTAGTTGTTTCTGCGAATCAATATATTGTTCTTACCAGCACTTCAACAAGAATAGATTTAAACAGATTTAAAAAACATAGAGGGAGAGAGAGATTTACACACAATGTTTTTTATTGGTTCACTCATAACCTGAGCTACATCCAATCCCAGAATAACCTCTGGATAATCTACTATGTAATCAACAACAGATTACAAAAACAAACACATCAAAGAGCCTATCTTGATACCTTCAAGACTACACACCCTCTTTGATGCACCACCACCACACAGTCAGAACACCCTCTGACTTGAAATGGAAAACACTTTACAGTATTCAAAAGTAAACAGAAATACAAGAACGAATAGAACAGGTTACACCTGATACATGAAGGAAAACACAACTCCTATTTCACTCTTTTGACCAAGGCAAAGCATATAGCAATCTTGTAATCTTTTTTAAAAATTCTGAAGCTAGTTTTTGTAATCTGATTGATGTGTATAATTGAGATTTCAAAACCCATTTATAAGCACACAAAAATAGCCATTTGATTCAATTATACAAAGCCCAAAATAGATGCATATCAAGCCAAAACAGTTTTGACAGTTAAAACAGAATTTGTTATGTTTTTCAAAAAACAATCGATTGAAACCTCGATTCAATCGATTGATTTGGCTTTGACTTGTAAAGTCAACCAATTTTAGCTTTTCAAAACACCAAGTGTAAAACAACCGATCGAAACATAAAAACAACAGGTTGTTTTTCACTTACTTTGAAAAAAAAATTTCTTTAAAAGATCTTGATTGTTTTAGCTTTGGATTGGACTAACACTGATTTAGCAAATTCTAAATACACAGAACAAAAGCCCCACGAGCAACAACCCAGCTTTAAGCATCCTTTTTTGATTTGGAATCATCAAAGCATCATCTTTAACAAAAACAAACCTTATCCCAATAAGCCCTTGCAATCTTCCTCCCTTCAGACCCCCATCCCCACAAAATATTCCTATACATGACTATCTTCTTCAGCACAATAAATGGAAATCTGAACAAAGAGAGATAAAACAATGGAATAGACGAGAAGACAGATTTAATCAAATAGATTCTTTCAGCCATCGAGATGAATCTACCCTTCCACTTGCCTAATCTGCTCTTTATTCTACTAGCCACATCGTCCCAAAACACTCCCCTCTTATGACAGGCATCCCCAAGTATTTGAAAGGAGTTTTCATCACATCACTATTTAAAATAGCCGCGAAATGGAGAATCTCAGTATGATCTACCCCTATCTCGCTGATTCTACTCTTCAGAAAATTAACCTTAAGACCAAAAGCCAACTCAAAGCAATTCATAATGACCTTTATGTGATACACACTTTTAATATTTGTTTTACTGAAGAACAAAGTGTCGTCTGCGTACTATAGCATGTTTACCTTAATCATCTATTTTCCAATCTCCAAATTCTCCATCAAATCTTTCTCAATCGCAGTCCTAGACACCCAACTATAAGAAACAAGAATTGTGCAAGAGGGTCACCTTCCCTCAAGCCTTTTTTTCGGAATAAACTCCTTAGTAGGGCTCCAAACAAGCTTTAATCCAAGAGATCCACTTTTCATAGAAACCAAGTTTGCCTAACATATAATAAATGAAATCCCACCTCACGAAGTAATAGGCCTTTTCGTAGTCCACCTTGAAAAACACGCGAATTTTCTACTTCCTTTTCATCTCATCTAAGACTCCATTGGTCACTAGAACACCATCCATAAGCCCCATTCCTTTAAGAAAAGCAAATTGCCTAGCATCGATGACTTCGTTAATCACCTTTTTCAGCCTAATAGACAAAATTTTCGAGACGATTTTATACACACACCCTACCAGCGAGATGGGTTTGAAATCTCTAAGTTGTTGCAGATTATTTGTCTTAGGGATCAAACAAATAAACGAAGTATTTGACCCCCTAGGTCACTTTTCGTTGACCAAAATTATTTTACTGTCGAAATGAAATCCTTAAGGCACTCCGATCAAAATTTAATGAAGCTAAAATTGAAACCGTCTGGACCAGAGCTCTTCAAACTATCACAACTCCAAACTACATTCTTAACTTCCTCATCAGAAACAGCTCCGACCAGCAACGCATTATCTTCATAAAAAATGGAGTTGAAACGAACATTGTCCAACCTAACTTGAGCCTTATACATCCCATCAAATCTGGCTTTAAAGAACTCTCTGACCTTAGTCTTAACCTTCTCCTTATCATCACACCACTGACCGTTCATCTCTACCCCGTTGATCTTGTTCCTCATTTTCCTCCACTTCACAGATGAATAGAAGAATTTTGTATTTAGATCTCCTTGTTTTAACCACTTTCTACGTGCTTTTTGAAGCATAACCGCTTCCTGTTTGAAGAATTTTTGACCTTGACCTTGTTCGTCTAACATGAGTCTCCTATCCTCCCCCCATGCTCATCTAAATCGTTTTCATCATCTCTTGGATCTAGATCTTGTATTTTCTTCTGTAAATTTCCCCCTGCTTGATTAACGTTCCCGAATACCTCTCTATTCCAGATTTTCAAATCTAGTTTTAACCTTTTCAATTTTTCTTTTAATACGAAAAACCCTTCGTCGTTCACCTAATAACTCTGTCATTTATTACGAACGAAAGCTAGAAACCTTCCATCTCTTTGCCACACATCTAGACTCCTGAAAGGTTTTAGCCCCCAATCCACCGACGTGACTCTAAGCACTAAGGCACAGTGATCAGAGATCGATCTGCTGAGAACAAATTGTTTAGTGCTCGACCAAACACCCAACCATTCGGGTTGTACCAAATGAACTTTCTTCCAACCATTGAAATATCCATCATTTTGGACTTTTCTATGAATTCATTAAATCGAGCAATTTCTCTACTATAATCAGATATCCAGACCACACTTTTTCTCTCCTTTTTCCGTCTAATAGATTTGAAGTCCCTAACAACACACCATACCCTGTTTTGTTGACTCTTCCTGATTTCACATATCTCATCCCAAACCTCCTTTCCATCTTTCCACGAACCAGAACTATACACATTCAGTAATGTAACTCGTACCCTTACTCCTACCTTCCAAACACCTTCGATAACTGAAAAAAAATATCCCCTTAAAAGAGCTTGTCAAATTGAAACTATTTCTTCTACACATAGTGATAATTCCTCCTGCAGTATTAACGACCCCGATTTTGACGATAGAACCCCACAATTGGTAGCAACTCTTCTTACCAAACTCAGAGCACTTTGTCTCCTGTAAGCAAACTATTCCAACCTCCTCGCTTCGGATCAAATTGCTTAAATATTTTTTTTTAGTGCTTATATATACATAAAAAAAATGTTAGATGACTCCAAGTCAGTACTTATTACAACCCAGCAACATACCATTTCAAAAATCTATATCCATGCTACTCAGCCTCTGAAATGAAATGGCTTAAACAAAAAAAAAAACTTACTAAAAACCCAAACCATAAAAAAAAAGCCCGAAATCACAGTGAATTACACTTATTATTATGGTCTAATTATTCATAGATTTTACATGAATTATCAAATTTTGTAAAAATTATGAAACTGAATAAACTATACTTAAAAAACGACTTTAAAATATGATTCTGAGATATTTTATTTTATTTTTATTAAAGTCACTGTTCAAAGATTATATATATTTTTTTTTTCTAAACCGTGTTTCTTTACATGTTTTTTATTCTTTCTATAATAGTGTTTTCTAATGTGTTTTTTATAATTGTATTTTTTAACATTTTTATTTATTTTTAAAAATGTGCTAAGCTGTACTTTTTATTTTGTTCTAAAATAATACATTTAGAAGAATACTATTAAGAAGAAATGAGTGGTTGTAGAAGAAAAAGATGATGATATTTTCACTTTTACCAAATAAAATACATTCAATTAATATTTCAAGATAATAATATTTTAAATATATTATTTTTCTTTTTTAACTTCAAATTTTAATATAATTAGTATATTTTATATGGTTCTAAAAAGGATGATGATATTTTCACGTTTAGCTGCATTCAATTAATATCTTAAAATAATAATATTTTAATTATATTTATGTTACTTTTTTAACTTAAAACTTTAATATATATATATATATATATATATATATATATTATTGTGAGGTGAATATATTTCTTTAAAGCTATCATTAAGAAAAATAATGAGAAGGATAAGGCATACGCATGTCTGAGAGATTATGAGAGAAAAAAAATTATGAGTAAACCTTTGACAGTCATAAAGAAAATTACATCCACAATACAATTTAAAATATTAATATTTATTTCAATTTTTTTTATATTTTGATTTAAAATACTAATATATATTATTATATTATTAAAATACTTGTTAAGTGAACGAATTTTTTTCGGTGGATGTTAAAAAGTATAGTTTTTCAAATTATATATAAGCAACAGCATATGGCTTATTGCTGTCATGTCATGTCATTACCTTAAAAAGAACTTTATTAGTGATAATAAAAGCTGATTATTTTGACAACCACTTACCCACGTTAGAATATAAGTAACACAATTTTTTGGTGGAAAAGATTATGTCATAAACCATACGAGTCAAGTCAAAATAAGTACATAAAACAAATCCTTTAAGGACATGTAATACAATTAACTTTCAATTTTAGAACATGCATTTTATCACGACTTTAAAATAAAAAAATAAACAAAATAATAAAAAGCGTGTTAAGAAGTATGGTTTTAGAAAAAAAAAATATAAGATAAAAACGTAAAAAAAAATACTGATTTAGAAAAAAAAATAAGTATTTTTTTTATCAATAAAATAAAATAAGACACTTAAGGGGTGTCTCAACCCTTATACATACCCTTACTTAGTTTAAAAAGTAAAAAAAAAATACATAATTAAAAGAAAATAAGTGTTAAAATACATAATTGTAAAAAATTAAAAAAAAATCATGTCTTAAAATATAATTTTAATAAAAATAAAAGGAATAAATAATCTTAAGATTGTGCTGTAAACATGTCTTCATTGTTATGAAATTAGATGTACAAAATAGTCATTCATTTTCATAAATTCTTCAAAATATTTTTAAATATTTAAAATGTATATTATCGTAAAAAGAAACTAAATTTAACAGGAGTGTTAGAGAACACTTCAACATGCTTTTCAATATCATGATATATGGACAATCCAATTTTTTATACAATCATATTATAACTCCTAATACTATTATTTTAATATTGTTAGTGATAAAAAAAATTATTATTTTAATGTTTTTTAATATCATTTAATTACAAATTTACTCTTTATTACACTATATTTTTCTTTCGATATCAGATATTTCCAGCATAGTGTTTTAGGTTTTGGTGCGTTGCTTTAGCTACACTATATAAATACTAACATTCATGGTAAACCCTTTCTCCAAAACGTGGCTAAAACAAAGCATAGTGTTTATTGAAAAGGTATCCAAATATCTCTATCTTTACCATCACAAAAAGGCCTTTTCCAAGACATGGAACATGCTCCTTCTCTTATGTTGTCAAATCTTCAGAGCCTTTGGTTGTTTCTCTGTTTTACCATTATGCTAAAAGCCCTAATACCTAACTTGATTCAGAAATATTCAAAGAAACAAAAACCAAAACTTCCCCCAGGTCCCAAACCATGGCCTATAGTGGGCAACCTTCCTGAAATGCTTGCAAACAAACCTGCTCATCAATGGATACACAATCTTATGAAAGAAATGAACACTGAAATTGACTGTATCCGCCTTGGAAATACCTATGTTATCCCAGTGATATGTCCCACCATTGCCAGAGAGTTTTTGAGTGAACAGGATGCAACATTTGCATCAAGATCACTCACCCCATGCACTGATCTCGTCAGTAGCGGATACTTAACCACCATTTTAGTGCCATTTGGGGAGCAATGGAAGAAAATGAAGAAAATCTTAAGCACTGCTTTGCTTTCATCACAGAAGCATCTATGGCTCCATGAGAAAAGGACAGAAGAAGCTGACAACCTTATGTTTTACGTCTACAACAAAAGCATAACTGTTAAGGATGGTGTTGGTGGGCTTGTGAATATTAGGAGTGTTGCAAGGCTTTACTGTGCCAATGTAATCAGGAAAATTGTTTTCAATACAAGGTACTTTGGGAAGGGTATGAAGGATGGAGGGCCTAGTTTTAAGGAGATAGAACATGTTGAAGCTGTCTTCGATTTACTTAGGTATCTTTATGCTTTTTCTATTTCTGATTATATGCCATGCTTGAGGAGACTTGACTTAGATGGTCACCAGAAGAAGGTGAAGGAAGCTTTGGACGTCATAAAGAAATATCACGATCCCATCGTTCAAGAAAGAGCTAAACAATGGAATCATACACCAAAGGTTGATGAAGAAGACTGGCTTGATATCTTAATCTCCTTGAAAGATGCCAACAATAATCCATTACTGACACTGGAAGAAATTAATACACAAATTACGGTAATCTTTCACTTTTTGGAAGCCCTAGTCTTTGCATTATCATATTTCAGTTCTCAATACTTCTTAATCGTATTATGGATTACCAACAGAAGTACAAATAAGAAAAATTAAATATTTTTTCATAGATTAAAATTAATTTAAGAATAAATGAAATTATTTTGTAGAAGATTTTTATGTTATTTGTTTAATTATTTCTTTCACTTGTGCCTAACCAAGTTATAATTAAGGGTTAGCAGACATGGTTAATATAGTTGTTAAGTTTGTTAGATAAGAAAGAACTAAACCATTATTAGACAACTTTCTACAGCAGGGCTTAGGTTATGAAAAATCATTTTCACTTAGTTATGATAAATCATTTTCACTTAGGTTATGATAAATCATTTTTACCTATCTACTAATTTTTCTAAATAATTGATAGTTAAAACTTAGACATATATAAATTTAAAAACTATTTATTAAAACTAATTTAGATATTAATATTTTTTTTAGTTTCTAAACTAATATATAATTTAACCAATATGAAATAATTAATTATTTTTAGTTTTTAAAATTAATTTTTATTTAATAATATTTTAATATTGAAGTGTTTTATAATTCATCTAGGTCCTCCTAAAAAACTCTTTCATACCTAGTCTCTCTTCCTTAAACACTACTATATTTTATAATGATTTACACTACTATATTTTATAATGATTTGTTGGGAAAGTTGTTTAAAGATATAATATCTCTCTAAGCATAGTTTAAGTACATGTAGACTATATAAATTAACTTACAACTTGCCCATGCAAAAGACAAATCATATTTCATATTGAAATTTAACTTTCCTGTGCCCCGATTAAACTTTGACATGGTTATTTTTCCTCTCATTTAAAAATTTTATTTGCGAAGACCAGGAGGTAGCGAAACCAAATGGTAGTTGTATTTCATTGCATGATCAAAATAAAAAAATGGAAATCTATATTGAATCTGCTTGCAGGAATTAATGATTGCAACAGTGGACAATCCATCAAATGCTTTTGAGTGGGCACTAGCTGAAATGATAAACGAACCAAAGATGCTGGAACGAGCCATTGAAGAATTGGACAGTGTGGTGGGAAAAGAGAGGTTGGTCCAAGAATCAGATATACCAAAGCTCAACTATGTAAAGGCCTGTGCAAGAGAAGCTTTTCGCCTTCATCCCATTGCACCTTTTAATCCTCCCCATGTCTCTATGAGTGATACAACTGTGGGAAATTACTTCATCCCAAAGGGTAGTCATGTAATACTAAGCAGAAAAGAACTTGGAAGAAACCCAAAAGTGTGGAATGAACCCCTCAAGTTTAAACCAGAACGTCACCTTAAGATTGATAATGGGTCTACTGTAGTTTTGACAGAGCCAAATTTGAGGTTCATATCGTTTAGCACAGGAAGGCGTAGTTGTCCCGGAGTTATGCTTGGCAGCACAATGACCGTGATGTTATTTGCTAGGTTGCTCCATGGCTTCACTTGGACTGCACCATCCAATGTTTCTAAAGTAAACCTAGCTGAGTCCAATGATCATATGTTTCTTGCAGACCCACTGGTTGCAGTTGCTAAGCCAAGATTAGCACCACATTTATATCACCTTTAATTTACCTCAAGAATTTACAGAAGCATGACGAAGCAATAAATGTTTAGCTAATTAATGGGAATGACGAGTTCCAGAATAAAAGTCCTAAATGACTGTCATGTGCTATGAAGAAAGACGTGTATGCTTATCTCTTGTTGGCTTTGGGATGATGATATAATAAAAATGGTTTGGAATTTTTCTTTAGTCTGTATATGTTTTTAGTTAATATCGCCGGCAAGAAATTACTGTATGTTACCACCAACTACATAAATTAATTGACATGTTTGGTCAACTTTTTTTATGGCTTGAACGTAAAATTAAAAAGTAATACTTTTAAAGAAATTTTACAGTCTCAAAGCTTCCTTTAACTTGTAAAAATAAACTTTATTTCTTTGTCGTACACATATTTTATTAGGATCTGGAAAGAGGAAGAATAATAAAGTGTGCAAAGCTACTTGGTTCTCAGAGGAAAAACTAAAAAGAAAAAGAAAATCGTATCCAATGAGAAGTATAGACCATCCCCACATTTCCCAGCCACCACACCTTGACTAAGAGCAGAAATAACCAGGGGAGTACATGAAAAATTCTATCCTGCTAACAGTTATAACTGTCTGTCTATTCGCCTTGTACATTTCAAGCTAAAGTAGGTTTGTGGAAGGAGATAACAAATATAAAAATAGCCTAAACAGTAAAAGTGTGGCGCCTAATTGGGAATTTCAATGCAGTGAGGCTAACAAATGAAAGGAAAGGCTTAAGCTAAAGAGGTAGTAAAGATATAAATAACAAGGTTTAATAATTTCATAGACAAAAAAATATTTGTATTGGATTAATAGATGCACTTTTCACCGAATAGTGTATATTTAAATTAGGGAGGTATCTGATCATTGTGTAATTTTTCTAAAAATGTCATGTAACCTAAACCTTTTAGGGTTTTAGGAGTTAGTAGAAAATAGGTGGAAAAATTACCGTGTGCATGGAATATGGTTTGGTTAGATTAAAAGAAAATTGAAAGAAAAAAGATATAAAGATTTGGAATAAGGAAGTTTTTAGGTGCTTGTTATGGTGGTGATTGGTGGTCATTGCAAAATCCAATCTAATATAATCCAATCCAATTCATTAAAATAGATTCTATTTAAAATTTATATCTTAAATTTATTTAGATTTTTTCAAATTTATTTAAAATAGATTACATCTCTCTATCTCGATTTAGACACTGGTTGATCTGTCTCGATTTAGACACTGGTTGATCTGACTGAACCTGAACCTCGATCGACTCAGCTAGACCTAAACATGGCTTAATTTGGCTTGACCTGGACCCAGGCCGACTCGGTTTGACTTGGACTTGGACTGACTCGGATCTAACATGGGCCTGGGCCGACTTGGCTTAACCTGGACCCGGCCCGACTCGGCTTGACTTGAGTCCGAGTGAACTTAGCTCTACTTGGGCCAAGTGTCAACTCAGTTTGACCTGGTAGCCGGCCAAATCGACTCAACATGGACTCGAGTCCACTCGGTTCAACATGGCCCTGGACTCACTCAGCTCGACATGGGCTCTTACCGACTCGACTTGACATGGGTCCGGGCCTAATCAGTTTGATTTGGCCTGGGTCGACTCAGGTCGACATTGGCTTAGGCCGAATGGGCTTGACATGGGCTTGGGTCGAATTGGCTCTATATGGGTTCTAGCCGAATTGGATCGACCTAGGCCCAGACTAACTTAGCTCGACCTAGTACTAGGCTAACTCGAGTCGACTGGGGCTCGAGAGGACTAAACTCAACATGAGCCTAGGTCGACTCGTCTCGACCTTGGCCCGGGCTGACTCGGCTCGACTTGGACCTTGGTTGACTCAGCTATGCTTGGACCTGGGCTAACTCGACCTGGTACCAGGCCAACTCAACTTGACCTAGCCTAGGCTGACCCGACTTGGCTCGACCAAGGCCGAGGCTGATTCGGCTCGGATCGACCTAGGCACGGGTCGACTCGTATCTACCTGGGTACACGCGAAATCAAATCTACCTAGGTCTAGGCCGACTCGGCTTGACAAAGAGGGCTTAAAATACTTCCTTGAGATCTTGGATATGTTTTAGACATGAGTCAGATTTGACTACAAAGTCATCTACATAAACCTCGACGTTTTGGTCAAGCATCCCTTTGAAGATGTAATCCATCAGCCCCTGATAAGTGGCACCAACGTTTTTAAAGTCGAACGACATGACCTCATAATAGAAGTTGTCACAGTCGGTCACGAACATTGTTTTTTCCTTGTCTCTTGGGTACATCGGGATTTGATTGTATCATGAGTATGCATCCAAAAAACTCAAAATATGGTGGGCCGGTCGCTCCATCTATTAGGTGATCAATGTTTGGTAAAGGATAGAAATCCTTCGGACAAGCTTTGTTGTGGTCGGGGTAGTGAGTACATATCCTCCATTTTCCATTTGTTTTTTTATCCATGACTACATTAGCTAACCGTGTGGTGTAGTGAGCTTTCTTAATAAAACCGACTTTGACTAATTTATCAGCTTCTTATCATGCGACATCACATTTTTCCTCACCCATTTTTCGTTTCTTCTGAGCGAATGATTTTGCTTCTTTGTATACTGAAAGATGATGTATAATGATGTTCGAGCTCACTCCGAGCATATTTGAAGTTGTCCAAGCAAACAAACCAGCCTTATCAATTAATGTTTGACTCACTAGTTTATCGTCGACTGACTTTAAATAACTCTTTATGTGTGTCGTATGTTCTTCATCACGTAGGGGTAACGAGCGAAGGCCTTCGCTTGGTTCAATGAGAGCTTCGTTTAGCCGAGGTTCGAGATTGACTAGAGCAACCATATGCGCTCTTCTTGGGGACTTTATCTCTTGGGAGCGATCTCTGGTCGGTCCTCTAGACCCTAGTGAACGTCCTCTTCTTTCGATTGACCCTCCGCGTGGTGATGCTCTGTAAATTCGGTTGGTTGGTTAGACTTTCAAACTTGCAACATAGCATTCGCGAGCTATCTTTTGATAAACATGGACTGTAACTATATCACCTACCGTTGAGGGAAACTTCATGGCAAGGTGTAGTGTGGAAACTATTGCTTTAAGGCAGTTAATGGAAGATCGATCGAGCAATATATTATTGGAGGTATTCAGGTTAACTAAAAGGTACCTGATCTTGATAGTTTTGCAAAGATCTACCTTTCCAAATGTGGTATATAAACCGATGTACCCCCGCGTGTCCACTCGTTCTCCCGGAAAACCTACAATCTAGTCGTCATAAGGTTGGATTTCTGATTTTGGAACCCTCATCCTTTTGAAAGTTTTCTAGTATAAATTGTCGATCGAGCTGTCCTGATCTGCCAAAACATTGGTAATGGTGAATTTATCAATTTCTACAATGATGACCATAGGATCATCTTGGGCTAGATCAATAGTAGTAAAATCATCATCTGTAAAAGGAATTGGAGGTATCCTCAATTGGTCCCTCGTAGTTGCTGAGTGGGCCAATTGACTATCCCGAAGATGTTTCTTGCGGGCGAAACTAGAACATCCTCCGCATGCGAATCCTCTAGCAATTGTATTTATATGTCCAACAACATGTCTCGCACAATTTCTGAGACTTTTACTTTTTAGGGAAGGGTTTCGACGTGAACGCCCCTGTATTTGAATACCTTCACCTAGTGGAAATCCTCCGACGATTGTATTTATGACCTCGCGAACGTTACGTCTTGAGTGATCGTCTCACTAAGGGCTTTCACTCTGAGGTTGAGCTCATCGTCTAGGGCTTTCGCTCCTTCTTTGTTGTTTCGTAGGGCGTCAGTCATCCTCAAAGTGTCGTGATCCCTCCCAGTCACGTCAAAGGTATGGCTCTCTCTACTATTTGGAAGGGTACCTCTCCCTTTGTGGGGATCGATACGAGCTTTTGTTTGTCGTTTGGGTAAATTTGCGCAAATGACCAGTTTGAACAAGTTCTCCAAAGTTGCGACGATATCGACAGTTTTTTGACATGCTCGCATTTCTTGGACTCTAACTTTTTCAATGTCGGGATCAGATCGGCATGCAGGGTTTCATCCATGATTTTACCCCTATCATCATTTAATGGGGTGTAGGTATGAAACCGAGGGCCTCGGTTCTCCTTGAATTTATCAAACCAGCCAGGTACATGTCGGTTACTTCGTTCCTTCTCCTTTCACTTGTCTCCTCCGCTTTTTGCCCGAGCATTCTTGTGAAAATCGCGAAGCTCTTCAATTTGCTTGAACTTGGTTTCTTGATTCCAGAATTCATCAAGATTCTTGGTCGATTTCTTTATCAAGCTATCGGTGAACTGGCCAGGTCGGAGTGCCGAGATTAAATTATGCATGGCTATCTCCGGCATGAGGTTTTTGATGCTTTGAGATATTTTTCTAAAACTCTCCATGAATGCTCGTAAAGGTTCTCCCTTCTTTTGTCTGATGTTGAGAAGAGCTATAGACGACATACGGTGCGGTCGACTTGTTGCGTACTGAGTGCTAAACTTTGTCGAGAAAGTTTTGAAACTCTCAACAGAGTTGGGAGAAAGTTGGGTAAACCAACTAAGCATTCCCTCTTTAAGATAAGTGGGGAAAACCTTGCACCATATTGCTTTATCTGTGATGTATAGATTCATCTGCGTTTTATAAACGTTCATGTGCTCGTCCGGATCTATAGAACCATTGTAGAGTTTGATGTTGAGTCCCTTTCATTTGGATGGGTGTTGTGCCTCCATGATCTCATCAGTGAAAGGGTTTCCCTTTGGGTCATCATCATCGTGAGTTATGTGAGTCCATTCGGTTTGTTGTATTCCTTGTGGAAACCATTGTTTGTTGAAATTTATCTTAGTTCCACGATGGGCGTCAATTGTACTTGTATAGACAAAGTGAACCTAGATAGTACTTGGAACTGGTTGTACAAATGTTGATGTGTTGGTTGCCTCCTGACTCCTCACTTCAAGTCTCCTCCTTTAATTACTGGTGCTCAGTCGGGGTTGACCTGAAAAAGGTACTTTGATAATCATGTAAGTACTTTGTGTTAAGAGTGTATAATGAGAACTGATTAAAGTGTATTGTAGAGGGTTTATTTATAGTGTTTAGTCATGAGCCTTTGCTGTAATGGACCGACTTAGTGTTAGCTTATTTCTAGCATGATCCCTGATTTATAGGGAGGTATGTTAATATATTTGGATAATGTTAGAATATCTCTAATAAGTGAATATCTTCCACTAAATCAGTGTTAGCTGATTTCTCGGAAGGTGTCAACCAGATTCATTGGGATATGATCATGATTCATAGGAAAATTCTATATTTGTCATTGTTGTCATTTATTGAGAGTCTTTAATGCATATCAATATGGTCGGTCGGTCACCGAGACCGAGTGATTGGCTCGTTCGGTACCGAGATACATCTATAATAGTGTTTACTATTATTTTTTTTTTAAATTGTGTTTTCTTCCATTATTTATCTTTTTAAATGTGATCTGATGTTTTTTTTTTCTAAATACACTACAAGAAAACCATTCAATAAAAAATAATTTTAGAGAGCAAAATAATTAGTTACTATATTGACTAAATTAGTGACTAAACAAATTATTGGTATATAAACTAGTTTCTATTATTAATAAAAATTTATAAAATAGTTTCTAAATTGTTATCTAATCATTAGCTATCAAGGTTTTAATTACTAACTATTTTATAATCTAAATTAGTCTTTATTAATTTTTTGGAGATTAAATTAGAATCTTAAATATTAGCTAAAACATTGATAGCTAATTCAATACAACTTAAAATTTATTTTATAAATTTTTATTAATAATAGAAATCACTTTAGATATTAATAAGTTGCTACTCTCTTAAATAGTATCTAATTTAATTAATATAGTGATTAATTATTATTTTTCTCTACATTTAGTTGTTATATTTAATAATTTTCTTGTAATAATAATGAGTTTAGAAAAATACTCTTAAGAAGCAACTATGTGATTTTAGAATAAAAGGCTGATGATAATTCACCAAATAAAATACATTCAGTTAATAACTCAAAATAATATTATTTTACTTTTTAACTTAAAATTTTGATATATATTATTATATTATAATTGTGAGGTGGTGTATATTGTTTAAGAGTATCATACAACAAAAATAATTAGCGGGGAGAGGCATACAGATGTGTGAGAAAACAAAATTATATATAAAGCAATAAATTCTATGGTTTTTGCGGTCATTACCTCAAAAGCACTTTATTAGTGATAATAACGGCTGATTATTTTGACAACCACTTAATTAGCGACGTTAGAATATAAACCCTATGAGTCCAGTCAAATAGCTACAGACAAAAAACCTTAAGGACATAAATATCATTAACTTTCAATCTATGTAGCATACACATGGGTACTGACACGACACGGACACGGATCTATATATTATATAATTTTGAATTGTATAAATTGAAAATAAATATTTATGTTCAAAAATATGTTTTATATTCTTTTGGGAGTAGAAAGATATTTTTCATCACTGGTTCAAAAGAATTTGTTCCTTACTTTTATAATCATAATAAAAATTTATACAATAAATTTGAGTTTTTAGAAAATTATTGTATTTATACCTTTTAAAATTGTGTTAGAACCATACTAGAATTTTCAAAATTCCAACAAATACTTTTTGAATTGAACACTTCGCCGATAAGTGTACTACGAGTGTCCTACGAATGTCGACACCGATACGTGTGTCCAACACGGATACGCCCATTTTAGAGAGGTGTTTGAGTTTCATAACTTTCAATTTTAGAACGTGCATTTTATCACGACTTTAAAATAAAAAATAATAAAAAGCGTGAAGTATGCTCTCAGAAAAAATATAAGATAAGAACGACTGAAACAAAAAAAAAAATACTAATTTAAAGAAAAAAAACGTGTTAAAATACATGATTATTTTTGGAATGCATATATTTCACTTCTCTATACTCCTTATTAATCGTATTATGGATTATAATCAGGATATATATAAGAAAAAAATAATTATTTTTCATAGATTAAAATTAATTTAAGAATAAATTAAATTAATTTGTAAAATAATTTTAATGAAAAATTAAATAAAGACAATAAGACAAATAAAAGAACTTTCTCTAATGTGTAGCACCCATAAATACAACAAAGAGGAACAATTGAATCCCAAAAATATAATTAGATTAATCTTCCTTTGCATTCAGTAATAGTAATAAAATTCTATATTGATGCACGTCAATACCATTACATTTTCTTGGGTTGAACTATTTTGGAGGTCATCTCATTGGAAGCAACTAATTTAGGACTTGTTGCATCAATTGCATATTTGATATGAGAGAATCATTCTAAAAGACCATAATTTTTAGGAGGCAATTAGTTGTTTTTTTTTTTTTTTTTTTAAAAAAATATTTTATTTATGAAATTTTTTTTAATAGGGTATATAAAAAAAAAAAAAAATTTATTATTATTTAAATGGATTTTTTAAAT
>Ga0123342_1005916_pt1 | contig 17340 bp, 5 predicted proteins | sample Turbeawhitnodule_FD_89960 | JGI IMG/M metagenome (GOLD analysis project Ga0123342, IMG submission 89960) | Root nodule microbial communities of legume samples collected from Mexico - Turtle bean Mexico white nodule | ecosystem: Host-associated > Plants > Roots > Nodule | place: Mexico: Nepantla... | reverse complement strand
TTTAAAACTTTTTTGTTTATGTGTATATATATATATATGTTTTCACATATATAAAATATATATAAAACAAAGAGTGATAAAAAAAAAAAAAAAAAATATATATATATATATATATATATATATATATATATATATATATATATATATAATTGAATCCACACTGTAAACTCTATTTCACCTTATTCTGAAACCTACTTTAAAAATTGAATCTACACTTTAAAAGTATTAAACAACAACTTAAAAAGTTTATTTCTCACTTTTAAAATATTAAACCATAATTTACCATATTAACCCTAATTTAAACTATAAATCCCCATTAAAAAAATTAAATCAAACTTTATAATTTTAATTCTTCCTTCAAACTATTGAGCCCTACTTTAAAATATACATTCCGAAGTTTAAAATATCATTTTTTAATTTAAATTATAATTTTTAAGTTTAAAATATGAACCTGTTTCGCAATAAGCTATTGCAACAAACTATATTTGGTTCTTAATCAACCAGTCAAATTTAATTAAGTTGACTAATGTTATGAAACACACTTTGAGTATTCTCTGAACTCGTAGTCACTCCTGACTAACTCTTCAAATATTCTTGACACAAGACACTCCTGACTTAATTGAGTATTCATTAAGCTCGTATTCACTCACTAGTGCAAAATGTATAAACAAGTGCGATTTATTTAGTGCGGTTTTATGCTCAAACGCTTTCGTAAAAAACGCGGTAGCATTTTTGTAATTAAGTTCATTTACAAGTGCGACTATTAATAAAGCCGCACTTGTAAATCAAGCATTTGGATTTACAATGGCGACTATTTGTACAGTCGCCCTTGTAAATCAAAATGCTTTGATTTACGAGGGCGGCTATACAAATAGTCGCCCTCGTAAATAAAAAAACTTGATTTACGAATGCGGCTTTACAAATAGCCGCCTTCTTAAAATCTTTTTAACCCTAATTCAGAAACACGACACTTACGGTTTGATACTTTTCTTTCTCTCGTGCTTCGTTTCTCTTATGTGCTTCTTCCATTAACTGTGTTTCCTCTTTTCCTTCTCTATTTTTTGCATTGTCTTTGTGTCATCGGTAAACATTGTCCTCCTCTCTTCTTCTACACCATTGATTTTTGTATGTTTTGCATTTCTCTTATGTTTTGTCTTATGTCATTACTAAGGTCATGCTTGGAAAGGTTTTTGTTTGTGCTTTCTGTTGTGCCTTCCTCGTCGCTGCCTTGCTTCGTCATATATTTGCGTTTCATTGGAGAATTTTTATTTGCGTTTTTTGGACTTCCATTGGGATGAAATACGAAGATGTATAATATGGATGCACCAAGAGATCAAAAGAAATGCTAAAATAATGACCATGTTCTTCAGAAAAGATCAAAGTTGAAAACTTTGATTAGAAACCCAATCAACAGCGAAAAAGAAAAGAAACTCTAAACGCTTCTCGTAAATGTGATTTATAAATGCGACTATGTAAATAGCCGCATTTATAAATCGAATTTACGAATGTGGCTATATATATATAGCCACCTTCTTATCTCTTCCATTTACAAATGTGTGCTCATCAAATGTGATTATATAGCCGCCCTTATAAATGTAAAATAACCACACTCGTTTTGCTTTTCTGCACCAATGACTCTTGAATAATCCCTTAAGTATTATTTCCTCAAGTCATTCTTCACTGACATTGAGTATTCTTTACTCAAGCTACTTATAGTTGACCTTGAGTATTTTTAACACTTAGTCATTCATGAATAACCGAATATTTCTTCAGATCACATCCACTCTTAGCTGACCTAGTCAAGAAGTATTATTTTATGAAGCCACTCTTGACTAAACGAGTATTCCTTGTCTCTCTAGCCATTCCAATCCTCGATAACATAATAAAGTTAAGATTGAATGATTGTCTAATCATTTGATCTAACTAATGGAGAATATACACATCTTGTAACAAATACAAGATTTGGAATTTCTCTTCTTGTGCAAAATATTTTTGCACTTTAGGGAAGGGTTACATATGTCAAGGAAAACAAAATGTGATGGTTCACTAGACATTTTGGCAATGCTCCTACTCTTGCTCTAGGATCCTTTTTCTGAAACTCTGGAGAATTTTTTTATCATTTTGACAACATTTTGGCACAATACATCATTTGCTCTTAAGTTATTTTTCTTGATGGTAGGATTTATGTAGTTGATGGAAGAAGATAGTCGTTGAGACATGCACTGAGTAGCTAAACCGTTTGGTGATAATCTATTCTTCTAGCAGATGGATTGATCTATATTTACGATGATTCTTTTTGTCTCATGTTTATCTATATCTATCAGACAAAGTGAAAGTTCTCCACAATGGTCTCTCATATGTTAAACAAAGCATTTATTTTGTTACCAAATATTATTTTTAATGACTGACAAACAAAACATTATGTTTTTATTTTTTTTAAAGCACATAATCAAAACTGTAGAGTGTTGAACATTTTTTATCAACATATTTAATGTTTTTACAGTATTGTAATTCAAGGTTTATCACTATGACTCGGGATAATATTAACACGTGATATGTCTGACCTATCAAGAAAAACTGACCTAACAAAAAAAAAACATATTTGGCCTATCAAGAAAAAATGGCCCATCAAGAAAAAAGACCTATCTAACCTACCAAGAAAAAATGACCTATCAAGAAAAAATGTATACAAAAGTAAGCAATGAACATCTCTGAATAGGCACATGGGATGATACTCTCAATGAAGGATAGATAAGTAGAATACTCTTGTTATACTTTCTTTTACCTCAAATCATACCAGTACTTCATTAATGACTGACAAACAAAACTTTTTTTTTTAATTTTTTAATCACTTAATCAAAACTGTAGAGTATTGAACTCTCTCCCCCCTAAGAAAGAATGACCTATCAAGAAAAAATGTATGCAAAAGTAAGCAATGAACATCTCTGAACACACACATGATGATACTCTCAATAAAGGATATATAAGTAGAATACTATTGTTATACTTTCTTTACCTCAAATCATACTAGTACTTCATTAATGACTGACAAACAAAACTTTATGTTTTTATTTTTTTAAGCACTTAATCAAAACTGTAGGGTGTTGGACTGTTTTTCTCAACATATTTAATATTTTTACAGGGTTGTAATTCAAGGTTTATCACTATGACTCGGGATAATATTAACATGTGACATGTCTGACCTATCTGATGTATCAAGAAAAAATGACCTATGAAGAAAAAATACATATCTGGCCTACCAAGAAAAAATGGTCTATCTGGCCTATCAAGAAAAAATGTATGCAAAAGTAAGCAATGAACATCTCTAAATAGGCACATGGGATGATACTCTCAATGAAGGATAGATAAGTAGAATACTCTTGTTATACTTTCTTTTAGCTCAAATCATTCAAGTACTTCATTAATGTCTAACAAACACAACTTTATGTTTTTATTTTTTAAAGCATTTAATCAAAACTGTAGAGTGTTGAACTTTTTTTTCTCAACATATTTAATGTTTTTACAGTGTTGTAATTCAAAGTTTATCACTATGACTCGGGATAATATTAACATGTGACATGTCTGACCTATAAAAAAAATGACCTATAAAGAAAAAGGACATATTTGGCCTATCAAGAAAAAAAGACCTATCTGGTCTATCAAGAAAAAAATCAAAAGTAAGCAATGAACATCTCTGAATAGACATATGAGATGATACTCTCAATGAAGGATATATAAGTAAAATACTCTTGTTATACTTTCTTTTACCTCAAATCATAATAGTACTTCATTAATGACTAACAAACAAAAACTTTGTTTTTATTTTTTTAAGCATTTAATCAAAATTGTTGAGTGTTGAACTTTTTTTCTCAACATATTTAATGTTCTTACAGTGTCGTAATTCAAGATTTATCACTATGACTCGGGATAATATTAACATGTGACATGTCAGACCTATCAAGAAAAAATGACCTATCAAGAAAAAAGACATATCTGGGTCTAACAAGAAAAAATGGCTTATCAAGAAAAAAGACCTATCTGGTCTATCAAGAAAACATGACCTATCAAGAAAAATTGTATGCCAAAGTAAGCAATGAAAATCTCTAAATAGGCACATGAGATGATACTCTCAGTGAAAAATAAATTAAGTAGAATACTCTTGTTATACATTCATTTACCTCAAATCATACAAGTACTTCATTAATGACTGACAAACAAAACTTTATGTTTTTATTTTTTTAAGCACTTAATCAAAATTATAGAGTGTTGAACTTTTTTTCTCAACAAATTTAATGTTTTACAGTGCCGTAATTCAAGGTTTATCATTATGACTTGGAATAATATTAACATATGACATGTCTGACGTATCAAGAAAAAATGACCTATGAAGAAAAAAGACATATTTGGCCTATCATGAAAAAATGACATATAAAAAAGCATATCTGGCCTATTAAGAAAAAATGACCTATCAAGAAAAATGTATGCAAAAGTTAGCAATGGAAATCTCTGAATAGGAACATGAGATGATACTCTCAATGAATGATAGATAAGTAGAATACTCTTGTTATACTTTCTTTACCTCAAATCATACGAGTACTTAATTAATGACTGACAAACAAAACTTTTTGTTTTTATTTTTTTTAAGCAGTTAATCAAAACTGTAGAGTGTTTAACTGTTTTTCTCAACATACTATTTTTCTATTTTTCTCAACATATTTAATGTTTTTACAGTGTCATAATTCAAGGTTTATCACTATGACTCGGGATAATATTAACATGTGGCATGTCTGACGTATCTCACCTATCAAGAAAAAAAAACATATCTAGCCAATCAAGAAAAAATGTATACAAAAGTAAGCAATGAACATCTCTAAATAGACACATGGGATAATACTCTCAATGAAGGATAAATAAGTAGAATACTCTTATTATACTTTCTTTTACCTCAAATCATACCAGTACTTCATTAATGACTGACAAACACAACTTTATGTTTTTATTTATTTTTTATTTTTTTAAGCACTTAATCAAAACTGTAGAGTATTGAATTTTTTCTCTCAACATATTTAATGTTTTTATAGTGTCGTAAATCAAGGTTTATCACTATGACTCAGGATAATATTAATATGTGACATGTCTGACCTATCAAGAATAAATGACCTATCAAGAAAAAAGTCATAATTGACCTATCAAGAAAAAAATGGCCTATCCAAAAAAAAAAAACCTATCTGGCCTATTAAAAAAAATGTATGAAAAAGTAAGCAATGGACATCTCTAAATAGACACATGGAATGACACTTTCAATGAAGGATAAATAAGTAGAATACTCTTCTTATACTCTCTTTTACCTCAAATCATACTAATATTTCATTGTAAAAACTTTCTAAATCAATTTATATTTTCCTAAATGGTGTTTTTTTACATTCATACACAAATATAATTAAAATTTTAAAATATATAAAATAAAAGGAAAAAACATAAAATTTTGTATATTGTAATTTGTTTTTAACCAAGGCCATATGTTTATATTACATATTTTGACTGACACAAATACCATCAAAGTATTTTTTTCATAAAAAATATCTTTTTAAGTTGAACTATAAATATTATTTAATGTGCTTCCAAATAGTTAATGGAATATCTTTTTACGAGACTCCCTCAAAGCTTTAACCACTCTCACCTAAAAAACATTAAAGATAAAAGTTCACAAAATAAATAAATAAACAAATATTGAATGAATATACACAATTCTACACTTTATTATTTACTTAAAAAATGTTTTTTATACAGTTTTAAAAATAATTATTATAATACAATGAATAAACCCTAACATTACCTAGTTTTGTAAATGTTACTAACCTTTGAATAAGTCAAAACATTTTACTCACCAGTCAGTGTAATAACTTGACCGTTTAACGATAAACCTCTGTATCCTCACTCCAGACGCACGCTCATATCCATCTCTTAAATGTCAGTTTTTTTTTTATATTTTATTCATAAAGTACAAACCAGGACAACACGCAACAGTGTAACATTAATTTAGAGTTAATGAATTTACAATTAAATATATATATAATAATTTTTAACAACTGCATCTTATTTACATTCAAAGGAGTCTCACAGTATATAAAGTTAATTTTAATCAAGAAACAAACAAGACAAGACTGGTGACATTTAACTACTACACTGTTTCTGATATTTTTGCCTGAAAATCATATTATAAATGGCTGCAAGCATCAAGTGAGATTCATTAAACTATGTAACTGGACAGTATCTAAAAAAAACTTGTATTGTAATTTGTCACAGAATCTCTTATGTAAGACACGACAACAATTGTTTTTAATTTGCAACTAAAAAACCTGTTGCTGGATATAAAAATCCAGTAGAAAACATTAGAATGAAATACCCTTTTGGTTTAGACAGCACAGGAGGCAACAGTTTTTCATAATTAAAAGCTGAACTAAGTTGCATTCCAAAAACTTACAGTATATAATAATTGGACTAATAAAATGTTGATATGAGTAGTGAAAGAAAGCTGCATTGTTATAAGTGGCATGATTATTAACTGCAGTATATTATTGGTTGCATGGGACCAAGTGTCCTTCATAAATGAAATTTATATATATGGGAAGGTTTCCCACACACAAAACTGAGCACTGTAGCGACGTTTCCTTCTTCTGTAACGTCTCAGTGTGGTGATATTTTATCAATTCCCTAGAGACAAATGAAAATAAAGTAAGGTGGGAAATTATAGTAATATATATACTTTCACTAAACAAGGCCGTTTCAGGTCCTAGAAAGTTTCATTAGCCCAGCTGTGCACAGTTGCACACCAAACCAAACCCACCCTTTAGTTAGTCCCTTGTAGTAGTATCACCTTTGTTAAACCACAACACTCTTTCTTCTTTCCCCTCTGCACTTTTTCTCTCGCCATTACTCTCTCTGACACCTGTGCCTTCGTTTTCTGTGTTCAAAGTGATGAAAGAGGTGACGGTTGAAGCTGATGGAGGCCAGGGAGGAGCACAGGGCGTGCAAGAGGGTGGAAAGGGCACGGTTAGGCCAGACATACACAACAGGGCCATGAAAATTTTGAGGGCAAGAGAGCCTTATAATGGGTATGAGGAAGTTGGAGAGAAACCCTCAGGGCTTGAAGTCATGGGATGGTACCTTTACGAGTTTTGCTTCTACTTTGTTCAAACTGTGCTTGTTCCTGTTGTCTTTCCTCTCATAATCAGTCAGCTACAGCGTATCCCCACAGATTCACTTCAGGAATGGGCCAAAAACCACCCCACCAAGCACTGCTCACAAAAGGAAATTCATCTGTGAGTCTTCTTTTTCATTCTCATTCTCTTGTTCATTCTTTGGAACATTTCAACTCTTTCCTTCTTCCATTGTAAATTTCAATAGCTATAGTACTGCTAAATGCCGTTTTTTAAAGAAAAAAACTGGTAACTGTTTGTTTCTCCTTCTGTGGTCTCGATCTACTATAGTTTATGTGTTTTGGGTGTTCCGTTAGTATTTTTTTTTTTTGAAAAGTTGTTGCAGTGGCCATGGATGGTACATGAGAGTTATTTCTGTAGAAGAAAAGAAAAAAAAAGACTAATTTTGTGATTTAAAAAACTAGGCAATGTGACAAACTGGGCATAGGGTTCTGTTATGTTTATTTTTTTTTAAAAATGATTTTGAGCCGTTTGGTTCCACTATAGCTCACCATCATGAAAAGTCGTGTCCTTTGTGGCTTTCTTACAATTCTACTTTACTCTTACTCTACTCAAGAGTTAAGATTCCTTTTTCAAAGCACTTCATTACCCATCGGACATGAAACTTATTTATTAACTATGTTGGCATGTCGACCTTTGGTGTACAACAAAAAACAACCTAAAGCCATGCCCTTGTATTTTTGGCCAAAACAAGAGAGAGAGTAAAAATCTATGCTTTCCTCCTAGGGAGTATCAAAATGTTTGTCGGACTATCCCAAAAGTCTTCAGTCACCTTTTCAAACTTTTAAACTTTTTTAAGGTATCCATGCCATTATCCACAACGGTAAAATTACTCACCTCACTCAACTATATTTTATTAACTTTTTTAACACTATTAACATTAATCACTTGTTTACATTGAAGATCTACACTATTCACTCACGCATACATTCAAGACAAGATTATTATTATTATTATATGAGAAAGTGTGTACCTTTAATAATGGGTAAGGCTAAATTTTGCCTTTTGGACCGTTGGGTACAATTTAAAAAAAAAAAAATTAGGTTATTTTTAGTAAGGATATTCATTTAACTGCAATTAACAGTGCCGACAGCATGAAATTGTTTCTATATCTTATCCATGCATTTGTAATCTTTTTATAAAAACAGTGCTTCCACTAAGAAATAGTAGTAACTGATTCTTTTTCAGTCAATGTTCTCAAACCAAAACCCACTACAGGACTAGTACTATGTATACATCAAATAAACTAAGACACTATTTACTATGTAAATAGTTCTCTCAGTATGTATTTGCATGTTCCCAAAGTTCCATTTCACCATGACAGCACTCCCATAAAAAGCAGAAAGATTATGTGTGTATGAACATGGTAATTTGTGCCAACATATTAAGACAACATTTGGACCAATAATTATGCTAAAAGAGTAATTTATGCCTAGTTCATGCAGTAATGGTGCAAGGTATTACTGTTCATCCCATTACAAATTAGTATGTATAATAACTATAACCTGATTTAAACTAAAACATCTGACAAAAGTGCAATATGGTGGATTTGCAGGTATAGCAAACTCACAAACCACACCATAAGAACAGGTGGTGGATCAAATTTCTCCTCTTTGGAGTGGACATCAATTGCTTGGGCCACAGGTCTAGCTTTGGCTGCTCCAATTCTGGGGTTCGTTTCCTTCCATCTTGATGGCCACTTCCCAAAGCTCATCACAGCAGCAGCCACAGGCATCGGAGTATTCTTCTGCCTCCCTGCAGGCTTCTTCAAAGTCACAGCCATCTTCGTTCCCTACATTGCTGGCATTGTTGCAGCCAGCACAGTTGCCACTGCTGCTCACACCCACCACCTTGGCCTCATGATCCGCTGCTTCACAGGACCAACCCTCAAGAGAAGCCAATTCTCCATCAGACAAGCAGTCTCCAGCAGACTCTCCCTCCACGCCACGGCGGCTGGATGCCTTGGAGCCGCCATAATCTCCTCCTTCACATACCATATGCTTCGGGAACTCAATGACAATGAGCGTGATGTCATGAGTCTCTGGGTTGTTTCAATCTTCAGTGGCCTGATATGGCTTGTGGGGGTGTTGCACATCGTCACATCCATCAGCAGAACCACTGATTCCATCTCTTTCTCCTCAAGACTCCACCCCTTTTCCATCTTCAAGTACCCTCATGCAATCGGAGGCCTTGCTGGGGTTTTCCTCTCCTCGTTCACCACCATGTCGATTTTCACTGGGGGAGTGATCTTCATAGTGGGACAACTCTGCATCAAGCCCCTGCACTTACTCTATTTCTGGCTAACTTACTTCCTCTTCCCTCTTGTTTCTCTGTCGCTATTACAACCCTTGATGCACGTGATCAAGATGAATTCTGTGAAAATGCAAATAGTGGGGTTCCTTTTGTCTCTCTTGTCATCTGGCTTTGGATTCTACTACGGCCACAGCCACTGGAAATGGGGTCACTTGGTGTTATTTGGTGCAGTTCAAAGCACAGCAACAGGGATTCTGTATGCATTTGGGAGGCTCTTGGTGTTGGACTGTGCCCCCTCAGGGAAAGAAGGTGCATTCTCGATCTGGTACGCTTGGATGAGAGCTGCAGGGTTGTGCGTGGGGTTCACGGTGGGGTCGGTGGCGCCGGGGCGAATCAGGACTTCATTTGGAGCTGCGTTTTGCACTGCCATAGCTGGAATTGTGGTGCTGCTATTCGGGAACATCAGTGATGTGGGAGGTGCTGTTGCTGCGGGGCATGTCAGAGATGAATGTGAGAGAAGTTCGTCGGGTGTGGCTGGCTTGGATTCTAAAGAATCAGCACGCGTTTGAATAACAGAAAGTGATGAAGAAGAATATTGTTGTCTTTGTGCGTTATATGATGATTCTTTGCAAATGATGTTAATGCATGCAAGAGTATAAGGCTTTTTATTTTATGATTGATTTTAGATGTATTCTGGTAGTTAATTGTTGTTGTTGTGCATGCATGATGTTTGGTCTCTCTGTTCAGGATTTGGGTGCTGATGATGACATGTGTAACTGTGTTATACTATTTTCTCATATTTGTCTCTCTTATACATCATTTCTCCCTAAAACTCTTCTAACTAATTAACTGCTTTTTATCCCTTATTCTACTTATAATTTCCAATTTTTAAAACTTTTATTTTTGTTATATCTCAAATATATGCTTTTAATTAATTCTTTAAATTATTTCTGTAGTTTCTATTGCAATTGCCATAAACTATTATTTCCAGACGATGATCCTATTTAAATATATCCAACGTTTTGATGTATTAACTGAAAATTATTGAGACCTACGAAATAACGAGCATCTCTTTAAACATTAAAATGTGAAAAAAAGTTTTTGTTGTGTATTTATCAAAAAATATAACAAAGAAAACTTGTTTAACACGATTTTTTTTATTGTGCTAACAGAGAGTTCAGAACACACAGTGTAAAGTTTCTTTTATATTCTTTTAAATATTTTAACAAAGCTGAAACTTAAGAAATTGTTTTTTTAAACCCTAAACCTTAAATTCTTATATTATTTGAAAAAATCATAATTTTTTTTTTGTATTAAAGGTTTCTTTTTTTTTCAGAAGAATCATACGACAAAAAAAGTTCCATTGCGTTAATTTTTTCGTAAAAGAATTTAATAGGAGAATTTTTTTTTCGTTTATTAATTTTAATCAATGAAAGTATGCTTCTTTGAGAGTTTTTTAACCTAAATATATCAAAAGAATATGGTTTCTTTTCACTTCGATTGGGACTTTAATAGTAATTTGGGGGTACGAATAACAGACTATACCTTCTTAGTGTACACAATGGCGAGCTACGCAGACCAAAATATTGGGCTCCGCTAACAAGAAACAATAGATAAATTCTTCCTGCACCTTCATTGTTTCTTCTGGCACTGACGCTGGATGTGAGAGATGTTTTGACGTTGAAGGCGGGGGTGCAGGAAGAAATTGTCGAAACAATAAAGCCCAAATTAGCCAGATCTTTACCTCAAAATTAAACAAAAAATAGAATTAAGAAAAAAAAAAATGCAATCCCCAAAATCGAAGGGAAAAAAAAAAAACCTTAAGCAATCGCAGGTTTGAAGGTTTGGGTTGGATTGTGCAGAGTGCAAAATCTGGAAATCAGTGAAGTCGCCATGCTTCGTTGTTTGACGAAACTTCGTTGTCTCGCCGTTCAATCACGCCAAATTCTACCACCGCCCTCTTCTCGCCGTCTCCTCCACCATTTGCCGTCGCAACCGCTTCACTCTGCTTCCACTTTCCGTACTTCTTCTCCTCCGCCCTTCGTTTTCTCTTCATGGCCTCTCCACGTATCTCATCCTTGCCCTTCCGTAAGTCTTCGATGTAATTATTTAGAGTTTGTCATTCCGATCGTGATTGTGATAGCAGTTTAATTTGCTGTGCATAGTTGGTTCAAGTGCGCCACGTGTCGTCCAGGGAACGAAAACTCAGAAGAAAACCGATGACTCCTACCATTTCCAAGGTTAAGAAAACCAAAATGAAATCTTATTCGTAAGTTTCATCTTCGTTACTCGCATAGTTTGTGTGAATTTTTCTTTTTTTTTTTCTTTTGTTTGTGATGAGTAAGTGATTTTAATATGGTGGGAGCAGGTCTTTAAAATTAAGATTCAGAGAAATGAGTGATGGGAACTTCAGGCGCTGGAAGGAAGGCAAGCGTCACAATGCTCATCTCAAGGTTCAGTTTTTTTCTTTCTGGATTTATTAAGGTTTTATGATATGTGATGATATAACCCAATTTAGATAAACTTCTCAGTAAGTGTTTATAAGGGGGGAAATTAAAAAAAATGTAAAATGAATTAAATTACTTTTGTAAGTCATAACTAACTTATCACTTCACTTCAACTTTTACGGAAGCTCTCTGATCTATATTCTCCAAAAGCTGGGGTGCATTAGGTCTTATGGAGGAATTTAATTCTTTTTCCTTTATATTTTCTTTCCCTGTAAGTTTTTGTAGATAAATTTATCCAAACAGGCCCTTTGTGATTATTTGTTGGAATGTGAGTTTCTTGTTGGTGGTTTTGTCTAGAATCCTTGATAATTTCTGTTGTTCCAGTGTAAATAGCCAGATAAATCATGTCATACTCATTCCCAAAATTCCTTTCTCAACATTTCATGAGGTGCAAATAAATCACCACGTTTATCTTGACTAAGTTATTGACTTGTTCTTATTCACAGTGGACTGTTGCTGTCCTTCCTAAGCAAGATTCCTATAGCATTTCTAGTACGTTAAATGCGGAAGTAATTAAATAAATTGGGCAAACACTTAATTGGAAACAGTGGCAAGTTTCTTTCAGAGAGAAATTGCTTTTGAAAATGAAATCATAATTGCTGTTTCTAACTTAGTAGCAAGATTGTGATTTGGATTTCTTCATTTGCCGAAAATAGAGCAATATGTGTTTCCTTAGGGTGTATAGTTGTGAAATTTAGGGTGATGAGGCAATACTTATGGTATGCTTGTAGATAAAGGTATTAACAAGATTTGACAAAAGAAACAAATTTCAGAATCTGGTGCCATTGGGATGGATGCACTATAGGCCAATCTAGCATGAATACTGGTTTATTGAAGAGAAAAATAATTGTGAAGTTTTCCTTGTTTTGGGTTTTTGCTGTGATGGATGTTGTGGTGGTGTTATACAGCATAACATGTTTCCAGTTATGCCATCGTAGCTGTTGGGGCAGTTGGCACCCAGCTTTAGGATGACCATATATGGTTACTTGACAATTGACATGAATACTTACATGTTTGTGTTTCATTGCCTCATTGGTATACTTCTACAGTAGTATCTGTTGACTCCATTATTAGCTGTCTGCTGTGAAAATAACATTGTAAGATGGTATGGTATGATATAGAGTACAAAACACGAACTTAGTACATACATCTGTTTATAAATGTATTTGTGAGCAAGTTTCCTAGTGGGAACATCCTGTATTGTATGTTTGAAACTTTAAATTAGTATGCTGTATTAAGAAAAAAAATTATAATCACAATGTCACAGAGAAAGCATTTTGCAGAAGTTGTTTTCATATAAAATTCGGCAAAGCGGACGTCTATGAAGCCTATCTCAATAACATTCATAACATGATTAGTTACAACAACAAAAACTAGTTGTCCCAAGTCTTAACATTATTAGTTATTAGACTAAAATTAGGTGGGTAAAAACTTTGAGTCATTGGGGGCAATACATAGATTTAAAATATTTAATTTTTATATTTCTTAAAAACGAAGCTGTATAAATATTAGAGATAATAAACAATATTTACATATGTGATTTTGTGGTTTTAAAATGATTTGCATATTTTCAAAACAATGTGATAGAAGTCAACTTGATTACTATATTCATACAAACTGTAGAAGTTTAAGATCATATGTACATAAGAACTGATGAGGTTAAATCTTAGGAGTCAAAAGGAGTATTTGTTATTTGCTCACTTGTATACATCACCTCGTATATGTCCATTGAGCAATATATAACTATAAATTTTTATATTTACTTAAATTTTTTATTGAACCTGTTTAGTGGTAACCCCTTCAATTCTTTTTTGCATGGTTGATGTAAATTATATACTATGTACAAAAAATAATATCTTCTTGAGAATAAGATTACAGAACAATTTGTTTGAATTTTGCCCAATTTGTTTATGTGATTCTGGTTGGTTTAGACTTTCGATCAAAGAATGTATGTGTGTAAAATAAAAGTGGAAAAATGGGTTAAGTTACTTTCTTTCTCATTTATCAATAAATGTCTATGGGCAATTCAGAATTCACTGCACAAGCAATTCAAAAGGCACAGGGGGCAACAAAAATACTGTTAGATATCAGAAATACGGAATTTATTAGTGAGGGCATCCCAACAATCATTCCATGTTGTCATGTCTGTACTTCTAGAATAAGAATAATACTAGTATAGCAACTGTTACAAATGGGTGAATTTCTTTCCCACTAGCTAAGATATAGAGTCAATGGGTGAATTACTAATTTTTATCCATATCTGCTGGCTAATAAATGTCAATGGGAAAATTCAGAATACACTGGTAACAATTCAAAATGCACAGTTGTGACAACAAAAGTACTTGTATCGTATGTATGTCTGAAATGCTGAATTTGTACTTAGTTGGGGCTAGTTTGGCTCTAGAGCCAGAATCTCATATACCAAAGGCCAGTTTATATCAATGTTATAAACTGAAGGCAAGGGATTGAATTTGAACAAATTTGAGTATTTAAAATGAATTACAAGATCAGCCTGCTTACCTGGAAAACAAAAAAGGGTAGGGCATGGAGGGAGGGACCAAACAGTTAACTACGCTTCTCTTAAATCTGCTCTCTCATTACAGTATTGTATGGATTATATCTCTACTCCTTTAAATTGATGAATTTCTGGTGTCCTCTGCAGTCAAAGAAATCAAAACGTAGATTGAGGAAACCTGGCATTGTCCCTGCGGCTTATGCCAAAGTAATGAAGAAGCTGAATTTTTCTGTTTAGATATTGCAAGTTTTGCTGCTGGTTACAGTATGAAAGAGGACCGGCCAGGTTTTGCATTTTAACTCCAATCATTTGTTGACCTTAACATTTTAGAAGATGTAAAACGAGCAAATTGCCGAGCAATTTCTTTTTTCTTTGGAAAAGTTAGAATTGATGATATTTCGAGGTCATGCTTATTCAAAGTGGCATGTTTTAGTTGATATTGTGTGCATTATTGTTAACATCCAGTGGCTGATTGATCCTTCCATGTGATACATTGGCTTTGGCTTCAGTTTGATAAAATATCTGACTCCTGGATACATGTTGTAATAACGTTTTAATTACTCATAAAAACATATTAGCGTTTCAATTAACTTTGGTGTTCGCGTATTTCGACTGAAAAAGGCTATTTTTTTTTATATAATCATAAAGCAGAAACAAAATTTACATAATTAGGTTTAATGGACCAATATTTTTTTTCAATAAATAAATAAATTCCAAAGTCAGTCTATTTTTATAGTAAATAATAATGCATTCACTCTTATACAAAGTTAATTTGCGCCTTGTAGCAATGTATAGGAATAATTTGGATATTCATTATGAAGAGATACTTAAGCCAAATTAAATACTATTAAAAGCATTAGATAATGAAACAACTATATTTTTCACTAAGAAATAAAGATAATCTGATGTACTGCAGGATTTTCCTTTAACCATTATTTTTGGATTTACTATTCCCATCAGATACAAAATCCAAGGACAGTATTAAATGCCACATTTTGCCAATTTCTTGCCATGTAACGACTTACAAAAGTGAAGTTATTATATTTTTAAATTATTCCTTTGCTTTTCAAATTTTACTATTTTCTCTGATAAGATTTTTGGTTGCAACTTCCATTTGATGACCCAAGAAAATATGAAGTTTTTAGTACTCATATAGCAATTTTAATCTCAATTTCATGAAAGCCAATAATTAAAAACAGTGAAATTACAAAATCACACTTAAAAAAATAAAACAGGGACATTGCACTGGATAGATATCATTACGAATCATCGTTATACAAAATTCTCTTAATATGGATTTGTGCTACTCAACAATAATTGGATCTTAGTGATAAAATAGATTGATATAAAGTCCAAGTCTTGTTGGGATTTATTGGTGTAAGCATTAATGATTGATCTCTTAAAATATCTTTTAAGATTAATGAAGTCACTACAAACCTATATAGAAGAGAGATGAAATTGAATATATAATGTAAAAGTGTTCATTTAATAAATAAAACTATATCTTTTTTTTTTCAAAGTCAAAGAGTTCACATTTCTCTTTTCATTATTCTTCTTTCACTTATATTTTCTTTAGATTAGAGAATGAATTTTAAATAATTCAAAAGAAAAGTTACAATTAGATTGTTTAGATTAAAGTAAATAAACATCTATATTATCATTTTTCATTGTCTTTTCCATTTTCATTACTCATCTTCTCAAAATTAAAATATTAAACTCATTGATTATCACAAACAAAATCATAATATCAGTTTTGAATAATTATAGTTTGGATTTTTTTTTCCTTCTTGAAAGTTATTTGGGATTTTTGTGTGTATGTTTATCTTAATCAAAGAATAAATTTTGTAGAGCACAAGAAATATTGAGATAAAGAAGTTAATATTGTTCACTTTTACATTTTTTTATGTTAATTAAGTATGATTTTTGTATCTAAAAAAAATTGGCCAATATAAAAGTTATACATAATTTATATTAGTTTTAGCTTTCAATCAAGATAAAAACTAACATGAAGCAATGATATTTGGTAAAGATAAATATAATTAGGTATCAAAATTTCATTTTTTATTATCTTGTGGTGTTATGCTTGAGACTATAAAATCAAACTATCAAATCACTCTTAATTGATGGTAGGGACTTAATTGAAAAATATAAAAAAAAATTAGATATTGAATAAAATATTTTTTTTAATAGAGATTCAATTAAAAATACTCAAATTCATTAAAGAATAAAAACTTAATTATTATTTTTATTTTCCATGTAAAAACATATAAGCAATCACTACACAAAATCAATTAAAAAAATATCAAAATTTTAATACTTAATATAAAAAATAATTAAAAATATTTTTTTTTAGATTTAAAATTTAGTTAAGTGTTTATGTCTTATAAGATGTTAAATTTTATAACATAAAAAAAGAAATAAAGAGTAAAAATATTATCAAAATCTAATTAAATGAAAAAAAATATAAGCATTGTTAGTATTCTTTTAGTTTATGTCTAATTTATTTTTAATAATTTTTAATTTTCCACTTGATTTAGAAAAATATATTCTTTTTCTATCATTCACTCAATTTCTTTCTTCTTTATGTAAGCATATATCCTTCAAGAAGAAATCTTCGTCTTTTTAGGGTCTGTTTGTTTCCAGCAAAGAAGAACGCAATTTTACTGTGCTAGAGAAAAGCGTGAAAAATAATGTAAAAAGCACGAAAATCTAAACAATATTTGCACTCTAAACTTTCTTCGCTCAACTGCGAAGAAAGTTGAATATATATATATATATATATATATATATATATATATATATATATATATATTTTTTTTTTTTTTTTTTTTTTTTTTTATATTTT
>Ga0123342_1005915_pt1 | contig 17345 bp, 7 predicted proteins | sample Turbeawhitnodule_FD_89960 | JGI IMG/M metagenome (GOLD analysis project Ga0123342, IMG submission 89960) | Root nodule microbial communities of legume samples collected from Mexico - Turtle bean Mexico white nodule | ecosystem: Host-associated > Plants > Roots > Nodule | place: Mexico: Nepantla... | reverse complement strand
TACCTAGGTTGGTGTTTTAGGTGCCAAAATTAATTCTAAGAAAATTACAAATAAAGTTCCTATGCTAATTTTTGACAAGAAATAAAATGCAACTCTATACTAGAGTTTATGGCATGTAAAATGCGTCCTCTTGGTTCATCTTGACCATAACTCTAGTGGTTGACTCTATTTGACATGTTAGTGGCCTTTCAATAAAGTTGGTGTCAGGGCCTCTTCCATCATAAAGGGCTTGAGAAAACAAATTCTAGACTTACTAATTAAAGACAACCAGCCTGGTCGTTTACCAGGCCGAGAACTATTGTAATACAAAAAAGATTTCGGACTAGGAGAAAACAATAATAATTTACACAAGAAACTAAAAGCTTGCATAGAAGCCCAATCGTTACGATGAAGTTGAGTAGGAGCAATGTTAAGAAAATTAAGTACACCCATTTGAAAATCACTAAATGGAAATCGAATGTGAAGATCAGTAAAAAAAAATGTACATAAAAATTAAAAAATTCACTGCTGTCCATTTTCACGACCATGACAAACCTTATCAACATTCCCAGCACGCCGAAAAGAAATTATATCCTCAATAATATTAGAAGAATAGATATGGGTATTAGAAAGAAAATCACGGAGATCTTTTGAGGAACGGTACCGAGAGAAAAATTCTCGGACTTTAGGATTAACCCAGTTATAACCAGGGCAAAAGTTTATTTTTGGTACAATCCTTTTGGCCCTGTTGGCTACGACAGCTGTAGTGGCTTCATTTGAATCTTTCATACATGAAAGAGTGGCAGATGATGAGATGGAATCGGCATCTCGATCGACTCGTATCACTCGTCTAGTAGATTCACCACCCACGCTCGAAAAACCTGTAAATTCATTAGAAATGGAAACAGAGCTCGAGATAGACATTATACCTTTGAAACAATTCGTTGGAACTTTCAGAAAATAAGAAGACAAGATAGCACCAAAAACAACAAATGAAGTAAGGTATTTATAATGGTAGTAAAACCCTAAGTTTGAAACGTCACAACATCTTAAACCATTAAAATACTTCGCATCTAACGGTAAGGTGAATCCTTCACGTAAAATACGCAAAACGAGGTATTTAATGCAAAATAAAAAATGATTTTTAAAGAAAGATTTTCTCTGACACATTTTTAATTTTAGACATAAAGTTTTTCTAAATAAACAAAAATCCTTATGCCAAGGGGCTAGTGTACTGCTAGGACCGAGAGGTGTGACCAAAAGAATATACCGAGAGAGGTTATGCCGAAAACTATATACATATAAATGATAATATATATATATATATATAATCACTGTAACAAGGTCCAATTTAATAAAGTCCAAATTCATGGGTGTGTTTAAAATAATAAGTGGTTCAAAAAGAAATGTCCAAATAAGTTATAAGCCTAATAAGAGAACCTTATAAATAGAGGTTCAATCCAAGAGGTAAGTAAGAGTGAATTTTATTTGATGAATATATAAACTATTTTTGACTTTGACATCGGAGCGCCTTTCAGGTACACACACCCAACTATGAGAGGAGAAGCCGAAAACCCAACTATGAGAAAAGAAGCCGAAAGCCCAACTGTGAGAAGAGAAGCCGAAAGCCCAACCTGGAGAGCAACACTGTGAGAGGAGAAGCCGAAAGCCCAACCTGGACAGTAGCATTGTGAAAGGAGAAGCCGAGAGCCCAAACCTGAAAGTCCAATCCGAGAAATCAACCCGTGAAGTTTGTGTCATCAGCTTGAATAAGAGACCTCAACTCCTTTTGCAAGAACACAAAGTATTTAACTGCTAGTCAAACAAATCAAAAGATTAATTAGTGTAAAATTAAATATTTTTACTTATATTTTGATTTTAGAGATGAAACAAACATTACCGATTGAATATGTTCATTGGCATGGTACATTATCATAATTGTATGAAAGAAATATAAAATAAAGGAGAATCTGGTGTGATCTAGGGTTGCATGCATGAGAATATATGGTGGGCAAAACAGCAACATGTTGGACTATTTTAATACAAACTCAGATGATATACATCCCTATAAATCTACCTTAACAAAGGACAAGTTTGTGAAAGCCTTTAATTTGCAGGTATTGCAAGTGTAGCATTCATGGCACCACCTAAAAAGGTTACAGTCCAAAGTGCTCTTTCTCCCAAAAATCCTCCACCTTCAATGGGAGAAAATGGTTCAAGCTCTGCTCTTACTAAACCTCCACCCACTATACAACAAATCTTCTCCAAAAACACTACCAAATGACTCATTAATACTCATCAACTTCATTTACATATGCATCACCACTATCTCCTCTCAACTTCTTCTGTAGCTTCTTCCATGTTATATCCAAAATCATGGCTCTTTCAAGTTTTATGATGTAGTGTTAAAATACTATCTAAAGCTTTCCATGTGTGATAGCAATCACCTATTATTATTTAGTGTGAATTTTCGTATGTGGTGGAAAAAGATAAACATGTAATATTATGTTCACAAAAGAAGATACAATATAATATATAATGCTTATTATTTCCTTTTTCTTCATAAAATTTTATAACGTCTTTTTTTTTTCTTTTGGAGAAATTTAATTAGTCCCATAGTTTAAATTGTTTTAACAAGGTTCTTACATTTAGATAATTAACACAGTGCTTTACATGGTAAATTAAATTTAAAAAGTTGGTGTTTAATATGTGGTTTTACTTTTTTTTAATGCAAAAGTTTTAAATTTTTAATTTGTAGTTTTTTTTTTAGTTTAAGATTTTCTTTCTAATCTTAAATAAGTTTTCTCTAAAATTTCACAAAAAAGGGAGACTCTTTTACATGGTGTTATGATAAAGGAACTTAAGTGATTAAGTTAAAAGACTCATTCAGGGTGATTAGGTTATCAAGGATTATGTCTCTATTAATGTCATGATTAATAATTATTCTTTCGATCATTATTTGTCTTTATTTTGGTTTTCATAATTAAGGGTTGCTAACATGCAATTGTTTTTATAAATTAAACTTTCTCATATTCCCATGTTCTTTTTTTTTTTTTTTAACCAAGAAAAAACAGAAAACCATAAATTCTTAATAAAAAGGATTATTTTTTTATTAGATGCGAGTCATTAAATCATAATTCTTGTAGATATATGATTTTTTTCACTATTTTATAACCAATACGATCAGTAAACTGAATTTTTTTACGAGTACATGTCTCATTAGAAAAACAAAAAAATTTGAAAATTTAATATTTTGACAAAACTTAAAAGGATAATTTATAAAAATATTTACTTATAATTAACATAAATATTCAATTCTAACTCATTCAAATTATGTGCGTTTGTGTATGTTTTTCACTAGTTTAAAATAAAATATTTAAGAAGAAAGATTTTTTTTATTTTGAACATATATAGGATTATAAACATGATCAACAAGAAAATAGGATGAAAAGTTATTGTTCCAAAGTATTATATTTCACTGTAATTAAAACATTGATATAAATTGTTAGACGTGCAGAACAGTTTAATTGGAATTTTCTTGATATATAATTTTTTTTAATAGGAAAATATTTAATAATGTATGATGAATGAAGATTTCGAAGAATAGTATTTTTGTAACATAGTTTCTATAATAAGGTTTAATGAGATTACTTAAGGAATGGACACCCGAGAAGAAGAGCGTGTTGTAAATATAATTATTTTTTAGATAGTCAAATATTTGTTAATTTTGGTATGATTCCTTCAAATAAAATATGATTAGTATTTACTTTTAATAAGCATCAAAGTTTCTTATCTTTTTTCTATATAAGAAATATCCACTTTTACATTTATAAATATATATTAATAAAATAAGATACAAAATTTATTTCTTCATATTCTCTTTTCATATTCCTTTTACTTCCCCAACCCAATTTAGGTTACTCATTATCATCCCAACCTATTTAATATATATATATATATATATATATATATAAATTTTCTTTTCGTAAAACTATTTTAAAATAATATATTGACTCGACAGAAAATAAAACATGATTAACAAAATTTCAGTTAATTTAAAAAACAGATTAAATAGGTCCAATACAAAATTTTAAGTGACACCTTTAATTTATGTTAATATATTTTATATTTTAAAATTCTCAAATAAATTTTTCTTTGAACTTTACATCAGCCTTTTATAAAAACGAATCATTGTTATATTTTTATCCTAAATCTTAAATGTTTATATTCAATTATTTCGTTTTATATTTTTTTAAATCAGAAATACTTGTTTTGAAATATTTTTAACTTTACATGTTAAAAGTTTGCTGAAGCTTGAAATATTTTTATATCATATATTAAATGTTTGTTACTACGTATCTTATAAATATTGAGTTCTTAGCTACGTAGTATATGGACATGGAGATACGTAAAATATCTAAAATATAGAATATGAGGACATGAATATATATATTATAATTATGAATTATATAAATTGACAATAGATATTTATGTGCACAAGTATGTTTCAGATTTTTTTGGGAGCAGGAATATGTTTTTCATGTTTGTTTCAAAAGAATTTGTTTCTTATTTCTATAATCATAATAAAAATTTAGACAATAAATTTGAGTTTTTAGAAAATTATTGTATTTATCTTTTTTAAAATTATGTTAAAATCATACAAATTTTTTTAGAAATTCAACAAATATTTTTTAAATTAAACACTTCACCGATAAGTGTTCTACGAGTGTCGACACCGATACGTGTGTCTGATACGGATACGCCACTTAAGAGAAGTGTCCGAATCTTATAGGTTCTTAGTGAAAACTTAAGTACATGCTAAGAAAGATGGAGCAATTAAATTTATTTCCTTGTTTTTAAAATTAAAAAAAAAGTGTTTAGGAAACAAATTTGAAAAAGGGAATTTTTCTGATTTCTTGGCTTTTTTTTTTTTAATTCTCAAGATAGTGGAAGCTGAAAAGCTTCTAGAACTTTAGAGATGGAAACTATATTTTTTTTTAAAGTAGTAAGTATTGCACATTGTGAAAATAAAAAAAAATAAAAAAATATAATAATTATAAAAATATCATTGTGCAATACTACTTTTAAAAAAAAAAATAGTTTACATATCTAAAGTTCTAGAAGCTATAGAGAATTCCAGCTTGCAGTATCTTTGCAATCTAAAAAGAGCAAGAAATCAGAAAAATAATTATTTTTAGCATTAAATGTAACTGAGTAGTGACATTACTTTTTAGTTTTTACTTATTTGTAGTTGTTCCATGGCCATAAACAAATTTGGATCTAATGTTGAAATTCCATAATAACAATGTTATAATAAAAAAATATTTAAAATCAGTAAATTACAAAACTAACACCTCGTATAAAAATCGAATGTAATTATCAACTATATTTTGTATAATTATGGTATTTTTTATAATTTTTTTATTTTCTTAAGTAATAGAGATTTAAATTATCAGCTATATTTTGTATAAATTATATTCACGTCAAACATAATTTTATGATAACGTTTTTAATATGTAAAATTTTCAATTAAGTACAGAAGAATTTTATTAAAAAACCTTTTAAAATATTTTGAAATCATACATCCCTTAATCTATTTATAATTTTTTTAATAAGATATAAGCTAATTTTGTTTTTTATAACAAAAAAGTAGTTATAGTTTTGAAAAAAAAATCCTAGACAATGACAAATATTGTCAACAATATTTCTACAAGTAACACCTATAATTGAAAAATCTCTCTCTCTCTCTCTCATGTATATTTCTATTGAAATGTGATTTCGCCCTTAACATTTCTTTCAATATTTTTGTTAGGTTTGATTTAACTTATTTCACTCTTTCATCATATGTATGGTGAGATTAATATTTTCAAACATTCAAATAATAAGCGTTTATAAATCATCAGCTCTACTTTTAGACATCACGAAATATTAGACATGACGAAATATGCTATCCTTATTTAGTCAGTATTAAAAAAAGTAAACTTTAAGTTTAAAAATATTATAAAAATAATTAAATTTACACCTATTTTTTTTATATATATATTATATGTTAATTTATACATCAGATTATATATTTATAAGTGATTCGATTAATGATATGATGGGTGACTTGATAAATCTAATAAATTTATAGGTATAATAGATTTTAAATAATTATAATATAATATTAAAAGTAAAATTTTAAATATAATTTAATTATATAAAATCAATTAGTAATATGAAATTTACATTGGAAACCTAAACAATTTTGAACCGTGATAACCTAATTGACACTAATATTAATAAAGCCAAAGGTTCCCTCAAAAAAGCAAGATTATGATCGAATATAGTGTGTCTTCTTGTTGAAAGTTGTCACCTACTTTATTAGCATCCATTATATGTTTCAGCTACAACAGTCAACGATATTTTTTTAATATTTGAATCTGGTGTTTTGATATCTGAAGTTTAGTATTTTACCTTATGTCTTTAATATATATACATTAATGTATCGAAAATGAAATAGAAACTAATTTTAAAAATTAAAAATAATTAATTGTTAAATTAATTTTTATTATTGATAAATAGTTTTTAAATTGATATCTAATTAGTTATCTAAGATTTTAACTACAAATTATTTAGATTATAAATTTAGTAGAAAAATCTTTGTAGCTAATTAAATACCAATTTAGAAATTATTCAACAATAATAGAAACTAATTTAAAAATCAATTTTTTAGTCTCTAAAATCGTCTATAACTTAGTCAATATAATAACTAATTATTTTTTGTCTCTAAAATTGATTTATTTAATGATTTTCTTGTAATATAAATGGTAAACGGTTAATTTGTGAAAATTATTTTAGTAAAATATAATTGATGAATTTAATAAAATATTTTAAGGAAGATTATAATAGACTGATCAAATTTTCATTTCTCTAAAATAGATTATATCTCTTTTATTTTTCTTTGAGTTTGGAGAAGTTATATGTTCAAAAGTTGCCATCATCAATTTAGAAAAGAGAATTGTAGTGATAATATAAATAAGTAAAGATGTTGGATGTATAGGTTAAAGTTTTGTAAGTTTTTTCAACTTATTTGGAAGCTTGTAAATATTTATATTCAATTAATTTGATTTATGTGTTAAAATGTGATGATTATCGTGGATGAGAGTTGAGTTTCTATAAATTTGAAATTATATGGAGTCATGATGATTTAATTGGTGAATAACTATTTTGATGTAATTGGAATAGTCACTTTTAGTTTGAATTGGTTTATTAACAAGTTTAATGTAAAAGAGGTTATATTTAGGAGTTTAAAATTGAGGTATTATATTTAGGGTTTAGGGTTTAGAATAAAAAAATAAATTATGAAATAATTGTAATAATAATAATAGTATATTTTTTTTTTAATTTTTTTAGCTTATTTAAATGTCAAACTATCCTTTAAGCGATAATGAAGTTGTTGTTGAAGATAGATGCTGCCCATTCAAATCAATGTGTTTGATGAAGAATTGTGTGTGTTGTGCTTTGAAGATTGTATGAGTTTTAGCTAGTCTTGTGTATAGGTTTAAGTATGTTTAAAGTGAGTTTTTTGCCATGTGACCCATCACTTAACCCGTATCCAAGTGATAAGGCACAACGTTTTCTAAAATGTGTTTATCATATTTTGGCAAAATATGCTTGACTGCACAGAAAATGAATGTTTTTTCTTAAATGAATAAATTCTTTTTTGAACTAATGCCTTGTTCTTTAAAAGTTTTTGCTAACTTTGTTTTGTGCATCAAGTATCTTGCCTCAACCTTTTATGCTTTCAAAACGAATGAGTTTCATCTGTTTAAAAATCACTCTTTATCTTTTTGAAAATAAATCTATTCATTATAACATCAATCTGTTCTTTTTATAACAACTTTTTAAACTGTTTTTTGAAATTATGTTATAAATCTTTTCTTATAAAAAGTGAGTTATAACTCACTACAAAGTGTGTTGAAAAAATGAGTTTTCCACTGAGATTAAGAGTTTTCCAGAGCTTTAGCACGTGATCTTAAAAAGAATTTTAAAACAAGAAAGTGTGCTTGTTCTTGTTCATTGTTCTAAGCTTGGTTGAAGGTCTGTCACAGTTTGGGCAATCTGTTCTACTGTGCTAAGTCAGATTTCTGCATTCTTTTTCCAGGTGTATTCCTTTCATCATTCATTTCTTTGTAAAGTGTGTTTGTAAGACTCTTCTTGATAGGGTTTCTTGAAGTGTTGTTTGTGCTGAAATAGAGTTTTTCAGCTAGGTGTGCCTTGTTCTTGTAGGGTTCAAGAGCATTAGGTTTTGTAATTGTTGTGTACTATTTTTAGTGGATTTCACCTTGGATAAGGTGAGACTGGATGTAGCTCATTTGAGTGAATCAGTATAATTGTGGTGTGTTCAATCTTTCTTAATCCATGCACTCAATAACTGTTGCATAAGCTGATCTGTCAATAAATAAATCTATTCAATTGAAATTGAATCTGTTCATTCTGGGTTTGTTCATACTGTTCTTGTTTTCTGGAAAACCAATCTGAATTGGGGAAATCTGAGTGTATTGTTGGAATTTATTGAAGTATTGGGTTATGTGAAAATCAACTCAATCACTTGACAAGTTTCACTTAAGTGGGTGATTTTATATTCAAGAATTGTATAATAATTCAACTCTCTGATTTTCTTCTGTTGGAATTAATGTGAACATTGCTTGCTAATCAATTCACTTAATATCAGGAACTCACATCTTTGGACTACTGTTTCGTTAATGTAAGGAGAAAAATAAATCTGTTCATATCAAAATAAATAGATTCTTTTTCTCTGTCCTGTGATAAAACTGAATCTGATTGAAATTTTTAAAAGCTCAATTCACCCCTCCTTTTGAACTTTGACATTATTCAACCCAACAGTTATGAGTAATTACTGCGTGCATTAAACATCATCGCTTAAGCATCACCGTGATCTTTCAATCAACAATATTTCTCAATCAAGCTATCACTTAATATTTGAGCGGAAAAGTTGTTAACTAGTGAGTTAGTATTAACTTTCTTTAAAGTTGGTTGCTTAGGTGAGAAGAGGATAATTGAGTGAAAGATGTCAAACAAATTCTCTCTCGCGTGTAGTTAATATTACTCAAATGAGTGCTAAAATAATCAAACTCAAATGATTCTAGCCTAAATATATTAAAATTATGAATAAAAGAGAAAGAGAAAATAAGACCTTTATCTATTTATTGTAAAAGTTAAATTTAGTTATAAGGAATTACTTTTTTATATAATAATGATTATTGTAATTTTGTGAATATAAATAAAATTAACTAATTAAAAATTTAATTAATATATTTTAATTATACTAATCACATTTGAAAAAATTGTAAAGTTTCTTAATTGAAACTTGACAACAAGAATAAAGAAAGGAATAATGGAAAATAGAATATCAAATAAGTTTGAATGACATTTTCGGATAAATATCATCAAAATGTTAAATTGGTTATATTAAATCGATTAGTCAAATTACGTGAGAATATTAAAAATTTATGTTATATCCCATGGATAGAATATTACAAATTTATCTTATATCCAATTGAGTAATATTTATTTAATTTTAAATTATATTAATGTTATGATATGTTTAATAATTTTATATTAAGGATAAGTTAAATATATATTTATTTTCTTAACCCTAATGATATATCTTTTAAAGGACAAAATTGTGATGAAGTTCCAAGTACCAAAGCGAATAATACCTTCGTTCCCTTAACTCTCGACAAGATGAACTCTCGTTCTCTTTAGTTCTCGACAATGTATAGATGCTTACTTGCAAATAATTTATTTATAGGTGCAACATGTGGAAAAATTATTCATGGATGTCAGTCTATATGTATTACCATGAACTATATTTATTTATGGAATTTTGGTCGTTTATAATCCGTAAGAAATTTTTTATTACCTACAAACTTTTCTATAGGTAAATGAAATTTTTGTGTGGTGATAGTCCCAAATAGATTATGAGTCAAGTTTAAGGGTAATACATCTTCCTCTCATAACCCTTTAAGACTTCTTTTGATTATAAAATTGTGATAAATTTTAAATTTCAAAACAAACAATATTTAGGACATAATAATTAACTTTAACTATGTTAATTATCTCAATGTACTTATGCTAAAAAATATTATAAATAAAATAATAATAATAATTTAATTTAGTAATGAAAAAATAATAATATTGTAGACAATATATATTTTTAACTATAAAATTTATACTAAAAAAAGAAATTATTGCATAATTATCTACCTAATTTTTACATTAATTGTAATATGTCACTTAATACTATATTTCCAATTTCTTTAAAAAAAAGTTAGATAAAAAATATTAAACTTTTGTACTTAAGTCAAATATTTCCATGGTTTTCTGAATTAGATTTTGATGAAAAACTTACAACACAAGATATGAGACATGATGGACTAAATAATGGAGCTTTCTTTAATGACAACTCACCTTTTCTTTTATATATATATATATATATATATATATATATATATATATATTAATTAGTACGTTCACTCGTGCAACCCATCACATGAAATTTTAGAATATTTTATATATAAATATAAATATTAATATTAAAATTAATAAATATTTTTTTATATATAAAAATTATAAAATTGAGCAAATAAAATTAAATATAATACACTAAACATTGTGCATATTAAAGAATTTAACTTAATTTAAATTTGGAATGTTAATTGTTCACAAATTAATTATAAGTAATATAAGTAAAAATGAATGAATAAATTTTTGTCATAACAAATACATTACAATACAATAATTTGAACAAATACATTATATAAATAATTATCTAATATCATGTTCCCATAACATATTTACGGTGAAAATGAAGTCTTCTTCACCAACTTCATGCTATCTTCATGCTGTAAGTTAATCTGCAAAAATCTCTCAGAAAAATTATTACAATTAAAAAATAATTCATTATATTATACCAAGTACAATTATCTTAAATGTAAATGTGTGTTTCTTCCATAAACATATTGTAAGCAAAAATTATATTAAATTATGAAGTCACATTTTGTCATATAAATTAAAATGTAATGTAATATAATACAAATAAAACATGATGAAATATAAATACAATGAAATACTATTTATTTAAATAACTAAAGATCTCACCTTCCAAAACTCTTGTCCTTTGGAAAGTTTTTCATGAGCGACTTCCTACAGATCAACATATTCAAAATAAAGATCTTCATATTTGTTCTATGTGTACGCTTTGTGAAAAGCATGAGGAATCTATTCATCATTTATTTTTTGAATGCCCTAATGCTTTGTATATTTGGAGTTGGGTTCGACAAATTTTTCCTACTTCTCATTTCTCTAATAAGGATGATCTTCTTTCTTTTATTAAGAGTGATGATAGTCCTTTGGTTAAATTGATTAAGCTTGTTGTGATAACCTTTTCTATTTGGATGCTATGGCGTATGATGAATTATTCTCGTTTTCAGGATAAGATTGAGGTTTTTAGGGCTATTTCAGTTATTAAAGATTTAACTTGTCTAGTGGGAAAGTCTTCTAAAGCTTCAATGAAGAATGATATGATGGATTTCAGTGTGATTAAGTTTTTTGGTATTAATACTCGTACTAGTAAAGTTCTTAGTCCTCTTCCTATTAGATGGGAGTTTCCTTCACCAGGATGGGTTAAAATTAACACTGATGGGGCTGCTAGGGGTTTTCCAGGTCTTGCCACTTGTGGAGGTATTTTCCGTGAGAGTATGGGGGAGTTTATTGGAGCTTTCTCTGTGTTTCTTGACATTCAAACGGCTTTGGTTGCTGAATTTTATGGAGTTATATATGCTTTGGAGGAAGCTCAAAAGTTGGGACTTACTAATGTCTGGCTGGAATGTGACTATGCCTTGGTTTGTGCTGCATTTACGGCTAGGAAAAATGTTCCTCGGATGCTTTGTAATCGATGGAATAGTTGTATTAATTACTGTGAAAAAATCAGGTTTAGGGTTACTCATATTTTTCATGAAGGGAATGCGTGTGTTGATAAGTTGGTTAATTTAGGATTTATTCATAGAGAATCATTTCATTGGTATAATAGGCTTCCATCTAGTATGTTCTTAGAATTCTTTATTAATAGGTATAGTCTACCTATGTATCGTTTTTGTTAACATATGGGTTTTGGTTTGGTCCCCCCATATTTTTGTATTTTTTTTAATAATACTTTTTTCATGTGATGACAAATGATTGTTGTTACTTGAGGTGTCAGCCTAGCTCAGATGTCAACTAGCATAGTGATGTCTAACGTGAAAACTTTTTATAAAAAAAAAACTAAAGATCTTAAAAACCATACACCAATAATAAACTTATATGCATCATCAGGTTTCTAGAAAAAAACAGCAACCAACTTAATACTTCAATGACTAATTAATAATAAACAATATATAAAGAATAAAATGAATATAAGAATTTTATAATATTAACACAAAATATATAAAATAAAAAATACGATCAAATATTTGTATGACTTTAATATACTGATAATTGTTATAGCGTTAAGCATATGTAATAATGCCAACATATTATAAATATACCAGATAATGAAATAAAATTGTAATAGTTTATGTATTATGTATTCACATTGCAAGAAATGCATGAACAAATAGAATATGAATACTACTAAATATAAACATATAGTCAACATAAACTGTAAAGAGCACTTAACTATTCCAGGTTTCCAAAAAACTCAAAGCACAAAAATAAATATGTTTGATCTTTCGTAAGCACGGGTAACTATTATCCTAAGAGAATAATAAAAGAAATTATCCAGGATAGCTTAAATTGAATAGAAGTAAGTAACAAAACCCTGATATGAGAAGAAGGATTTATAGTATCACATTCAAAGATAATCTTGTCTCCTTCACAGAAAGAATGAAGACGACAAAAATTCTTCCACCCTTTGCCAAGTTTAATGCGTCTAGAAGGAAACTTCCCTTTCAACACCTTGCATTCCACCTCCATTAGTAGACCATACAAAGTAACCATATTGAATCTCCCTTGTCGAATATATTGTGCAAATGGAGCAGGAAGATCCTACAACAATATCGAAATAATAAGTAAAAAGAAATCAAGTAGAATATAATATAGGTCATTTTTAAAGAAATGAATGCTATACTAACCAGATAACTGACTTTGTGATACAAACCGACAGATGACTAAAGACACAACAAGAAATTCCCAAAAGAGTCAGTCATCTCAAAATACAAAGCCGATCCCCACCAAACCTCGAGATGACATCTGTAGAAGAAGAAGCTATAAACTAGAGCACCTAAAGTTCTTCTTGCTAGTCTTCTTAAATGTTGTAAATAAATTTGGGCTCACTTTGGGGGGTCCAAATAGCAAAGATAGGCTAGAATAAGGTACCATTAACATAATAGGGGGTGTGGGTAGCATTTTAGCTTGTTCCTAGCCCATTTAGAGGCATTTTGACCTAGTTTCTAGAAGGACAAACATAGGGTGCGGGATTGACTAAGTCAAACCCTAAGACTGCCATTTTTTCCCCTTTTCCCATCCTACCCCTTTAGCTTGTTCTCCAAGGCTCCTTCACCTATAAATAGGAGGCCTACCTAGTGTATTTTACAAGTTGAAATTATAGTAAAGAAATTATGCACAATGTTTGCGTGAGTAGTGAATGAGTGGGTCTCCTCCAAATTGGTCTTATCTTGTGGGTCATGATGCTCTCATGTGGCGACCTCCGCTCACTTATCTTTGTGGTTCCATCCCATCAAGTGGCGTGATACACCATAGCTCCACCATCCATAAGTTCTTATTTCATCATCTCTTCCATTTATCCATTCCTTTTCATGTTTGTATCTTCCTTGTCCTTTTAATTGTTTTCGATTTTTGTGGAGACTCATCTTTGAGTATGGATCATCATTTGGAATGCCTTGTACACCATTGATGCATTCCTTTTCTCCTTTCTAAGTTTCGACATTCATTCATCATCACCTTATTCATGTCTTTTTCTCTTTGCCTTATGGAAATGAACTTTCACATCTACTTAACCACTTGGTTAAGTTAATGTCCAGTGAGAATTTTCCTTAGGTTATTGCCTATATTTGTCTAAAATCCAAATCTAAGTAAAGTGTCACCATACAAATGAACAATCCTAAAATCAATTCACATCACTTTGATACTTAATCGAGACAACTTTATGGAAAAATGGTCAAAAGAACCAATGCTTAAGGGTTCTTTCCCTTCAATTTTGTCCAAATAACGATTTACTCCACTTTCAGGGATGTCATCCATATAAAAAGTTATACGAAAAGCATTCTGACCCACGTAACGGAATAACATATAGTGATCATTTGTGAAGCCATAAAAATAAGTCAAAGTAAACCATCCACGCAACATTTCCGGCCACAATAAATTTTCGTTATACTGCACTATATGGAGATTCCCTTATGAATCTGCAAGCGTCCACTCCTGTCCAAGTTCTTTTTGAAATTTGATGGCGAAAGCATAATCAACATAACCAAACTATTGATTTTAAAATAAAGAAAAAAAAAGTCAAGAAATGAAGAAATTGTTTAAAAGGACAAATTTTAGAAAAAAAGATAAATATACATACTTCACCACGACTTTTCATGCTCCAAAAGACTCCTCTTGTTTCAAGTCTAATGAATTCTTCAGTACTGGACGCCATTAAATGAATAATGCAGAAAACACCAAGAAGTAAGTAGGAGAGAAAGTGAATAATAGAGAAAGCACCAGAAATGAAGTAGTAGAGAAAAAGATTTTATAGAGGAACAAAGAAGAAAAAAGTACGATTGTGAATAATAAAAAATCGCACAATGTTATGACCTTTGGTGTAACTATTTATTTATAACATATTTTATTTATGACCTTTGGTTTGTCTATTGCAACAAAGAACAATGTGTTTCATTTCAATTACAACATTAATTAATATTAATTAAATAATATTAAAAAATAACAATTAAATTGAAATTAAATTTGTTTAAAAAAAAATAACAATAATTATACCCACCAAACAATTAACATGTAGGTAAAACATGTAAATAGTTGTAAACCATATATAAAATATTTTAAGTTTCAATGTTTGCAAACGTAAAAAAGAATAATATTGTTAATATAAATTATGAGATATAATATTTATAAAATTTATTATATTATATTATAATATATAATATTTATTATATTATATAATATTTATTATATTATATAATATTTATTATATTATATATATAATATTTATAAAATTTAATTCTAATAAAAAGGTTAAATTTAAATAATATTGAAATTGAATTAAATTTCAATTGTATAAAAAATGATTTTAGGAATCTGAAATTTAAATTTAAATTTAAATTATTAATGTTTAATGTCGAAATGAAATGATTATCTAAATCTACCAAATCTGATAGGGAAGGGGAATTAATATTTTGAAAACTGTGTGAGAGAAATTAAATAAGCCACGTGTATATGAAAAAAAGCAAAATCAAGTATGTCACAGTGAATCTAAAAAAGTACAAATCAAGTAGGTCAGAGTATCTTTAAATTTCTGAGTTGATTGTTATGAGATATATGGAAAGCACGCATGTATCAATAAATAAAGCCTTTAAATATTTATTTATTTGTTTTATTTAATAAATTTATTTTATTTAATAAATTTTTTGGAATAATGAATTTGTCAATTTTTAAGAAGTTTAATAATGAGAAACATAACATAAAAAAAATCAAATCAAATAAAATGATAAAGACCTCGCCCCAGAAAAAAAACATTACAGACAACATATAATTATTTTACATAAATAATAATAATAATAATAGTAATAAGGATTTAAATCCAAAGGTTAAAATTTAAATAATGTTAAAAAATAAATAAATTTGTATTCCGTAAAAAAAATATTTTGGGAATCCTAAAAATTATTGACACTGTTAATATTGGGATGAAATGATTGCATGCTGCACTAACTCTGCATAGGAAGAGTAAAGTAAATTTTTAGAAAAAAAGTGTATAAGGAAATCAGTAAGGGCACACTCTATCTCAAAAAGAATAAAATAAATTATTGAGTTAATTACTCTGACACTTATTTAATGCACCCATGTATCAATAAACAAAAACCTTAAAAATATTAAATGATCTAGTTTCTATCTTGTTTTGTTGAGCATGATGTTGACAGAGTAACGTATATAATGCATTTAAGGTATGAGTTATAAGGTATAAAAACAGAACATGATTAAATAACAAATAATTGTAAGACATAGCATATAAGAAACAATAATAATAATTAAACAAAACAGGTGATGCTTTAATGGTTTATTTTGGGCCTAAGAATATCATATTTTATATTAAATTAAAATTCTAACCATTTAAATAAGAAAAAAAAATATAAGTACTACTGAAGAATACTTAATATGTAGATAAAAATGATGACCATGACAAAACAATAATTAAAGATGAGATGTGAGCAATTGATGTTCTAGTTGACATATTTTTGTCGTAATAATATTATATTCATTTGTCAACCATTTAAATAACAATTCGTTATACAATTTAGTACATGTGATTTGAAGAATAAGTATAAGGTAATTGACATACTTGTAAAGTTTCTTGAAACAAACAATCTTACCTAAAATATTCAAAAAAATAATTTATTATATTATTATATCAATTATAAATAAAAAACTGTTTAAAGTAACATAATATATATATATGTATATATATATATATGTATATATATTGAAGTCTACGAAATTGTTTTAACTCCAATATTAAGCATACTTGAAACATGGTGTCTAGTGAGAAACCAACACATTACACACAATTTTTAAAGAGTAATTCTACTAATACATCAAAATGTGTTCTCAATAGAAATTAAATAATATGTACTGAGTAACGAATAGAAACTAAAACTGTCCAAATAGTGCTAATAAGACATTAAAATAAGCCAACTTTAATTAGCTTAAAAAGTAAAACCGCTAAAAATTAAGAAAACGCATTGCTATTACTAATAAAACAAACTGTTAAAATGTACACAAAATAATTTTATAAAAGTTGGATGAAAGAATGATGAATAATACACTTTTAGGAAGCAAAATAATTCTACATTCCTGTAAAAATTGTTTGACAAATAGTTATACAATTTAGTACATGTGATTTGAAGAATAAGTATAAGGTAATTAACATACCTGTAAAGTTTCTTGAAACAAACAATCTTACCTAAAATATTTAGAAAAAAAATTATTCTATCAGTTATAAATAAAAAAATTGATTAAAGTAACATAATAAAAACTAAAATAATATATATATATATATATATATATATATATATATATATATATATATATAT
>Ga0123342_1005914_pt1 | contig 17347 bp, 14 predicted proteins | sample Turbeawhitnodule_FD_89960 | JGI IMG/M metagenome (GOLD analysis project Ga0123342, IMG submission 89960) | Root nodule microbial communities of legume samples collected from Mexico - Turtle bean Mexico white nodule | ecosystem: Host-associated > Plants > Roots > Nodule | place: Mexico: Nepantla... | reverse complement strand
GGGCCTACCTTGTTGGGCCCGTTTATCGAGGTGGATACCGCTTAGGGTTGCATTACCTAATCCTTGATGATGGATTAGCTTCACTGATCTCGGTTTGAGCGTTAATTGTAATGGGGTTCGGCCGTCGGCCAAATCCTCATGGTGAGGGCCGGCCATCGGCCAAATACTCGTGTCCTTCGGCTGTCTCAGTTGAGTCTTCAACGGTCTCGGTTGCTCGGCTAAGTCTTCAAGGGGTCTCGGCCATCCGGCCAAGTCTCCAAAGGTTCCGGCCAACGGCCGGTCGGCCAAGTCTTCTAAGGTTTTGGCTAGGTTCCCTTGGTCTCGGTCAGGCTGACACGGCATCGGGCAGTCGGGTGGTTCCCGACCTCTCCTCGTACCGGTACAGTAGTATTTGTATTGATAATAGTTATGTTTTCGTTCTTTTTCTTTTATTTTTTTAAAAGTCACAAAATCTAGAAAAAAATCAATGAAATACAAAAATAAGTACAAAATTAAAAAAAAATTATCTCCACGGTAAAAAAAATGTCAAATGTAACGATATGGAGGTGCATTAAGAATATATGAGATGAAGAGAAGATTTATCTTTAAATATTAAAAAATTGTTATACACCGTTTTAACAAATATAAAAGATGTAAGTTAAATTTATTAATAAAACACATATTTGGCACCAATCACATAGAAATCCAAATTATTATGAAGGATCATACGTAGAAATAGATATGGATAGGTTTTAATATAATCACCATGTATTTTTTTTTAAAAAGAATGAAGAGGTCCAAATACATTATGCCATTTCAGAAATAGACTTGTAGTGGAACCTACATGCGGATCAAGGTTATCCTTGAAACCAACTTGATGTGGGACCCATGAGTTCCATTCAGATTGCTATGCTTGAATAGGACTTGACAAAGCATGACGTGGTCTTTCAGTTACACCATATAAACTCTTGTGATCCTCTATTATTTACGGTTAATTTCCTCTCAACCTATGAATCTATCTGCAAAAAATACTTGGCTTTCTGACAACAACCAATTCCTGTGGTGTGCCATGTAAATATTTTCTTCTATAATAATAATACTAATAAATAAATGCTTCATTGTGTTTTAGTCAAAGATGGGTGAAAATTTGGATGAGTTCAACATGGTTTCTCTTTAAGAATTTTTGGAAACGAGGGATTTCTCCTAAGATAACACTCCGACGCTTAAGATAGTAAGATCATTATATTATCTTAATAACAAAAAATTCTTGTAAAAACAAAACTCTTGTTATTTTAATTAGGTTTAAGTTTGACGAGAATAATATTCTACAACCAGTAAGTATAATATAAAATATGAGCTAAGAGTACTCGTGTGTTGTTTATTAGATAATATGAGATGATCATTTCTGTAGACCGAAATGTAACCTAGCCCTATAACCTCTCCAATTGGCTTAGGATAAGTGTGTAAAAGATAAAATTTCCTTGTTGTCGTTCCTTTTGATATATATTGATCATATCCTAGATAAAGTAGTCCGATTCTACCTTTAATGAACCATTAAGAGTGATTAAGTTTAATAAATAAAGGATGACGCACATTTTCTATTATATTAAAAATAGGATTCTAATTCTCATATCATGAGTCGGTCCAGACCCATTTCTCTATATGTCTCCAACTTCTAACATAACCTATTAAAACTATTATTATTAAGTTGAGCCAATTGAGTAACAACAATCTCATATGCGTCGGTCCATACTCTTTACTCTACGCATTGTAAAATATTAATGTTTGTTCTCTATGTAATTAGGTATAAATTAAGTTAAGTAAAGAAGATAAGCATCTATCGGATTTAACAATATTTATGTGTATTTGATTTTATATTTGCCCCTTAATTCATCGTCACTTTGGATGAAGATGTTCACTGGTGTTACGTAATAAAGAAGGATGAAAGATGCGTGCATGTGTGTTTTTTAAAAGCTTTTGTATTACATAGATATCTTACACTCGTGAAATGCATGACTTAATTACTTAAAAATGAAAAAGAAATGTAGTTAGATAAAAGTAAGCATAGGCTGGGGACCAAATAACGAAAAGAATACATTTTATTTTGTTTTGCTTCGTTTGAGCAGAATATCACGCACTCCTAATAGCATATTTTATGTGAACATATTAACGCACTTCTAAAAGCTCTGATAAAAAAAAAAAAAAAAAAAAAAAAAAAAACAAAAAAAAAAAAAAAAAAAAAAAAAAAAAAAAAAAACGCACTCCTAATAGCGACAGCGAAACAGGGAATCACACATTAAAGATAAAAATAAATGAATGTAAATTTTATTTTATAAATTAATTTTATAATTTTAAACTAAATATATAAAACTAATATTAAAATATAGTTAAAACTAATAATTTGGATGGAAAAAAAAATTGCATCAAAGAAGAACAGAGCAAATGTAGAAAAGTATTCAATTCCCCACTTATTCGTTTTTTTACTTAAGTAAAGTAAAAATTCTAACCCTTTTATTTTGGCAAAGTGTTTATTAGATTTCACAATTATCAAGTCATATTCCTAGGATGATAACGATGTTTGACTTCGAGATACATCTCATCTCACCACCATTTTTTCAATTGTTCAGTTGCGTGTCTAAGAATATCTTGTAAAAAAAAAACATTAAACACACTTGTTATAAGTAGGGGTGGTAAAATAATTTCATCTAATGGAACCTACTTAAAAATAACCCATGCATAAAGTTGGGGTTTATTCTTGAAGTTTAAACTTAAATAAATCCGACTCAAATCTTAATTCATAAAATGTTAAACTTATATGGCTTGGAAATTGTTTATTATTTTAATGTTTTAATAAAGCATGTATAAATGTATAAAAAATAGTAAAAATATTTATCTTTACAACTTGAGTGGTTGAGCTTAGTTCAATTTAATCCTTTAGCCCCAAATGGAGTTTTAAACTTTATAATTTATCCTAAAATAATTGATGTTATGAATTTAGAATGTACTATTATATGTTTTAATAATTTGCCCTCATATATATGAGTTTAGTATTGAGAGAATGATTGAAGTAAGTGAAGCATGCTAAGAACATACGCAAGTGAGGGAACACGGTGGTGGCGCAGTGAGAAAAATCCCTATAAATAAGGGACAAATGTGACCACGAATAGGCTTGAAGGCGCTTCTCCAAACTTCAAAGCACCTTCACCCTCTCTCACCGCTCTCTTCTTTTCTTTTCCACTTTATTCCTCGCACACTACAAATTTGGACTTCACTTTTTTTCCGAACCCGAACCCGAACCAAATATGTTCAGATCAGCTCAACCCGCTTCCAAACCTCCCCAGTCCACCATCAAATTCCTCTGCAGTTACGGTGGCAGAATCCTCCCTCGTTATCCTGACGGCAAGCTTCGCTACCTCGGAGGCCACACCCGTGTCCTCGCCGTCGACCGCTTTATTCCCTTCTCCGGTCAGTTCTCGCTCTCTCTCTCTCTCAATCGCACTCTCACTCACTTAGTCTATTTTCCGTTCACCAACACGTCATACTTTGAATAACCCTAATCGCGTGTCGTGCAGAGCTACTGCTGAAGCTGGAAGAGCTCTGCGGTGCCTCCGTGAGGCACCTTCGCTGCCAATTACCCTCCGAAGATCTCGATGCTCTCATCTCCATCACCTCCGACGAAGATCTCGCCAATCTCATCGAGGAATACGACCGCCTTTCGTCGCTCAAGATCAGAGCCTTCCTCTCGCCGCCGAGGTCTACGAACAACGCTTCCATTTCTCCGTCGAAATCGGCATCGTTGTCTTCCTCCTCGGCCTCATCATCGTCGTCGTCTTCGTCGTATTGCAGCCAAACCGGCAGAGCTGGGCGAAGTGACAGAACTTCGGCGCCGGTGGTCGACCGTTGCGTCCATCAGATGTCGCCAGCGCAGGCGTACCGAGTCGCAGTGGAGAAATCAAAACCCTCCGGGAGAAATATTCCTCTCCCGCGTTACGGGTACCACGGGAGCGGTGGCCAGGTTTACCTGGTCCACAACGGGAACCACTGGCAATAGCGTTACGGTGTCGTTTCGAAAGAATACTGAAATGGGTGGACAAAGATAAAGAAGCAGGTGTTATTATAAAATGAAAATGATAAAAAAGTACTTTTACCATGATATAGAACATAATTAAACGAAGATATAAAAAAGAAGATGTTGAATGACACGGGGAAAGGAACGGAAAGGAAAGAGTCCTGTATATGTGTGATGTAAAGTGGTACTGTAAAAATCGTAGACAAGGGTTGCGGTTTTAGCTTGTGATCCTTCATTGCCCATTAATGAATTTCACTCCAATTTCTTTCGTTTCGCTCCCTTTTTCTATGATGGTGAGTTCGTTGGTTCTTTTCCTTTTCCCGTGCTTCCTTTATTCGTTTTCTGGTTGATTTCATAGTCAAATTGTTCTAATTCCTTTGTTCTGTGATTTCATTAAGGACCCATTAATCTGTATTCACTTTGACTACGGTCTTACGCTCCATCCGTGTCACCACTGTCGTTACTAACTTTTTCACTTGATTTCTTCTTGTTTTTACAGATTTTAATTTTTTACGACTTTGTATTGATTGATACTTTGACATTTCTTCTTGCAGGTTTAACTGAAGATTTGAGGAAAATCTTACTCGTACATGATGGCTTATGGTGCTTTTCAATTGTAAGTTTCTCTTACCCTACATAAATTTGGCTAAGCTCTTTAATGGCAATGTAGCTGTCATCGACCATTCTTATATTTAATTGCTTGGCAATTTATCCCTTGTTGATTTTGAGAAAAAATATTCTGATTCGAATGACACTTATGAAATTATCTTTATACAGTTCTGGAAAATTGGAAATAAAGTTTTTTTTTTTGTATGCAAAACCTACATTTGGCTGAGATGAATTAGTGTAGTGTCTTCTATTGTCTGCATAGATGGTTGTGTTGTCATGTTTCATTTCTTTTGAGTAACTTACGTTGATGTTCAAATTCAGTTATGGTGTTCTGGCCCGATTCAAAGGAAGTGCTGCAATGAAGTGTGGACTATACAAGGGACACGACATGATGATGATACGTATGAACACGAATAAGGATGACAACTCAGTGTTAGAAACCCATAGATAGCATGGGGGACCAGACTCCATTTTTAAAGAGATAAAATGAGCTTATTATAATGAAAAATTAAAACCACCTCTGACAGCTGGCTCATGCATGTTCAAAGAACTTGAACTCATAAGGTGAGAATATATGGTACAAAACTACAAATTGATGGAGACAACATAAAATGAGAATATTTCCCTTTTCCGGAAAAAGAAAAGAAAAGTAAGATAAAAAAAAACCAAGAATAGGCTCATCCTTTCAGCAATGAAAGATTGCAGATTTTAGAAAGAAGATTTGTAGTGGAAATAAAAGGACCTCCTCACATGTAACATTCAAACAGAAGATTCCTCTCGCATTCTTATTTTTGGAAGAGATATGAAAGATATTTCACCCACAGGGCTTTTTTACATAACTGGTGCAGAAATAGGTAGATTTTTTAAAATATTATTGGAGAAGTGGCAGTTGAAAGCAAGACTTTAAAATAAAGAAGTAGTTAAGATAGTAAAACTAGTTTTGTTTCATTAGAAGTTGTGCAAGGAGACATATTTTGTGATTTTTTTTTTAAAATTTTTTTAGTGGAGTCATTGTATCAAGCAATTTTTTTTGTTTTTTTAAAACTTTTTTGAACTCGTGCTTCTTAGCAAGTTTTGTGATTTTTATTTGTTTGTTTTTATTTTATAATTGTTTATTTAATTATAAAATAAATAGATAAAAATCACATCAACCACCTAATTCTCTTCTTCAGAGATTCCAGTGGTTTGTTTGATGTTAACCTAACTTTAGCATCATTTTTAAAAAATGCATAGTTAAATATGTGTCCAAGTAATATCCCTACATTGATAAACATCTGAAAATGAAATTGCATAAATTGAATTAGGGTGTTTCACTTCACATGCATATGAAATAAAACATAATTGTTTATTTGATTATGAAAAAAAAATCACAAAATATGTTAAGAAACATAATTTAAAAAAATAAAAATAAAAATACTAACAAACACGATTTTAAAAAATAAAAAATTATAAAACATGCTAACAAAAACGATTTCAACAAGAATAAGAAAAAAAAATTAAAAACATCTAAACAAACACGATTTAAAAAAATAAATAAAAACATGCTTCGTAGAAGCACGACCTCAATTTTTTTTAGAAGAAAAAAAAAACACAAACATGACTTTGAACAAAATAAATGAAATTATTATATATAAAATGAAGTCACACTTGAAAACATGATTTCTTCATTTTAAAATTACATTTAGAAGTACAAGTTGCCCAATTATCTAAGCTTCTCAAAATGTACCTATTTTTCAAATCTTGGAAAAAATGACCAATTACCCGAAATGAATTGATTGGTTTATTTATTAATGAAAAACTCGAAAAAGAAGGCTAATGTGTATGTTAAAGATTGTAAGTATTAAAGAGATATTAAATCATATAATTGCAATGAAAAATTAAGTGTGAAGGATAAAAGAGAAAGCGTGTGAGCGGGGAAGTGAGGGAGTGATGGATGTGGATCTCTTGAGTTGAGACAGAAGTGTTGTCCGCTTTGAGTTTGGTGGAAATTTTCTGACATTGTAAGGTTCTTGTTGGAGGACGACCAAACATCAAGATAAGTCGGTGAAAGAAACAGATACCAAAGGGAAATTGGTTAGAAATTTATAAAATGGATCCAATTTAATTATCCTACAGAAATTTAAAACTATATAATGTGTATTAGATTTTGAATTTTTATATCATATTTATAATTTTCTAAATATATACTGTGATAGAAACAGAAAAAACGAGACGTTATTTAGTTTGATTCATTTTTATAAATATTATTTGAAACTACTGTGTGTTAAAAAAAGTTATAATGTTGTGATATTTTGAGTTCAAATAAAATGAAATAACTAATTAATTAAAAATATTAAAACTCTTCATCCAAATTTAATTTGACACTCATTTAAATGAGATTAGTCCCTTAAGACTTATTTACATGCTTGATAATTATTCATAAGATTTTATTGTTTCAAAAGTGAAATAATTACCGAAGCATGCTATATAAAAATTAAAACGCTGTGGACATTATGAATTATATGACTCTGAATCCTAAAACTAGAAGTGAATTATAATATTGTGAAATTTTTCATGGGATATAATGGTGTAATGACGGGGTCCATTGTATTCTTTAGAAATGAAAGATTCCTCTCTTTTTTTATTACTAAAAAATATCTTGCGAGTTGCGAGTATTAGTGAAAAACATTTTGCTACACATATGATAAAACTAGGTTTTGGTTTGTGGTTGTTTTCCACTTTGTGGGTCAGTTTGGAGTGTACTAAGAATCCCTTAGGTTTTTGTCTTCTACTAGGAATGAAATCTTCTCCAAAATACTTTTCACGTATGAGAATTTCAAACTAAAATGCATTCATAATTTCCACCAAAAAGATTAGTTGGGACACCCAAATTATATGCACTACACACAATCAACACATATTTTGATAACAAAATAACACAGTCAAATTATATTAACATTTTAATTATTTTTTTATCAACAAAGAATTAATAGAATTAAATAAATAAAGCATTTCATGAATGATTCAACTCTTCCTTTTTGACAAAAGTTCCTAAAAACCTATCAAACCATTTGAAAGAGAAAAATTCTCAAGATACCTAGCAAAACCTATATTCTATCGTACCTTCTTCCAAGACACAGAGATCTAAAACTTAAATAAAACATGAATTCAAACAAGGCAACTCCAAAGACTTGCAAGCCTACACATTCTTGTGAAGCAAAAGAAAAAGGACGACTCCTCAAAAAGACCTGCATAACTCTACATGCATGCATCATTAATGCAACAAAACCATCTCAACCAATACTATCCCATTTGTACCTAGTCCATGGTATTATAAATCAAATTTTATCAAAAAAACCATTACCTTCATTATTAAGAATTTGACCAATTTCACACAAGTGCTCTGTTGCAGCATTAAAACAACTTTACCGCCCTTTTCTATTGGTTCATGTTCTTCCCAAGCTTAAGCTTAAGATATGTCTTTGAATCCCAAATTGTGACCATCAATTCGCCCACATTTGCACACACATTCTCAAGGTTGTAAGATTTCCATGGAGTTAAGCCATATCTACAAGCACTACAAAACAACCAAAAAACCATCCTTCCAACCAAAAAACTAAGATTAGTAGTAAGCACTCCATATCACTCACCCAATAAGGTCACCTAGCAGAATTAACATAATTGGCAAGTAAACAACAAGCAAAAACACTACTATTAACTAATCTTTCCTTTTTTAACCTAGAACTTCTATTCCTGTAGTTATAATTGTCTCACCTAAACCCTCATATCATACTCTTGAACATGGCAAACCTAAACCTCTCCACCACTCGTCCAGTCTTGTGATGACAAATGTTTACTAGATAAATAGTTCATTCCATGCAACACGATCTAGATCGTGACCTAGTTGTTCGTCCATTACTACGACATATTTTTTTTATTGATTTCAAGCACTCCTTTGAGTCTATACACCATTGTCAATATGCAAAATCAACTAAGTTTTCTTTACTTGTGATCCCGAACCACACCTTAAGATGCGTCAAAGTAAAATCTCAATATTGTCCACTCTACCATTCTCAAAGATGACCTGATTCCATATTTCCCCTACCACCACGATCCGCATACATCCTCAGACTCTGTTTACCCTTTATGAAGCCCACCCTAAGTTGAATTGCAATAAATGTGCTCTAGCTTCCCAATGATACGCATATTTCACCCTTAGCCATTGGCTACAAATGTTCCATACCTTCCAAGCTATGTTGCATTTAAAGAAAACATGATTTCATGTTTCCTCTTTCACCCCCGCACATAACGCATAACTTCCTTGCCAATATCAACCCCCTGTTGTCTAGATTGACTCATGTCGATAGCCTATCTAACAACACCTTCCATGCTAAAGCTTGTGTCGATGGTAAGACTTTAATACTCTAGAAGAATTCATACAAGGATCTATGTTTCCCTTCTACCTCATTCCTTAAACACCTATACGCCGAAATGACCGTGTAACCTAATTTCTCATCCGCCTTTCATACCCAACAATCTCCTTGTTCCTTTGTCATTTTCTTACCTTCAATAATTTCCATGAGTTGTCTTTCTTCCCACACTTCCCAATCAAATAAAACTCTTACCACTCAATGTTCCAGACCCACTGGTTGTTGTTGCATAACCCTACTTGGGAAAGATTCACTATTTTTGTTGTAGATAAAGAAAAAAGCCTTGGAAATCTAGTTTTTAAGGCATCTTCATCGATCCATTTGTCATCCCAAAAATTCATGAGCTTTCCATCTCCTAATTCCCAGGTAACTTTATCTTCAAAATTATTCCCCCATTCCTCAATAGTCCAAATTCTCTTTAGATCCTTCCACCACAAGGACTCCCTAGTATTTATGTAGTAGCTTTTTACCTCTCTCCACCCACCATATATTGAATCTATAATTTCTTTCCATAAACCTCCCCTCACTGATTGAATTCTCCATAGCCATTTCCCAATTAGAGGACTGCTAAAGAGCCTTATATCTTTGATCCCTAGTCCTCCTTGTTTCCTAGACTCACAAACTTATTCCCATGCTACCCTGGCTATCTTCTTTATATCCTTCCCCCAATTTCCTTTGTATGTTCTTAATTGTATTCACTACTGACACCAACATCTTAAAGAAATACATATAAAACAGGGGTAGAAGTCAAAACCGATCTAAGCATGCAAATCCTTTCTGTTAGTGATAAAAATGTTCATTTCCATCTATCCAACATTTTCCTATCACAACCTCCCAAAAAATAACTCTCCTATGATTTCCTCCGACCTCCATTCCCATATATGTGAAAGGGATTTTCATTATCTCACAATTGAGCATAGCCGTGTAATTACACAAATTTTGTAGATTTATTCCCACCACACCAATCTTTCTTTTTGAGAAATTCACATTTAGATACGATGTCATCTCAAAACAACAAAGTATTGCTTTAATTGTTATTATATTTTGGGTGCTATCTTTGCAAAAATTAAAAGAGTGTCATCCGCGTAATATAGCCTATTCACCTTCACCTTTTTATTCCTAACTTCCACATTCCGAATGATATCTTTTGATACAGTCTTCCTTACCACCCCTGTCAGTCCCTCAACTACTATAATGAACAAGAAGGAAGCCAACCGATCACCTTTTATAATTTTTTACTACTGTTTTGGTATGCTTAATAGTTTCACTTCTCTTAGGAGTCGAGGTTAATGACAATTTATATACATTTTTCTTCCTCTATCTTTGAACGTTTTTAAGAAAAAACCTGTTACGAAACTCAAAAGCGGATAATATCTCAAATGTAATGTTTGACCATGATACTATATAAAAAACTTGAAATTAGAACAATTATTAATATATATTATTAAAGATGTCAATATATCTTTTTTGCAAGTTTCATAAAGTGTGTTATTTCTTTCCTCCTTATCCATATTATATGCCATGTTGCATTTCTTCCTCAACCAAATGTTTATCCTCTTTCCTCAAATGTCACCTTCATCATTCATGATTGGCTTCTCGCAATTTTTTTTTTTTAATCAAACGTATAAAGCAATATAACAAGTATCTACTTATTATAAATGTTTATTAATGTTTGATGTGAGTCTGATTAAAATTAAAAACAAAAATAGGCTTATAGTGTTTGGTACGTTTTTAATGTTAAGACAACGTATTGTTGTTGTATGTTCAAGGTCAAACATGGTATATTTTTACACATTTTTACTCATAGAGAGAACGAAAAGTAAAAAACAAAATCAAATTAAAGAAAACAGAGAACACACAAAGAAGATATACTGCTTAAAAGAATTAGCCTCTATTAAAAATATTTTTAAATAGAAAAGAAAGACAAGATTTCAACCTTTATAACCGATAAGAATTTACAAATTAATCAAAACTCAATTGATGTTAAACTTACCATATTTTTTGTCCTCATGCTTAAGTGTATCTTTCTTTTAGTTATTCATTTTTGTCGTCTTGAAATTTAATAGTGTTGGACTTGTGAAGAGGTTGTTCAAAATTATTTATCTAATCAATGCTTTAAAGTACGGATAGAAAATTTATAATAATTTCACACGGTCATTTTTTATACTCCCATTAACTACCTATTTTATCATTAAAAGTAGTTGTAAATATGAAAAAAAAGTTGATGTCAAATGATTATTATTAAATTTTATAAGTGATTCAAATTTCATATCCATGAGTCAATTTGCTTTATTACTGTTTCAAGTTGAATTGGATTAAAAAAATTAAATTTTCTTTTTTAAATGTGAGATAAATTGTACATGTCTCACTTAATATCTCTAAGTTTAAACATGTTGGAGCGGGGTAGAGATAGGTTGATTTGTAACTTACTATTCATCAATTTTTTATAATTTTTATTTTATTTTTTCAATATAATTATTTATTATTTTTATTTATGTAGGTTGATATTTGATTTTTTTTTAGATTAAATTTTTATTTATTTATTTATTTAATTATAAAAGTTAATTATTTAATTATTTTATGTTCTAGCCAAGATAGATCACTCATTAACTTCATGAATCGAAAACGGACCCTCCACTCTTAGAGGATTGGCTCATGACCTCAAACTTTACAATATCACTTTTTAATTGTAGTTAATATTTAGTGAAATAGGTTAATACTTTAGTATTATTTTAATTCACTTTGAGTGCCATTTATTCACTGAGTAAAATTCAATTTAATAAAAAATTGAGAAATTTTTATTGCTGAACAGACGGACATTTAGTTGAACAAGCAGAATGATCACTCACTCAATAAATTTAGACATATGCGTAATTTGGTCAGCAAATACAACTGGTGATTGGGTGTGAAAACAATGTTTTGTAGACTTTAAATAACATGTTTTAAAATATTTTAAATGCTAAATTATTTATATTTTACTAAATTGTTATACCTACAAACTATTATACTTGACTATTATTATCGTGTGATAATTAAATTTACTAGTATTTTGTTTTTTTTTATGTTGGAATATATGATTTTAAATGATAAAATTGATATTTGAGTGAATGAGTTATTATGTAATTGATAATTTAGATGATAATTTGTATAATTTAAAATATATAATATAAATTATGTATGATACGGTATAAAATATAAATTGAGTTAGAATGTATATGAATAAAAGTATATGATGATTATATTTTTAATATAATATGTAAACATGATTATTTTTGTCAGGAAGAGAATATTGATATATTTAGGTGGTTTATTGAATTTCAGATTTTGTATGAAATATCCTAACTCTACCAAAAAAAATATGAGATAATGAGAGTTAAAATTGATTCCTATAACTTATTACCTAACTTAGGATCTAGTGTGAAAAAGATTTATATTTCATAAATTATAAGGATATATCCAATCTGATAGGTTAGATATTTATATGTTCCTATTAGTTGTTTAAGGTTTATCATAATATTATGAATGTAATGAAACATGTTTTTTTTAAAGTAGAATGGAGTGTACATGATTTTTTTTTTAAAGAAGGGTGTATGTAATTTCAATGTCACTATTGGATAATAGAAGTTATATTTGATGATCGGAAAGTTAGATACGTGATATATGTTTAGTTACAACATTAAACCATATTCATAAATATATATGAATGAGATTTAAACAAATCTTATAAATTAAAAAATATATATGTATGTAAATTTAATATATAGATGCGAAACTATTTTTTTTTGTTTGGTTTGGTTTGTGATATACTAAATCCTACGTAAGAAAAATTATAAAATATTTTATCTTAATTTAATAAATTGGTAGTAAAATATATTAGTTAAGTGTTTGTGATTAATTATTTAATATTAAGATCAATTTTGAAAATAAATACGAATTTAAAATATGTTTGATAACCATAAATTAAATTAATTATTTTTTAATTATAATAAATAAATTAATGAAGTGTTATAAAAATAGTTTTAATAATAATAATAATAATAATAATAATAATAATAATAATAGAGAAGAACTTTTGTTTCAGCCCGCGAGACTTACTCAACGGAAAGATGTCGAAAAGTGGAAATGAAAGAACAACCAATTTGGCACGCTAACCAACCCAAAACACATCCACTGTTCCAATCAAAAACAGCGGTCAGCAGCAGAAACTAGAAACAACCAAACATCAAGAATCTATCTTTCTTATTTTTCGGTGTTTTTACTTTCTTGACACTTTCTTCTTTCTTCAACAAAATGAATCCCGATCTCAACGATTTCCCTCTCCTCTCCCACCTTCTACACCACCTTCATCCACACACGCATCCACCACTCCCCACACACTCCCAACAATCTCTACTCTCCCTCTTTCCTCACTTGAACCACCCCCAACTGTTACCCTCGCTCACCCAACGCGCTTCCACCCTTAACGTCGCCCACACCTTCTCCCTCCTCCGCACCATCGGCCCCCGCCCGGACCCCTCCGCCGTTGCTGCCGCGCGTGCCAAGATCGCCGACCCCCACGCGCCCAACGACGAGGCGCAGGTATTTCACGCGCTGGTGCGAGTGGATGACATGCACGAGGAGTGCGTGAAGCAGCTTAGGGCTGCCGAGGAGATGCTGGTTGAGGCTTACGCGCAATCGGTGAAAGAGGTTGGTGAAGAGGTGAATGAAGGAGTGGTTGGGATTTTGAGGAAAGCGGAGAGTGAGGAAGTGGAAAAGGTTGATCTTTCTGGGTCCCAGTTGAGGATTCTCCCCGAGGCCTTCGGGAAGATTCGTGGTTTGGTCGTGCTTAATTTGTCTCAGAATCAGTTAGAGGTATGCACGGTCTTTTGTCTCGATCTTTGTGTGTTTTGTTTTCATTGTCGCAAAACCTTATATTCACGTGATCATAGCCTATGTTGTGTTTTGCTTCTCAATGGGATTTGGTGATGAACCTGTTTTCATGTTCTAGAGGATTAAGGCGTCGCGTCAGATGCAGTCTCTTGCGTCTTGAGTGTGAATTGAAGGATCGTGTAGTGTATACTTAAGAATATTTTAGCGTTTGTTTTAAATCCACCACCAAGTGTTTGAATCTATTGACCTGAAGTGATTTAAGTTTAATCAGTGGTTGAGTTTGAACCCTTTAAATGTAGTTGCACTAAATGCTCATTGAACTTTGGTTCTACTGAGGAGGATTGCTTCATGTGGAAGATAGGTAAGGTCTTAAACGAAAAAAAAAACTTGTTCTTTGAAGTGAAGTAACTTGTCTAAGATTTTAAGTACATAATATAACAGTAAATTGAATTAGTTGATCACGATGTATGGATAACAATGAAGATCTCTTCCTTTGCTGCCATTTATTTGTTTTTATTTTTATTTTTATTATGAAATAAAAAGAAAGAAACAAAACTGCACTGGTTCAATTGTTGTTGAGCATTTGAAAGAGATTATAGTTCAATTTTTTATTGTAGCTTATATAATTTTGGATGTTTTCGTGCCATTAAAACAGGCGATTCCTGATTCAATAGCAGGACTACAGAAGCTTGTGGAGCTGGATGTTTCATCTAATGTTTTAGAGTTTCTTCCAGATTCCATTGGATTGCTAGTTAATCTAAAGATCCTTAATGTGTCAGGGAACAAGCTAACTGCTCTTCCTGAAACCATTGCTCTTTGCAGGTGTCTTTCTTCTTCATTCTAAAATTGAAGTTTCATAGATAATATAAATCCATTTGTGTCATATGTTACGTGTACTAGTAACAAATTCTCCAATCCACTCTTTTTAACATACTTTCTATTATTAATTAAAATTTATTGAAAACTACACTAATCATGATTTAAGTTTATTAAAAAACGAGATCGACGTACAAAGTTTATGATTTTCAAAAAAGATTTGGTTAATAATAAAAAGTGGTTGCCAGTATTTCACTTTGTTCATAACATGGTATGTGAGCTTATTTGACCAAAGGATCTAGAGTTTGATTCTTGTTGCCCCCATTCATGTGTGTGGTCATAACATCAAGCCCAAAAGGCACTTGTGCGAACTATAACATAAAGTTATTCATAATATATTTTCACCTAATAGCTTGCTTTTCAAATGGTTAGTTCGAGACACTTATATTTTGTGCTTCTGTGATGTTCGTCTTCAATGCCATTGTAGGTCACTAGTTGAACTGGATGCAAGCTTTAACAACATAATGTGTCTGCCAACGAACATGGGTTTTGGACTTGTTAACCTGGAGAAGCTCTTGATCCATTTGAATAAAATACGATTGCTTCCGTCTTCCATTGGAGAAATGAAATCTCTCAGGCATCTTGATGTTCATTTCAATGAGCTTCATGGTCTGCCTCAATCTATTGGGAAACTCACAAATCTGGAATATCTAAATCTTAGCAGTAATTTCAGCGATATGACAGAGCTGCCTGAAACACTTGGTGATCTGGTTAACTTAAGGGAGCTTGACCTGAGCAACAACCAAATCCGAGCCCTTCCTTATACGTTTAGTAGGCTCGAAAACTTAACAAAGCTCAACCTGGACCAGAATCCAATCATAGTTCCCCCAATACAGGTTGTAAGCCAAGGGGTTGAGGCTGTCAAGGAGTTCATGGCCAAGTGGTGGCTTGATCTCATTGAAGAAGCTCAACAGAAAAGCATGACTGAAACAAATAATCAGCATGCACCCACAGGATGGCTGGCGTGGGGAGTCTCATTGTTAAATAATGTTGCTGGGGTTTCTGAAAGTGTTGCAGAATATTTTGGAGCTAGAAAAGCTCCTAGTGATCCATGGTTGGATCAAAAGTTGTGACTTCAGTATTTACTCTCCTATCTTCTGTTTGACTTCGTAATTTCGTGGGCTGTACATAGTTTGCGATAGAGCTTTTGGTTACTTGTGTTGTGACCATTGTAAATATGTGATCAATACCCGTGTGTCAACAGGCTTGTTTTTCATTTTATCTTTTCTGTATTTTACTTGAACAGTTTCAAACTCTCCCAGCTTCAACAAAACGAGCTACGCATTTTCCATCCTTCCACCAACCATTAGCACTAATTGTCGTTGATGGGGGAAGCGGAAGACACAACAGTGTAGGTCCAGGTGAGGCATGACATGGCCCAAGGGATTTGTACTGATCCTTTATTTCTGTTTTCTTTATTTTTGGCATTTCTCAAATAGTTCTCTTGAACATGGAATCGAAGGGAAATCCTTTATTTTCTTAATCCCTCCATCGAATTGGACTTTTCTTTTAATGTCATTAAACTTATAAAATGTCTTATATTTGGTATGGTGCACCTTTATGCAGTGTTAGATTCTCTGCTTAATAAGATAGTCGAGATTGTGAAGACTTTCACATCTGTGCCCTCTCTTTGAAAGGGCGAAATTTTTTCAGTACACATCATGTAAGTAAATGTGTCTGTGATGAGGTGTCATTGAATTGAAAATCAGAATTGGGTGTGCTTCAGAAGGGGAAGTTGAAATCACATTGTGTAGTTTTTATGGGTGTAGAGGGCGCAGTGAATGGTGGTCTTTGTGAGAAGGTTGCCGGTGAACAATAATTTCATGTATAAATTTTTTGTGTGCACCGTGAGCCACCTATAAAATGGTTAATCCTAACCTACACCGAAAGCTCAAAGCATAAATGGGTTCTTGATTGAATAGTTGGAATTGCAGGTTTTTTAGATCATAATACCTCAATCAAATAATAAACAGATCAAGAGATCACTGGTTCAATCTTTCTGAGAGATCACTGGTTCAATCTTTCTGAGAGATCACTGGTTCAATCTTTCTGAATATCATAATCTGGTTCAGTCTTTCTGAATATCATAAGTAGCATATGGCTGTGATCTATTACAAATGGACTTTAAGCCTAATTCAACCTCATAAATCTGGTTCATGAGGTGAGGTTTACACTCACTTATATACAATGAAATGTCCTAATCTATAGTCGATGTGGGATCTTTAACACACCCCTCACGCCGAGAGAAACAGCTCGTGCGTGGGATAACATATTATGGGTGGTCCGATAATGACCCGATAGCGGGTGGCCTGATAAGTCCACCAAACATTCGCTAGGATAGGCTTTAAATGGCTATGATACCATATTACAAAATAGTGGAAGAGAGATGAACAAAAGTAGTGGAAGAGAAAAGTAGACCAAGACTTGGAGCCCCTTTGATATATCTGAGAATTCTAATCGCTGCATTATAGTGAACAATTGTAGGCTTAGCAAGAAACTGAGAAAGTTGTTGCACAGAAAATGTTATGTCAGGTCG
>Ga0123342_1005913_pt1 | contig 17350 bp, 10 predicted proteins | sample Turbeawhitnodule_FD_89960 | JGI IMG/M metagenome (GOLD analysis project Ga0123342, IMG submission 89960) | Root nodule microbial communities of legume samples collected from Mexico - Turtle bean Mexico white nodule | ecosystem: Host-associated > Plants > Roots > Nodule | place: Mexico: Nepantla... | reverse complement strand
TCAACTCCAGTACTATTTATTCAGCTAAGATATATAATAATAATCATCATCATTTAGAAATATATATTTCCATGGATCTCAAGTTGTAGTGTTGTACACGATTAATCTCTCATCTACATGTAGTTTCTAGTTAAAATTTGTTGAAAATTCATAATAAATTAGGTAGGTCTAAGTTTTAGCAAGAAAAAATTGAAGTGTCACACTCTTTCTTGGTAGGTGTACATGTGTTAGAGTCTGCTGTATAATGAAGACAACACATGCATGTACCTGCACAAAGAGTCAACACCTTTGAAAGCTCTACTTAATTAATCAATCTTTCAGTTTCATTATTCAACTTTAACCCTAATCAAACCGACTTATAAGTTAAACTCACTTATCAGGTGAGATTTACATTCACATATATATGTGAAATCTCTAATCAATCCTAGACTACCAAAATCAAACGTGAGACTACATATTATGAGTAGTCTATATTATGATTAGTCTGATAACAACCAGATAACGAGTAACCTGATAAGTCCAACCAACACTCCTTAAAATAGGTTTTGATAACATATTAAGAATTGAACTTTATTAAAAAAATAGTAATTTTTAATTGATGTAAAAACTCTAATAATAATTAAGATTGTGAAAGATATGAGTTGTGAACATCCAAAGCAGTCTTAGTCTACGCGAAAGTCTTTGGTTGGACCTACGATCCACATGATTCATGTTCTGGCTTGTGCGGGTCTATCATGCATGCATATCATAGTGATAGTGATCTATAGAGATTTTTTATGTACTAAAGAATATGAATGGCATGCAGGGCGTGGGGCACAGCATGTTTGACAGTAGCATTCATTTGGCAGCTCTATTCAATATTTCTTCTTGTTCAACTTCACGAATCCGTCCCTGGAATTCGTCACAGCAGATACCTCTTCCTCGCCATGGCTGCATTCGGTAACCACAACTTCTCCCTTCTCCAAATTCAGATTCAAATTCAAATTCAAATCAAATCCGTGTTCACCTTCACCTTGTTCACATGAATACCTCTTTTTCCAAAAGTGCTGTCTGCATTTCTTTTCCATTCTTCATCCACAACCACAATTAAATTAGGTTTTTGACGCTACATTATTTTTCATTGATTCACACTGAAATATATAAAGGCTCTACCATGATTGACACCATACCCCATCATTTTGTCTTTTTCTGCCTGTTTTTTTTAAATATAAAAAATCATCATGGGTTAGTGCTATTATTATTTATGGAAAATGCTATTGCGAATATATTAGTACTACCACGAAGCAGTCATAATCACCCTTTATTCCACCCAAAACCTTGATTTATTTTTGTTTTCAAAACTATTTTTGTATATATTATCCTTCAATTTTTCCATGACATGCATTTAAAATTTTCAATTTACAAATAAATCAAGAACATCTTGTTAAAGACTAATCTAAATTGCGCGTAAAATCAAAAGTACATGATAATTTCCTTAACGTGTAAACGGTTTTCGTAACAACAAAGAAACGTGGATTTTCATTTATTACCACGCAAGCTTTTCATACTTGGAAAAGACAACAAAAGTTTATTCAAAGACACGTGGATTTTCATTTATTACCATTCAAGTTTTTCACACTTGGAAAAGACAACAAAAGTTTCTTCAAAGACACGTGGATTTTCATTTATTACCATGCAAGCTTTTCAGACTTGGAAAAGACAACAAACAAAAACACGTGGATTTTCGTTTAACACGTTGCACGGGATCCAACGGGTGAGTAAAAAAAAGAAACAAATGGCTAACATTGTTACGTTTGAACATGTTTTTGTAGGTAAAAGGTTAGGGAAAGTGGCAGCACTATTCCCGGTGATGTATCTTTCAGGAGGCACATGCGTCATGCTTATCATCACCGGTGGTGGGACCCTGAAACTATTATTCAACACACTTTGCGACAGTGATAATGGAAACACTTGCAGTGCCCACGCGCTTACCGGGGCTGAGTGGTTCTTGGTCTTTACCTGCGCCGCCATTCTCGTTGCACAGTTGCCAAACCTCAACTCCATGGCCATGGTTTCTCTCGTCGGAGCCGTCACCTCCATCACTTACTGCACCCTCTTTTGGGTTCTCTCCGTCAAGAAGGGTAGGCCCAGCAACGTCTCCTATAAATCAACCCTCTCCCAGGATTCCACTGCGGTGGCTAAGATCAGTGACGTTCTCAATGCAATCGGAATCATCGTTCTAGCCTACAGAGGTCATAATGTTTTGCTCGAAATACAGGCAAGTTTTTAAAACATCTAAGAGATTTGTGAGATTTTCAATAAACCTCTCATAGTGACTGATTTATGAGATGAGATTTACCATAAACTTTTCATGTTGAAAGTGACAATAATAAGAGAAGTGTTTTGGATTTTGGTTTTGCAGGGAACACTGCCTTCAGATTTCGAACGAACATCCAAAGAACCAATGCGCAGAGGAGTGAGTATGTCATATGTACTGATCTCCATGTGCGTCTTTCCCCTTGCAATCGCCGGATTCTGGGCCTATGGAAACCAGGCAAGAATGCAGCAACAATCGATCAAACTTCTCAGATTACGCACGGTTTTTGATTCACCTGATTAACTAATAAATTTGCATGCTTGTTTCAGATAAACGATGGTGGATTGTTGTATTCGTTCCCGCAACTGCACAAAAACCAAATAACGAAATTCTCTATGGGAGCACTATACGTTCTAGTGATCATACACTGTTTGAGCAGCTACCAAATCTACGCGATGCCGGTTTTCGACAACCTTGAGATAAGATACACGAGCATGAAGAACGAGAAATGTTCAGTATTGGCGAGAACATGCATACGATTATTTTTCGGGGGATTGACATTTTTTATATCAGTCACATTCCCGTTCCTGCCAAGCCTATCAGCACTCATTGGAAGCATTACGCTGGTGCCGATCACCTATGCATACCCCTGTTTCATGTTCTTATCCCTGAAGAAGCCTCCACGAAGAGGTTTAGTTTGGTGCTTCAACGCTGCACTCGGGTGCTTAGGGTTGCTTCTCAGTGTTCTTCTGTTAGCTGCATCTGCAAGGACTCTTGCAAACAAAGGGTTAAATGCGAACTTCTTCAAACCATAACACTGCTGCAACCGTTGGCAACAACCAGAAGCTGCTTACCAAATACCATTAACTTATTTTTCAACCCTATATTTAATTATACCCTAGCCCCACCAAGATCTCCTCTATCATACAGAATGAGTTATAATGAGTGGCTATCTTTGTTATTTTATATAATTGTGTATATTATTGCCTTATTTAAAATTTTATTTATATTTATTATTATTATTAAAAAATACTTGGTAAGTAGTTCTTTAAAAGGAAAAAAAAAAGTTGGTTTTCAATATATACCTTTTTTATACAGAGAAGTCAACTACAAGTCCAAATATTAAAACTGTTAAAAGTAGAAAGAAAAAAAATCTTTTATTAGAAAGATAAAAAAAAAAATAGGAGACGGATATTTTGATTATGTAATTATTAAAATAACATTTCTCTAATGATATAGGAAAAAGAGATGACTATAAATTTATGAGAGTAACATTTATTTAGTGATACAGGAAAAAAAAAATTGGCGCAAGTTTTAAGGGACACTAACTTTTTGTTGCCTTAGCAGGCAAATTGTTTATTTGTCTTGATTTTTGAATTTTCGTAAGTTGTAATTTTTTATTTTAATAATACAAAACATTCAATCTACATTTATATTTTTCTTACCTAACAACTGAACAAAATTATTTTATTATAATATAATATTTTATTAGAAATAAAAATTGTAAAGGAAAAGTTTTTATATTTTAATTAGTGGACACACCACCAACTTGTACCAAAACAATTTACTTTTAGTGGGACATGCTGTGAATAGTTATTGTTGAAAATAAAATCAATTTAAATTTCAAAATAAATAGAATACGAACATGTTAGTGCTCTCATGGATGGAGGAGGAACTAAGAACTCTGTCTTTAGAAGAATTTCGGTAGATGAGTGGTCTTGGTTGGGGAATTATCAAAATAATTATTCTACGAAATCTGCTTACGTAATCATGTTGAAATTAATTAATGTGTAGTCACTTTCTAATTTTAATTTTAAATACTTTTGAGATGTAAAAACTTTGTGCTCAGCACATTTTGTTTTGCATGACTTGTCTTAATAAGAAAAATTAGAACTTATGATAATCTTATTAGTAGAAAAATTTAGATTGTGGAGAATGTGTTATGTGTGGAATTATTTTGAAAAGTGTAAAACATTCTTTTTATTTATTTGTAAAGTGACTTCTAACATTACAAGAAAATTATGAAATAAAAATCAATTTTAAAAATAAAAAATAATTAATTTTTCTATTGGCTAAATTAGAGATCATTTTAGACATTTAAAAAATTATTGGTTTTTATTATTGATAAATAGTTTCTAAATTGGTATCTAATTAGCTACCAAAAATTAGTAGCTAATTAGATACTAATTTAGAAACTCTTTATCAATAAATTAATTTAGAAATCAATACCTTTTTTAGTCTCTAATTTAGTCACTATAACAATTAATTATTTTCGATCTCTAAAATTGATTTTGATTTTATGATTTTCTTGTAATGTAAGGTGTGGTATACGATTGATGCTAGGTGGGTAGATTATTTGTACATTGGGATAGAGTTGAAAAACACTTTGAACAAATTGGTTTGATGGACATTAATTGTGTGGGAAATAACATGTGAAAATCCATGTGGATGACTATAATATGGGGTATCTGTAGAGAAATTGTATTATTTTAAAAAATACAGTGGTGGATCATATTGAAACTTTTACTATGATACAAATGAAGGCTTAGGCATGGATTAACTATAAATTTTCAAACTCAAATTTTTCGTATTTTGATTGGTGTACTAATTTATATGTATGTTTAAATTTTGCTTATTGAATGACTTTTGTATGATTTTCATGTATGAGAGCTCCTTTTCAAGAGCATAGCTAGAGCAAGCAGATGATAGAAAAGGGTTGTGAAATCCATGGATAGTGTGCAATGTTTTGAATGGTAACATTAAAAAATGGCTTTATGCATGGAAGTTTTTTTGATCTGAATAGGACTACAACCAATGTCATTGCAATTTTTTATTGTTGGGTGAAAACGAAGGTGGTGCAATGAAACTTTTTTGTAATATGTTGAGGTAATTTTATGCATAGGGGTATACTAAGTTGTTTTGTTCTTTGTTTAGTTATCCACATGTAAGGCTTGAGACCTTGTTGTTGATCTAGATTTATGCTTTTTGTCACCCTTTTTTCATCTAAGGTGATTTTTTTTTATATGGGTTGGAGTAACCTAGTACTTCTATTTATCTAATTTTTTATTGTTGAAAAAAAAATATTAAAACATGCATGTTTATATATTCTTGGTGAATCCATTATATATCATAATGAAAGCTACCCGAAAGTGAAACAAATTATTAATGTATTTAGTCTCATTCATGATGCACTCATGGATGTGTTATTACAAAGGATTATAAGAAAAAGATAAATTATTTCAATAAAATAAAAATAAAAAATCCAAGATAACAAAGGTACAAGTGGCGGCTGGGTAAGCCTTTTTCATAATTATTTCATTATTGAAAAAGAAACGAGTTTTAATTATAATTAAAAATTATTTTAAAGGAAGGTTCGAAAATTCTTGATGTTGAGTGGTAGTTAGAATATGAGGTTTCTAATAATTGCATAAATTATTCTCGTGTATATTACATTACATTATAGGTCAATATCAACCTAATTAATCAACACGTTAACATACAAATTCAGTATCTTGAGTTATACATGCATTAATTTTTGTTATCTTATATTTAAACTATCCTTTAAAATGTTAAATATGAGTAGACACTAATAATAAAAAAAACTTAAATTATAAAATAATTATTCTTCCAAATATAAATGTTATGATATAAAAAACTGTAGCTTACATATACAAACTATCTAAAAAGAATCATTAATTTTTTTAAGACATACAGCTAAGTTGAAAATGAAAATAAAACCGCAAAGAATTGTTTATAGTCACATTTTCTTATAGCAGTTAGATATCATCACACAAATAATAAAGTATTGAAGAACTATATATTGGGCTTTGGGCCCATAGCTTTTTCTTTTATATTTAGGTATATGTCGGAGTTTTTCCGGACAAATCTTTTAGGATTGTACATGAAAATAGTTTTCAACTCTTTAAATTTTAACATTTGTGCTCTTTATAATATGTTTTTATTAAAATGGTTTAATTTCACGCATTATTCGTCCAATTTCAAGACATTCGAATAAAAGTTTAAAAAAATCCTAATCACAAAATCAAAATTTCAAATAACTTACATTGTTACAAAGAACAATTTGAATAAGAAAGAGGCCTAATGGAATTTTATTCTATGTCATAAACATACATAAAATAACTTACATAAAATCATATAAATATTTTGTTTGTTTGCATTGGATGATATCTAAATCACCTTTCACTTTGTTGTATCCAATTCACTTCAAATTAGCTATTTAAAAGCAACTTTTATTGCATATCTAAGTATCTCATACTTGCAATATTTTTTTCCAAACATTCTGCACAACCCAAAACTATCTGACTTCAGGGAAAAGAAAATACAGAACTTGTCATGCATTTTGATAATGATAACAACTTTACGTTATCAAAAACATCATAAGCAAAATGCAATAATCACGTATTTATGAAGTAGATATTTAATATTGAGACTGATTATTAAAACTAAAACAGTCGCATACATATAGTCATATATTTGAAAAAGAGGGCTTAAAATACTAAAGTTTTTAGTGGTTAAAGGTCACTATAAGAACGCGTACAAGTCTAGTTCTTTAAAAATAGTTAACGTTATGTTTACTTATATGGTGACAAAAAAGATTATTTTTCTCAAAATATACCATTTTTTTTTTAAAAAATGTCGAAATAAACTTACTTCATTCAAATTTAGTTTACAGTGGAGTCGAAATTTTAACATTTAATAATATGACTAGTTTCTCAGTATGAGATGACTACATTGAAAAATCAGTTTTTCAAAAATCAAATTCTCGACGTGGTTACTCCCAATTCTTAGTTTAGATCCTGTGTTTGTTTTTTTTTTAGAAAATTTGAAAAAAAAAGAGTAGAAGGGCCTTTTTCAAAGTAAGAATTGGGTTGTGAACCTTGCGTAGGTCTATTTTAGAAATTAAAGAGGTAATGGATTCAGTTGGGTGAATTTTTTGAAAATAGGTTTTTATTTTGGAAAGGAAATCAACAAGAAAAATAATAGTCTATTCATATGAAAGCGAAAATGTTGACTCTTGATGGGTATGTTTTCTGACTCAGTTTTATACCATTTTACATGTATGGTTAAATATGGCTTGCATTCTTATAAAACTTTAAATATATTAAATACAACCCTAAAATTATATTTTATTTTTGTCCCTCTAAAATTCAAGCATATGTTGACAAAATAATATCATTTTTTTACATATATATTTTACTTATTTTTACCTATAATAAGTGTACAATATATATTATTCCATTTTTTTACTATATTTAACTAAGAGATATGTCTCCTTATAGAACATACAATTAAGTTAAAAATAGCGATTTCTAGTCTTAGACTCGTGTCTTATGAATCGTTCTTTGTTCTCGTGAATTGTTAACTTGGATAATTTCCATCCATTTCCTAATTATATTTAAATTCGTATTTATCCAATTCAGTGATCTCTTTCTCTTCATTCCTATCTAAAAGTAAATACAAGTTCTTCAAATATTATGATCGAAAATGAATCACCCAACAACATTACTAGACTAGACTTGGTTCATACAAGTTCATGATCATAGTAAAACTTAAAAACTCGAGAATAATCCATCTTATAAGGGACGGGGCTTGTGACCCCACACTTATTTTAATTTTTTTTATAAATTGTACGATATCATACTAGCTGGATTAAATAGACAAGATATGGGGTTTGGGCAGCTAGAATTGCGCAGGACCAGGAAGAGAAAAGTTACGAAAATGAGACATTACATTAAAAATTGGCGTTCAGATATTTACGGATACAAATGGACAAATTTGTTGTTCTAGAAGATGGGTGACAAAGGACTAAAAATAAGGAGCAAAAAATGTAGCAGCAGCAACCTTTACAAGTGATAAATGGAAAACATGAATCCGTGATAAGGGGACACAACATCTCACTTGTAGACACATGAATCGGTTAAATGAAGAGGTTTTCCAAGTTTGTTGCCATGCAATGTCACAGAACATCTCACTCTTCTGTAGAATTTCGACCTCACCAACCTTCCCAAGATGAAAGCCCTTGATCTGACCGTAAACGTGAGATTCAGAGGCAATGCAACATTCTGCAAATGCTCTTTAGTGTTTCCCAGAACTGACACGCCCCCATAGAGAGGAATCTGGTGCCCAAACACCACTACCGACAGCTTTCTCTCACTCTTTCTAGACTCGTAGAACTTGTGCATCTGTTACATTACACCCATTTTACATAGTGAATGCAGAAATCAAATGCAAGAGAAATCAGTCATATCATATACATGCATCAGTAATTTTTAACCAAAACCAGTATGAGAAAAAGACAAAGATATGTGGTGGAGAGTAACGTTGAAGCGTGTCGGGTGCAACGGGTATCCAGAATGTCTGTGGGTATCCGAAAATCAAATTCTAATCCAAAAAAACTGCAATGCAATAATTTATGTGAAAATCACGTGAGAGGCATAAAGGCTCTGTGCGAATTGAATAGTCATAAAAAGAATGAACCATTTTATTATATAAAAATTCTGTTTTGCGGGTCCCCACAACTAGGATGATGATGATGTAGGAAGCTTAGGGATATAGCAGCTTTTAATAAAGAGGACCAATCAAATTCAGCTTTCCCAGTAAGGCTGTTCCCACAAACACACACCCCCATGCACCCTTCCACGTACCCAAAACCCATATCTCTCACCCTTTTTCCCCACTTTATGCATCAAATTAACCAAAAGCTTCGACCAAAACTAACAAACAACTTTTTTCTCAATTTAAAATTTGAAGCACGAAAAGAGAAACCTGGCCAGAGGCTATTGCAAGCTGGTAATAGCTGAGCTGAAAAGGCGTGGAAGTGACGTGAACGCCGAAGAAAGTCGCAGGGTTTCTGTACACCATTCTGACCGTTGAGTTCAGCGACAACATATCCGTTGGCACGCCACTTCCATCGTTCCCCGACTGAACATTCAAGTTCTCGAACACTATGCTCTGTTCCACAACATTTTCTTAGGTTGTTACCCAGATCAAACAAACAAACACCATCACAGACATAATAACAAGAAAAAAAGATCAAGAATCAAATCAAATCAGAACAAGGCCCCACCATGCCACATTCTTAGAAATTAATCATTGCACTGTGCGCTAGCTACCCAAAACAGAGTCTCGATTCCGTGTATGAACGAACGAGGTACGCATACGTAATAATAAATAAAAACGATATCACGAATTAAATTGTGATTATTAAACCGAGTCAGGGGAAGAGCAACTCAACTCCGGGGTTGACCGAGTCGAGAAATGTTACCTTGACAATGACCCGAGGCTTGTAGCTCCTGCTGGCGCCCCAGAGGATGATGGAGAAGAGTGTGAAGAGCATGAGAAAGAGGAGGAAGAAGCAGAAGTAAAGGCGGAGGTTGCGGGAGGAGCGGTCGAGGTCGTCGCCGTCGTCGCCGTCGTCGTCGGGGTCGGCGTCGTGCTGGGGGTGGGGGTGGAGCTTCTTCCAGTTAGATGAGAAGTTTCGAGGGTTTTTGAGGGAGGCGGAGAAGCGAGAGGTGGAGGATTCGCGAGAGTGGTGAATGGGGGAAGAGAGGTAGTAGTGGAAATGGTGGTGCGGGGAACCCATGGGACTCGAACCGTAAGACATTTTCTCGACGTCGTGGTTGGAAGGGCTCTGAACGTAGTACAGCGGCCGCCGCGGAGGCGAACGCGCCGGCGACGATTGCTCCATGCTGTTGCTCGTTACCTCCGAGTCCGATTTCGTGTGCATTCTTCCACCCATCTTCTTCTCTCTTCACTTTCTCTCTCTCTCTCTCCAACTACATAGTTTTTATACACCACTGATCAAATCAAATCAAACCATTCAATTACTGTCAGACTTACCCTTTCACAATTAACTAATATGTGGCATTAACTCCACATTTATTAAAATAAAATAAAAATTTTAACATTTAGTAAATTAATTTATATTAGTATATGTTTTGGAACAAAACATTGGTGTGTCTTATATTTTGCAGTGTAATAAGATGTTACATTGGTGAGTGTTTTGTTTTTTGTGACAGTAGGATAGTGTTAATGGAAGCACCAAAGATCCATGGGGAGTTAAGAAGGGTTTGAATATTTGAGTGAGAATGCGTGAGACACTTGGATTGTGGGGCCATTCTCTTCAATTTTTCAATTTCTTGCATTAAATAAGTCTAAGTGGTGGCTTGTGGTTTTGGGCCGGCACACCAATGTGTTGAATAGTTGCACCATTTGCTACCACGCGGTTTCTACAAGAGACTTTGCTTATTTTTTATTCAAAATTCAAACTCCTAAGTCTTTTAGATACATAACTTTTTATTTTATAAGAAAAAATTATTATGTAATCCTAATCAACCTTTTTATAATAGTGTATTCCGATGACTTGATTATTCAATCAATTAACCACAAGGCGACACGTGACCGACCGACTCATTACAACAAGTTATAGGTTAATCAAGTCAGCAGGATTAATTTATAATTAAGAATTATTTAACACAACCTTAAATATGAATCAATCTCCTAATTCGGTCCACCAACAAAAACTCATTAAGATAATATAAATAGCACAAATTTCAAGAACCAGATACGTCATTATCTACAGTACTCTGACATCCGAGTACTGACAACCGACAACCTGACTGGATTAAGCGTTGAAGTGCTTTCTGTAAGTACTATCCCCGCCTCTGAGACTAGACAACCGAAAGAAGGAAGGAGAACATGAAGTTTGGAGTGATAGCAACCAACCAGAGGTAGAAGCAGAAACAATCTTTCTCTAAACCCTAACACCCGTTCGAGAACAAATAGTAAAACTAGCTCCTTCAGTTCTCGGTTAGAAATCTTACATCAATTAAATATTACATGTAAATGTAAATTTTATCTTATAAGTTGATTTATGGTATTGAATTAAGTTTAAAATTGATATATTTAGGTATGAATTTTTTTTTATAAATTGATTTATAAGATTAAGTTAAATTTAAAATTCTTATATATGAATATAAACTTCACGCCGACAAAATGACTACAGGATCATTGGTCTACTCTACCTCAATTCACCATTTTAAACTTTATACAGAAGGTTTTTCGGTACCAGCTCCTTCTACCTATACCGCTGTTGAAGCACCTAAAGGAGAATTTGGTGTCTTTCTGGTCAGTAATGGAAGCAATCATCCCTACCATCGTAAAATAAGAGCACCTTGCTCTGCCCATTCACAATGATGTTGAATTAGATTTAAATTGCAATTCTTAATAACTTTTTTCTATAATTTATAAGGTTTTTTTTAAGCGAAAGGGTTTGAATGTGGGAGTTGTGAGAGAAGTTACCAGAATACCACGCATCATCAGTGGTTTCTATCAAACAACAACTACTTCATACGGATATTAGCTGTGGGGAAAACGACCATAGCAACCAGATTTCCAAATGAGCTCTGAAACCCTTCAACTCCACCAAAATATCTCTGCATCACTTTCTCTAATTATGTAACCATTCATTATACCTCCCCAAAATATCAAAAGAATACCATCTTCCAAATTCGCTTTCTTAACTCCTATTATACATTCTTCTGTAATCATTATTTTTAACTCTTTTTTTGGTACCCATTGCTTCATTTAGCACCTAATGTCTAACTAAAATTAAATCACTACTCTTCACGATTCTTTTCAAATAGTAAACGTTTTCTGACGTTTATTCCATGGATTTATTCGCACAAAAATCTCATTTATGATCATCATAATCACCACTTTTTTATTTATACTATTCATCATTCCAATCCTATTGTCTTTAATCTATTTTATCCTCACTGTCATTCACAAGCAGAAAAAAAATATATATTTATGGAAATAATAATAATATGGCATGGTAAGATAATAATGAATGATAATTAAAATAATATCAGCAAGGATAAAAATATTGATTTAACTATTATTTCAAATTAGTAACAATAAAAGTTATATAATTATTCATTTTCTAAGGAAGAAAATATTTTATTTTTAGAGAATTACTGGTAATGTTTTTTTTTAAAAAAAAATATTTATTCACTCTTGTTAATATTTCAAGTTTTAATTCTACTTGGATTGTATCTCTCCTGATAAATGTAAAATGAATCTAGACATATCTTTACATTTCTATTTTGAAAAAAATTATTTTTCTTTAATGAATAATATAATAATAATATAAAGAGATTCTGCGTATTTAATTTAAGATCCAACAATATTTTAATACTAGATTTTAAATATGATATCAATATAAGTTCTCATTTATTAGTTTATTATAATTTCTTTCTATATTCTTTTCAACCTAAACCAAGATTTTGATCTTACATTTATAGTCAGATCAAAATGATAAGGAGTTAGTGGAGTAGGAATTATCTTAGATGCTTAAATGTTTATCTTTAGTTTATAGAATTAATCATCAATTAATCATGTATATGTTTGAGATGAGATGATTTACAGTGCATATGAATGCATATGATGTGTGTAATTGAATTTATGATGTATTTGGATTGGGAAGTGAAATTAGGAGGATACGAGAGAGTGGAAATGTGAAGAAAAAATATGAAAAAAGTTAGTAAGTTTGGATTGAGTATATTTTGAATTTTTAAATGTAAGATTACAAATTTTCTTTGTCTTTAAAATATTTAAATAATAAAATATAAGTTATTTTTGTGTATATTTGAGTTAGTTAACATTTTGTAAATTATTTTCGGTACTATTAAATAATTACTTTAAAAAAAAAGTTACTTAACATTGGGATGAAAAGTTTTCATAAAATAAATTTTAAAAAATAATTTATTTATTTATACATTTTAGTTGTTTGTAATAAAACATTATTTTTAAAACTGTGTGAAAACTGACTTTAGATAAGAAAAAAAAACTATGTAAATCAATAAAAAATATAAAATTATCATAAACTAATTGTGTTTGCATTAAAAATAATATTTTGATATTCATAATTGTAAAAATAGTTAGATGGAAAATTATCAATATACGTAAAAAAAATTAAAATTGTTAGATAGAAATAAATATTTTAAATATTCACAATTTTATAAAATATAATTAAAAAAAATTGTATTAAATTTAAATAACACTATTAATTGTATAAAAAAATTATAATAATGATTCAACATTTACACACATTTATGCAAATTACTAAAAAAAAATTATTCATTTTCATAAAAAAAAAAAAAAACACAAATGAATAATCAATTATATCTTCAAAACTGATGAATAATTAATTATATTTCATTTATAACATAATGTAATCGATTATGCCTTCAAATTTAGTGGATAATGATTGTCTCGTTTATAACATATTACATCATTGATCTTGTATAAAAAAAATAATTTAACATTGAAAATTTTAAAAATAATATTTGAATTTCAATAATATAACTAATTTTTTATTTATAGTAATATATATAATATTTTTATTTTATTATAAATATATTTTATATTTTTTTTTGTTTTTACCATAAATATGATTAATATTTTTGTTTTGTAATATAATTAATATATTTTGGAAAATTATTTTTTAAATAAATTTAATTAATTTTTATCATATATGATTGCTAATCAAACATGTAAATAAATATCTTTTTATTTTTTATATTTGATTATGTTTTAAAAATTAAAAAATAATTGATAAATTTTTGGGTCAAATAACGGGAGGCACAGTTTTTTGGGGCAAATAAGTGGATAATTAGTTTTTGATTATGTGCACATGACTTTCTCGTTATCCCTTTATAAAAAAAAATATTCAAATTTATTCCTGACATTTTTTTTATTTTATTAAGTTATTAGTTTTTTTTTATTGATTTTCTATTACTTTTTTTATATCAGTTCAATTCTAATCACCCTTCATCTTTATACTTCGATGTCTGTCTTTAATCATTTATTAATCACTTTGACTTGGAAGAGTGATGGGATGTCCACTAGTATCTCCAAACAAAGGGGAAGTTGCATCGTGCACCCCATATAATATCAAAAATCTATTTTAACTTTTTTAATATTCTTTTTTTATTTTTTAAAATCATGTTATGGAATGTAAAATTCAAAATAAAAACTCTATCATTTAGATTGCACAGTTCATAATATACCTTATATATTTTGGATTGTGAATTAAAATTATATTTGTTGCGGTTTAGATTATATACATTTTGAAATACAAACATCCCAAACATGTGGACTATGAGGTGCTGAATGTAGAGCCCAAACAAAGGGGAGTGCAAATAAGAAGTGGAAGAGCGAAAGCCCAAGCCCAGCCCAACTCCCTTTTTCCCTTCCCGCCATTAAGAGTTTTGCTTCCATTATTTTCTTTTGCTTTTGTTGCAGTGATCCTAAGTGGCGAGTTAATTTTAGTTAATAAAATGGAAGCTAGGTTCTAGATTCTAAGTGCATTGCATTGGTCTCCTACAGTTCAACAACCCCACAGGACCAAAAACAAATAGCACATCCATGTTATTCTTAGGTGATGTTTGAACTAAAAAACATTTAAATATTATTTATTTAATTTAAAGTAAAAATAAAACAAGAATAAAATGTATGTAGCTAAAAATAAAAAGCTTCAGGATTCCTAAATTTTTCCATAATAAACTTTAGTTTTTGAAAAAAAGAAAAGCATGAATTAAATATATTTCTTAGTGTCACTTCATAAATATATATATATATATATATGGATAGGTTAGTGGTAAATGAGCCTTATTAATTAATTATTAACTGTACATAAAATTTAGGACTTCGTTGAATCTGTGACATGTTCTGCTATAAAGCCAACCTTTGTTACTGAAGCTTGAGCCGCGAGGAAAATTTGTATAGATTTTGATTAAGATTTTTGTAGTCCCTCATTTCATTTGGTACAAAACAGTTATTAGCGATCCTAGTCCAAATACAAAAAAATAAAATAATTATGGGCTATCTTGATTGGAAACGACGACAGCAGGCCCATTACTATTGGGCTGGGCCTGGTTGTTAGTTTCCTCGAACGCTTTCACAAGGTCAGGGTCCACATTCTCCTCGGGCTCCCAAGTGGGCTCATCCAAATCCGCCCATTTAACTAAAAACTCCGGCGTCCCTTCATCCGCCACCCTTTTCGCGAGCACCGCCTCGGCCACCGCGTATTCAAGACCAGCCTCGTAGTCTCTGACCAAATCCTCCGCCACAAACTTCGCCTTCACCCACTCATTGGCCTCACCGTCCTTCCACCGCACAAGGTACTCCAAATTTTCTCCCTTCCCTCTCCGTTCAAGAATCTCCTGCACCTCCACGTACTCGAACACAGCCCCTTCCAAAACCCTAACCACGCCCTCGAGTCCAATCCTGCGCCCGAACTGCATCGGATTCCCCTTCGGCGTCGCCTTCAGAATCTCCCGCGCCAGATCTAACGCCGTTCTTCCGCGGTCATCCGCCACCTCGGGATCCGCGCCGAAATCCAGCAGCAACTTCGCCACGCCAGGCCTCACGTACCCCGCCGCCATGTGCAGCGCCGCGAGACCCCCGCTGCGGTCGCGGTGGTCCAGATTCGCGCCGGCTTCCGCAAGCAGCTTCACGCACGGCTCCGAGCCGAGTCCCGCTACGAAGAGGAGCGCGGTTCGGCCGTCGGCGTCCACTGCGTCGATATCGCGGCCGTCGCCGGACTCAACGAGGTTCCTGAGCGCGGACTCGTCGGCCTTCTTCGCAGCGGTCCACCACGGGGTCTCGTACTCCGCGACAACGTCTTTGGCGATGAAATCTGCCGGAACCCATGACGGCGCGTGGCCGTCTTTCCACTCGATAAGGTACTCCATTCCGGCGGCGGTGTCGAGGGCTCTGCTGCCGATAATGCCTTTGACTTCACCATAGGACTCGTCTTCGGTGTCTTTGGAAGCTGCTGCTGCTTCTTGTTGTTGGTTTTGGATTGCAGCGGTGACGAGGCGGAAGCGCGTGGGGTTGTTTGGGATGGGGAGAAAGGATTGTTGTTTAAAGAAGTGTTTGGGGTTTGAAGAGAATATAGTTTTGAAGTGAGAGTGAGAAGCTGGTTTGGTGACGAAAATAGCTTCCATTAATAATCTGGTAATGGTTTTTTGGTATGGTTTGTGGTGTGTTTGGGAGGGTTGAAGTTGAACATGTGGCAGTGGCAGTGACGGAGTGAAAAGGGGCATGTTTGGGGGACTTACTGGATAAGGAACCACATCCATTTCGTGGCAGCCACTGGATATCAACAAATCATAACTGCCAAACTGGACACTCCTTTGTTTTTTGTTCTGCAATTTCTTTTTCCTAAATTATTTTACAGCGTTGGCGTGGCGCCAATATATTGAAAAAACTCTAGCCACAAATTTGTGTGGTTCCTAATGTTTCTCCATCACTTCAGAACATGGAGGAATTTTTGTGCAATGGATCAAGAAAGAAAGCCTAAAAAAATCCCAATCATTTTGTTCTTCCAAAAAACATATCCTAATGAAAGCTTGGTTTTTAACTCTTTGATTTATTAAAGACTTTTATTTTAAAAAATAAAATTATTTATATATTTATTATTCATTATAATGTGAAATGAAATGATTAAAATGTTTTTTTTAAATAGGAGTGCAAGTCAATTTGTTATTTTGGAATACATTTATTTTCAGAATATGTTTCCGTATTTTGTTTTTAACAATCTATTTCTTAAAGAACATGCATCCGGATTTTGTTTTTCAGAAAAAAAAATTAAAATAAGATTTTAGTTTCTCAATTCTGTTTCGAAATTTTGTTTTAAAAAAAAATCTATTTTAAATTTCTTTTTTCAAAATGTATTCTTCAATTTTAGATTTCTAATTTTGAAATGAAGGACAATTCTGTAAATTAAAAAATTCATTAAGTGAGCAGGTTCAAAATCATTAGTTGCAGGAAGCAATTACGTCAGAAAAGAATGCACAATTCAATTCCCAAATTAGGGCCCATTGTTAATTAAGCATAGGCTTCTTCTTCCTGCACCCCCACAATTTTGTAAATTCCAAAACTGACCTTCACCTTTTATTTAAAAAAACTAGAGTTTTTTAGGTTACCGGATTCATCAATCTGGGAGTGTGCTACGGATTCATCAAT
>Ga0123342_1005911_pt1 | contig 17351 bp, 24 predicted proteins | sample Turbeawhitnodule_FD_89960 | JGI IMG/M metagenome (GOLD analysis project Ga0123342, IMG submission 89960) | Root nodule microbial communities of legume samples collected from Mexico - Turtle bean Mexico white nodule | ecosystem: Host-associated > Plants > Roots > Nodule | place: Mexico: Nepantla... | reverse complement strand
TTTTCAAACTGTTTTCACAAATACTTGGCTTAGAATAAAACTTTTTCAATCAACCCAGAAAAGCAATTCAGAAAGCTAATCAAATTACCAAACATAAACAAAAGCATAATTATAATCGGTTAAAATAGCAGTTCAACCGGTTGTTTATGACAGCGGAAAATACAAACAAATAGAGAGAGAAGGGATAAAGAGAATTACAAATAGAGATTATACTGGTTCACTTTATCACAGAGCTACATCCAGTCCTCAGTCAAACCACTGAGTTTTCACTATGCAATTAATCACAGATTAAACAAACACCACACACAAGAAGGTGACTTTTGAATCCTACAAAGCCTACTCACCCTTCTTGCACACAACAACCACCTCAAGCCAGAATCCCACTGACTTTACAGGATTTTACACAGTTATACAAAAAAAGTTACATGAAAAAATTACAAGAACTTGAACAGGATTAGAAAACACATGGTTAAAATACAATACACCAGCACCCTATTGATCAGTTCTTTCACAAACAGCAAAGCACAAGGCAATCTTGCTAAAAACTTAGTTGAAACCTTTTCACAAACAGTTTCGTAGTCTCTCAAATCAATCTCAGCTCAGAGTATCAAAAGTTTATGTTTCATCAATCTTTTAACGTTTGAATGAAACACATATTTATAATCCTTGAAATTCTAACGTTAAAGGAAATCTAAACAATCAAAATCAGTTAAAACAGATTTTCAAAAAGTTGTTATAAGGACACACATTTAATCGGTTAAAACCACGAATTAACTGGTTGAATGCTCTTATTAGTTATAAAATAGTTTTAAAACCTTCTTTGCCTGCTAAGTTACAAACAACCGATTATCTCAACACTTTAATCGGTTGTTTTTCCCTTTGCATGGACAAACACTTTAATCTTTAAAACTGATTGAAATGAACTTTGTATGAGATTCAAAACTGATCTTACAAAGATTCTAAACCCCAAACCAAAACCTAAACCTAAAACATCACACAGCTTCAGGCTTCACTTGGATTTGGCACATTAAAGCTTACCATCTTCAACAGTCATCACCTTTATAATTGGATAAGAAAATGATCCAAGCCTCACTTGCAGTTGTTGCTCCTTCAATCTGCTCAAACGTCTCGACCCTCTTTCGAAGGCTAGGGTTCCGGTTGCCCTTTACCCCCTTTGAGCGTACCTTACTGACTGAATTAAATGTGGCCCCTGCCCAGCTTCATCCTAATAGTTGGGCGTTTGCGCGGGCATTCACAATTCTCTGTTGTGGCCTCGGACTTACATCGTCGATGGACGTCTTCCTCCATTTCTTCGAGGCCAAGGACCCGAGAAAGAAGTTGTGGGTTAGCCTAAATGGCGTGGCTGGGAGAGTACTCTTGACACTCTTCCAGCAATCGTATAAGGGTTTTAAGAAGAACTTCTTCAAGGTTTGCTGCAACCGGTGGGACCCTTCTCTTTTGGATGGGTTCCCCTTGCACTGGACGGTGAAGCCTAACCTTTGGAGGGTCCGTCGTCCTGAGGACATTTCTACCTTGGAGAGTGGTGTTTGTGAGTTTTTGTCCGAGTTTACCGCCCCTCTGAGTACCACGGAGCTACTCAAGAGAGAGTATAACCTTTAGGGTCTTGAGAGCTGCATGGGTACTCCTTAACTCCTAAGCCTATCCTTCTGTTCTGGTCTTGCATGCACCCTAGTCTTATTTACTTTCATATTGACCTACTTCTGTTACACAGGTATGCGTCTCAACGATGATAGAAAGAGAAAGTTGGTGGATCTCTTGGCCAAACAAAGGGCGGCTGCCACTTATTCGTGTCTCTCGATACCTCTGGCTCCTTCTACGTCCATTGTTCCAGCCCCGCAGCCCATTAATCCGGCCCCTATCGCTAGTGAACTCAGGGGAGTACTGGCGGTAGAATCGGACGACGAGGACACCTGTACCGGCTTGGTCCGTAAGCAACCGAGGGAGGGCGTATCTACAGTGCCCTAAGCTTCTGTTTCTGCTAGCGCTCTTGCCTTCGTAGACCATCCCCCGAGCGCCTCTTCCCCTTTTCCTGCTGCCTCGGAGGGTGGGGGAGGGAGTGCTACTAGAAGTCAGGAGACTGACTCCCCACAACTGTCCCTCTATTGTTCAAGCAGGCGCTTAATTATTTCCGAAGTTGCGAGACAGAAGGTGTGGACGAGAATCTCCTCCAAGATCGTGTGGCTGAGTTTCTGGGGTCGCTTGTGTTTGCTTCCAACCGGGCGCTTTCCAGGACGCAAGCCTTTAGGGATCTTGAGGCCAAAGTATCGAGGCTTGAGGAGGATGCTGCTGCCAGGGCCAAAGTCTTTGCCAACCGTGAGACGGCTCTGTACTTGGAGGTAACCAACCTTCGTCAAATTGAGAAAGACATCAAGAAGGCCCTTCAAGAGAAGAGCTTGGAGGCGGTTGAATTGGAGGCCAAGATTCTTCCTCTACGCATCCGAAATGTTGAGTTGGATGATCTGTTGACCGAGGTGAAAGGAAAGATGGCTGACCTGGAGAATAAGAGCACACGACGCGAGGTCCTCTTAGGGAAGGTCGAAGGTGAGTTGGTCGAGCTGAAGGGCGAACTGGCCGAGAAGTCTGAGTCTTTAAAGAGGGTTGAAGAGGAAATCATGAATGACACTGTCGCGGCTTACGGCGAGGGGTTCCAGGATGTCATCGCTCAATTCACTTGTGCATACCCCGAAATAGATCCTTCCCTCTTTCATGAATCCAAATACGTTGTGGACGGTCAAATCGTGCCACGAGGATGATTTCTTTTTGTAACTTTATTTTTACAATTTACCATACTTCTTCGGGTGGATGAACATTTATTCCCTTATAACTGTCGTTGTCTTGCTTGGTTATTTGTCTGTGTGGGGTTTGATACTTGAGAGGGGGCGTAGGCCTACCTCTTTCCGGTGTTGGCTACCCTACAGGGGTGGCAACTTCCTTAACTTATATCTTCGCCGTATAGAGTTCAGACGTAACTGGGAATCATGCCTTCTTTCGTGGGAGGGATTTAACGAGGGAGGCTAAATTGCTCCTTCCTGCGCGATGTTTCGTGGAAGGAGGTTCTTTTGGTTTTTCCCGAGCCACATTCTTTTTCACCTAGGTGATCTTGCGCCCAACGGGCTCGTTTGGGAGGTCCACACTGCCTCCAACTTCTCTGTGCATCACCCCGGGGAAAGGGTCTCTTTTATCGTTAACAAACCATATTGTTCTCGAACAGGGCGACCCCTTGTAAGAGGGAGATTCCCTCGGGGAACCATATTACTTCTGCTCTTGACTATCACCACACGGGAGAGTCTTATTTATTTCTGCGAACCGTACTATTCTCGGACTTGGTGAACTTACGCAAGAGGGAGGTCCACTCGGGGAACCATATTACTTCCGCTCTTTACTTTATCACTACAAGGGAGAGGTTCATTTATCTCGGCGAACCATACTATTCTCGGACTGGGTGAACTCACGTAAGAGGGAGGTCCACTCGGGGAACCATATTACTTCCGCTCTTTACTTTATCACTACAAGGGAGAGGTTCATTTATTTCGGCGAACCATACTATTCTCGGACTTGGTGAACTCACGTAAGAGGGAGGTCCACTCGGGGAACCACATTACTTCTGCTCTTTACTTTATCACTACAAGGGAGAGGTTCATTTATTTCACAATGTACTTTAACTGAACAACTTTGGTTTAGGTGACCTCGTTAAAAAACCCTTTCAAGCGAAAAAGAGTGTCCCCATAAATGTGTACAAATGCAAAGTTTAACTAAAGTAAAATTTTAGGTTGGTCGCATTCCAAGTGCGAGGAATCGCGCCACCCTATAGTGTCTCGAGCCTATACGCCCCATTTCTGAGGGCCTCCGTTACTCTGGAAGGACCGGTCCACTTGGGGGATTGCTTGTTTTCTAACTGGTACGGGTGAGCCTTCCTCATCACCAGGTCGACGACTTGGAATTGCCGAGTTCTCAGCTTGGAGTTGTACTTGTACTCCACCCTCATTTTTAAAGCTTCAGCTTTGATCTTTGCTTCTTCCCTCACTTCGTCCAGTAGGTCCAAGTTCACCTTTTTTCTTCGTTCGATTCTTCAACTACGAAGTTCTGGAAACGCGGTGAGTTCTCCTGGATTTCTACTGGGATCATAGTGTCTGAACCGTACACCAAATTAAATGGTGTTTCCTTGGTTGTGGACTGAGGGGTGGTGTGATAGGCCCATACGATTCTAGGAACTTCTTCTGCCCAGGTCCCTTTGGCTCTGTCTAATCTTCTTTTCAGGCCTCTGAGCAGAACTCGGTTGGCCGATTCGACCTGTCCGTTCGTCTGGGGGTGTTCTACTGACGCGAACACTTGCTTTATTCCCAACTTTGTACATAACTTACCCAGTTGTTGGCTTGCAAATTGGGTACCATTATTGGATACTAACCTCTTTGGGATCCCGAAACAGCACACTATGTTCCTCCACACAAAGTGTTGGACCTTGTGGGATGTGATCTGCGCTACTAGTTCGGCTTCGATCCACTTCGTGAAGTATTCTATGGCAACCACGAGGTATTTCATCTGCCTTATTGTCAAAGGAAAAGGCCCCAGAATATCGATTCCCCACGTATGGAATGGCCATGGGCTGTATATTGATCTCAACTCTTCTGGGGGCGCGTTGTGCCAATCAGCGTGTTGTCAGCACTGCTTGCATCGTTGGGCGTATCTTGTGCAGTCTTCCCTCATGGTAGGCTAGTAATAACCCGCACGGAGGGCTTTCGACGAGAGAGATCGACCGCCGATGTGGCTACCGCATATTCCTTCGTGTAGTTCTGCCATGATGTGTGTGCATTGTTCACCGTCCACACATACCAATATGGGATGGGTGAACCCGTGCCTGAATAACTTTCCATCGATTAGGGTGTACTTACTTGAATTTTTCTTCACTTTCCGGGCTTCTGCGGGATCTAGTGGGAGTATTCCGTCGGTCAAGTAACACTGGTAAGGCGTCATCCAAGTTTCCCCTTCTTCGATCTGGTGAACCTGTGGCATTACAAATCCAGCAATCGGATACCTGCTTATTCTAGGCGTTTTCACCGTCTCTTGTGTCAACGATTGATGACTCCTCCTCATCCCTACGGAGGTGTCGACGTGCAGGATTTCTGCCATTTTTTTCGTGATCGTTCGAGGTGTCTTCGGGGTTTCCTGAATTACTGTCCTCTGTCGGCCCCCTTTGCCCGAACTGGCGAGTTTAGCAAGCAAGTCAGCTCGGGCATTTTGCTCTCTGGGTACATGGACTAACTCGAACACATCAAACGATTCTTTCAGCACCTAGACGTATTCCAAGTATACGGCCATCTGGGGATCTTTAGCTTGGTACTCCCCCGTGACATGTCCCGTAACTAACAACAAATCGCTTTTTGCCAACAATCCCTTCGCTCCCATTTCTTTTGCTAGCAGCATTCCTGCGATCAGTGCCTCATACTCTGCTTGGTTGTTACTGGCTTTGAAAGCGAAACGAAGGGCCTGTTCGATTAGCAACCCATCCGGACCTTCCAAAATGACACCTGCTCCACTACCTTGTTGGTTTGACGAACCATCTACCGAGAGTACCCACTTGAAATATGCCCCTTCTTGATGGGTGGCTGCTGAGTAGAGTTCCACTACGAAGTCGGCATAAATTTGGCTCTTAATGGGGCCCCTAGGTTCATAGTGTATGTCAAACTCAGATAATTCTACCGCCCATCGTGCCATTCTTCTCGCCACATCTAGTTTCTGTAAGACTTTGCGGATCGGAAGGTCCGCCATTACCATGACGGTTAAACTTTGAAAATAATGACGGAGCCTTCTTGCTGAAAATACTACTGCTAAGGCTGCTTTTTCCAAGGCCTGGTATCTTACTTCGGGTCCCTGCAATACCTTACTGATGAAATAGATTGGTCCGTCATTACTGCAATACCTTACAAAAAAAATTTAAAAAATTATATGGGATAAAATTAAATTTTGAAAAGAAGTTCGCTAAGATCAACTAAAACATGTCTTGTTTAACCAATAGATGTCTTATTGAATATTATTCCAAACAATATTTTATTTAAAGTCAAATTTAAGATGTTGAAGTTAAAGTCAAACCAAATTAAAAACGGGATAGAGTTGTTTATGTGCTTTTTTAAAACTCAATCAACTTCTTTTTACACTCCTAAACAAATCTTGTAAAATGGTACAAATAAAATAAATTGATACTCGCTCACAAGCACAAGGCTATTAGAAGGGCATCTAGGCTCATTTGGTTAAATGATTATATCCAGAAGGATCTCTTTTGTCTTTTGTAGGGATTGGATCCCCTTTTTTGTTAGGATTTTCTGTTATAGCTTTTTAGTATTTCCAGCACATCTGTCTATTAGGACAAATAGTTTTTCAAAGGGTATTATATATCCCACTAGACTAGGAGAGTATGCAGGTTCTTGGTTATGTTACTTTTATCCTAAAAAGATGTTTTTATTCTGTTATGTCTCTATTCCAACACTTATTTTTCTAGATTTCGCTGTGTTCTTCCCATTCCCCGCTCCATCACTGTATCAATTTGGTGCTTTCATTGAGACTACCTCCATGCCTCCCAAATCAATCAAAGATTTAGAGGAAACCCTCCAAACCATTTTAGACAAACTAGCCCACCTCCAAACCAAAATCCAACAAACCCATGACCATCATGAAACCCGTTATAATTCCTTACACCACACTATAGAATCTCATAAAAAAGATTGGGACTCCAAACAAGAGGTTGTCAATCACACCCTCATACCATCTTAACGTCTATACCACCACCGTTACCTTCCCCCAATGAAACAAACAGTTCTTCTACAACCTTCTCTGTTCCACACATAACCCCTGTCTCACCCCCACCCCTAAATTCACATCCTACATCCTCCATCTTTGCCACAACAACGTCTGTTGCCCCCCCTTCCATTACGCCACCTACCACGATTCCTACCCTACCCCGCCTCCCAAAAATCCAATTATTTTTCTTTGATGGATCGGATCCGCTAGATTGGCTTTTTCAGGCTGACCAGTTTACAATATCACTTGGGAATCTCGCTTACACATGGTCGCTTTCTATATGCGCGGAGACGCTCTTAGTTGGTTTAAATGGATGTACCAAAATCATCAATTAAGTGACTGGCTTTCATTCAGTCGTGCCTTAGAGCTCCGGTTCGGTCCTTCAACTTACGCCAACCATCAAGCAGAGTTGTTCAAACTCCGCCAAAATAGCACAGTCATTGAGTACCAAAAATCTTTTGAAAAATTGTGCAATCAAGTCTTGGGCCTCACACCTGAGATGATCCTCAATTGTTTTATTTCAAGTTTGGTCCCAGAAACCAAGAAGAGAGATTGTTGTTCTTCAATCTACTTCAATCACCCAAGCCATGGGCCTTGCAAAGCTCTTGGAATCTAAAATCCATGATTCCAGGAAATATTATCGTAACCCCATCATTCCACAACAATCCCCCCATCTTTTACCACCACCACGTCCCCTTTTCCAACCCCAAACAGCAACCACTACACCCACCTCTCTACCTATAAAAAAACTTTCATCCACCCAGTTACAAGAACGTAGAGCAGTCGTCTCATGTTACAATTGTGACCAAAAAAATTTCCATGTTCACAAATGTATCACCAAATGTTTCTTATTGCTGCTTAATGAATAACCCTAAATCCTAAACCCTAAACCCCCTCCCTCCCCCAAAACCTTCACCGTCTTAGATACTGTTTTTTACTCTAAGGACCCTACTCCTGTACACCTATCTCTCCAGGCCTTGTCTGGAACCTCCTCGGCCAACACCTTCAAACTTCAAGGGTTTATTCATCATACACCCGTTACCATTTTAATAGACACTGAGAGTTCACACAATAACCTCCAACCTCGCCTAGCCTATCACCTCAACCTACCCTTCCTATTAAACCTTTTTCCATCATGGTTGGAAACGACGAGAAAAATCATTGCACACATCTCAGTCCTACAGTTACTGTTTCTATACAAAATCATTGTTTCCCATCCCATTTTACCTCATCCCAATTGAAGGAGCAGATGTAGTCCTAGGAATGGACTGGTTGCGCCGCCTCGGACCCCTACAAGTAGATTTCTCTACACCACAACTCTCCTTCCACCACCAAGTCACCATCATAACCCTAGTTGGAACCAACAAACTCTTAGACTCACACGCTTCTGTCACCAATATTTGTCACCTCTTACATACCAAAGCCATAACATTACTTCATTTGTTCACCTTTCAACCAGATCCCTTACCATGGCCCAATACTTCCCCACCAAATATACACCCCGCGATTCAAACCCTACTCTATACATACCATTCTGTTTTCTCACCTCCTCACGGGTTGCCTCCCCACCGCCCCCATGGCCATCACATTCCCTTGATCCCAAACTGCACCCCATAAATATCAAACCCTACCGTTATCCCCACACCGACAAACACAATATGACTTCTCTCATTCAAGAAATGTTATATGAGGGCATCGTACGACCAAGTACCAACCTCTTCTCTTCTCATGTCATACTCATAAAAAGAAAAGATGGATCATGGAGATTTTGTGTGGATTACAGGGCTCTAAATGCTTTCACGGTGAAGGATAGATTTCCTATCCCCACGAGGAACTCTTGGATGAATTAACTAAGGAACGTGTGTTCACTAAACTGGACTTAAGATCTGGCTATCACCAAATATGGGTACACCCCACAGACTGCCACAAGACAGCTTTTTGGACCTTTGATGGTCATTATGAGTTTTTAGTTATGCCATTTGGCTTATCTAATGCTCCGTCTACCTTTCAAGCTGCAATTAATGACCTCCTCTGACCTTACTTAAGGCGTTTTGTACTAATTTTCTTTGATGACATCTTAATCTACAGTACATCCATGAAAGACCATATTCAACATCTCTACATTGTTCTCCAATTACTTCAGACTCACCAGTTTTTTGTTAAGGAATCAAAATGCAATTTCGCAGCCCCTACAGTTGCATATTTGTGCCATATCATTCAATAGGGAATGGTTTCCCCGGATCCAGAAAAAATTCAAGCTATTCTATAGTGGCTTGAGCCCAAATCATTCACTACGATGCGTGGGTTTTTGGATTACGGGGTTTTACCGGATGTTCATCTGCGGATATGCCACTCTTGCCTATCCACTCACGGATTTACTCAAATTAATTTGTATTAAAAGTTACAGATTCCTTTGGTAGTCTTCTCCAGGCAGAATGTTGTATGAAGGCTGGTTGAGTTGCTGATGTTTTGTTTGTGTAGCTTTTCTGGTTTCTGTTTGGTATCTGTATGTTTGTTGAATAAATTTTAAATGTAATTTGTGGGTTTTAAAATTAGAAGTTACTAGAAAATAGTAGAATGAGAGTTTGGATATGTGAAAGGTTAAAAGTCGTGAGTGAGATTTTAATTATGTTGTTAGTGGGGTTTTAAGGCCATAATGAAGATTTTTCTATAAGAGCTTCCTAAAGCCTATAAATAGGATGTTCTCTCAGCTGGAAGATGCACCACAGAAAGAAATACAACAGAGAGAAATACAAGAAGAATAGTGTTTCTTTAGAGAAAATCCAAGTGTGAGTTGTTGTCTGTTTTTCAATTTGGTATCAAGAGCCAATGGCGAATGTGACGGGTCAAATACCGCTACCACGGTTAACGAAGGCGGCCAGATATGATAACTGGAGCATTCAAATGAAAGTTCTTCTCCACTCTCAAGATGCATGGGAGGTGGTCGAAGAAGGTTTCAAAGAAGCAACAGATACCACGGGTTATACGGCAGTTCAAACCAAGGCGTTGAAAGAGATGCGATCAAAGGATAAGGCGACACTATACATGTTGTTGCGAGTGGTTGATGAGTCGGGCTTTGAGAAGATTGCCAGTGCAACTACTTCAAAAGAAGCGTGAGACATCTTAAAAAAGGTGTTCAAAGGAGTTGACCGAGTCAAGCAAGTGCGTCTACAAACTCTTCGTGGCAAGTTGGAGAGCATGAAAATGATGTAGTCAGAAAGTGTATCTGACTACATCACGCGAATACAGACTGTGGTGAATCAACTCAACTGAAACGGTGAAACGTTGAACGATGCACAAGTTGTGGAGAAGATTTTGAGAACATTAACCGACAATTTTGAGAGTATTGTGTGCGCAATAGAAGAGTCAAAGGACTTAACGACGCTTACAATTAACATGCTCGCTGGTTCTCTTGAGGCACACGAGCAACAGAAGAAGAATAAGAAAGAGGAAACACTCGAGCAAGCACTTCAAACCAAGGCGTTGATCAAAGACGAAAAGGTACTCTATCATCAAAATTCTCGAAGTAGAGGGCGTGGCCGTGGAAATCGTGGAAACGATCCTGGTGGTAAAGGCGACAATCATGAAGGGTACTATAAGGAGAAGGAACAGTCGAGCCAACCAAATTGGCATGGAAGATGACGTGGTCGAGGAAGAGGCGGCCGATCAAATTACTCCAACATCGAGTGCTACAAATGTCAAAAATATGGAGACTATGCAAAGATTTCAACTCCGACAAATGTTATAATTGTGGTAAAGTGGGGCATTTTGCAAAAAGATTGTAGATCCAATATAAAGATAGAAGAGACAACCAACCTAGCCTTGGAAGACGAAACGAATGAAGGTGTTCTCTTGATGGCTCAAGATGAAGTCAACATTAATAATGACACTTTGTGGTACCTCAACTTAGGAGCAAGCAACCATATGTGCGGTCACGAGTATCTATTCAAAGAGATGTAAAAGATTGAAGATGGTCATGTGTCGTTTGGAGATGCATCAAAGGTGGAGGTCAAATGCTGAGGTACAATGTGCTACTTACAAAAAGATGGCTTAATTGGGACCTCAAGACCAACATTTTGAGTATGGGGCAACTCACAAAGAAAGGTTACTCGATATTTTTAAAAGATCGGCTACTACACTTGAAGAACTAGCAAGGGCGTTTGGTTGCTCGAATTGAGATGACAAGAAGTCGGATGTACAAGCTGAATTTAAGAAGCATACGAGAAAAATGTTTGCAAGTCAAGATTAAAGATAAGTCATCGCTATGGCATCTCCATTTGGGTCACCTACATCATGGTGGTCTAAAAGAGTTAGCGACGAAGAATATGGTGCACGGGCTACCCAACATGGACTACGAGGGAAAATTTTGTGAAGAATGTGTGCTCAGCGAGAACCTGGTTTCCAAAGAAGGCTCAATATTGGGTTAAGCAACCTCTCGAATTGATTCATACCGACATATGTGGACCAATTACTCCAGAATCCTTCAGCAGTAAAAGGTATTTCATTACTTTTATTGATGATTTCTCACGAAAAACTTGGGTTTATTTTCTAAAGCAAAAATCTGAGGCATTCGAGGTGTTCAAAAAGTTCAAGGTGATGGTGGAGAAGGCAACTGATAAACAAATCAAATTTGTACGATCTGATAGAGGTGGCAAGTATACTTCAACGACTTTCATGAAGTATTGCAAGGAGAAAGGCATAAGGCGATTTCTAAGAGCACTGTACACTCCTCAACAAAATGGTGTGGCTGAGAGGAAGAACCGTACCATTCTCGACATGGTTCGATCAATGCTTAAGAGCAAAAAGATGCCAAAGGAATTTTGAGCAGAAGCTGTGCAATGCGTCGTCTATGTACAAAACCGATGTCCACATGTAAAGTTAGACAATCAAACACCATAAGAGGCATGGAGCGGACAAAAGACGTCAGTTTCTCATCTCAAAGTGTTTGGTAGTGTGGCTTATCCACACGTACCAGATCAATGAAGAACGAAGCTCGAAGACAAAAGCAAAAGGTGTATTTTTATTGGGTATGATGAGAAGAGAAAATGATACCAGCTCCTTGACCCGATAAGCAAGAAGGGGATGGTGAGTCGTGATGCGCGAATAAATGAAGCAAGCGAGTGGGATTGAAACAATTCTTTAGAGGTTATGATTGAAGTTAGAGAATCATCAGTCGTTGCACCAACAAGTATAAATTCCGAAACTACCGATGATGAAGATGAACCACGACAACCTAAAATGCGAAGTTTGCAAGATTTGTATGATTTGACAAATGAGGTACACCTTGTATGTCTTTTGGCATATTCATAAAATATCAGGTTTGAAGAGGTGGTGCAAGACAAGAAGTGGCTAACTGCTATGGATGAGGAGATTAAAGTGATTGACCGCAACAACACATGGGAGTTAACAAAATTGCCAAAGGGAAGTTAGCCTAGTGGTGTGAAGTTGGTATTCAAGAAAAAGATTAATGCTCAAGGAGAGATAGTGAGGTACAAGGCGCGACTCGTTGCGAAGGGATACAAACAAAAGGAGGGAATTGACTATGATGAGGTGTTTGCTCCCATTGTAAGAATGAAGACGATTCGGTTGCTCATTCCCAAGCGGCTCAATTTAAATGGTCGATATTTCAAATAGACGTCAAGTCGGCTTTCTTGAAGGGTGTGCTTGAAGAAGAAGTCTACATTAAACAACCACTCGGGTACATGAAAATCGGAGAAAAGAAGAAGGTGCTAAAATTGAAATAGGCACTTTACGGGTTGAAGCAAGCACCGCGGGCATGAAATACTCTTATCGATACATACTTCAAGGAGAACAGGTTCAAGCAATGTCCTTACGAGCATGCTCTTTACACAAAGAACAATGGAGGTAACATGATATTTGTTGCTCTTTATGTTGATGATCTCAATTTTATGGGTAACAATAATGAGATGATAGAAGAGTTTAAGGGCACAATGAGACGAGAATTTGAGATGACAGATTGGGGATTGATCAAGGTTTTCCTTGGTTTGGAGGTTAGACAAAAAGAGACGGGTATTTTTGTATCACAAGAGACATATCCAAAAGAGATTTTGAAGAAGTACAAGATGGCAAATTGCAACCCAGTATCAATACCAATGGAACCAGGTGCAAAACTCTCAAAGTTTGATGGAGGAGAACGTGCCGATGGAAGTAGATACCGAAGTTTGGTAGGAAGCCTTCGTTATCTCACATGCATGAGGCTGTATCTTTCATTAAGTGTCGGCATCATAAGTCGATTCATGGAGGAACCAGTTTACTCACATTGGAAGGCGTTCAAGCGAGTCTTACGGTACATCCTGTAAGAATTTATGGCTTAAACAAGAGGGGGGGAGGGCGAATTGTTAATCAAAGATTTTCGCAAAGATTGAATAAGAATGACCTTTATCAAACAATCATAGATAAGCAATCAAGGAAAGCAATCAAACAATGATGAAGAAACTGTTTACATAATTCTAACTGATTGAAAGTACGTTTTAACCGGTTGTTTATAGCAGCAACAAAAACAGAATTAAAACAAACAATTATAAGGAGAGAGAGAGAGAGAGAGAGAGAGATTTACACAGCCAATTTTATACTGGTTCGCTCAACCTTGAGCTACATCCAGTTCCCAGAACAACCACTGGGTTCCACTAGTAATCACTCACAGATTACAACAACACAACCACAAAGAGGTGACCTTCAAAACCATAAGACCCACTCACCCTCTTTGCAACCACACACCTCAAGTCAGAACACCCTCTGACATTACAGGATTTCACACACACACTTACAAGTTTATGAAAGTACAATTACAAGAATCATGAAAGGAATAGAAAACACCTGAGATTATAGAAATCAGGAACTCCTATGATCAGATCTTGTACCAGTGCAAAGCTAAACAATAATCTTGCAAAATTTTGAAAAACTTCTTTCAAAACTAATCTTAATCTCACTTTGTTTGATTTCAAACTTTGTAAAAACTTGTGTCTTTGTTTTGAAAGAAAGGCTATATTTATAGCACACTAAACTAGCTGTTCTAGGAAACATTTATTTCCAAAACAGTTTGATTCACATCCAAAACAGATTAACAGGTTTTCAAAAAGTTGTTATGAAATGTTACAATCAACCGGTTGAAAAGTCATTTTAACCGGTTGAATTGGTTAGGCAGTTACATAACCAAGTCAAAAACAGTTTTAAAACCTTTAAACAAGCCAAGTAAGAAAGAACCGATTATTTCGATATTTCAACCGGTTGTTTTTCTCTTTGCTTAGAAAGAAACTTTTCTTTTTAAAAAAGATTGGGCAAGCTTTGTGCAAGGGTTAAGAACTGATCTTTACATAGATTCTAAACACTCTAATCTAAACCCAAACCAAAAGCAGGAAAACGTCAAGCTTCATCATGGATTTGAAACATTAAAGCTCCCATGCTCTACAATCTCCCCCTATTTGATGGAGACAAATCCTTGGGATGCTTTTTGGAATGTTCTTGTTTAGAATCTGTACAACCTGCATTCATGAGCAAACATAAAAATACAGGATAATCTATTCCAATCAAACAAGCACCACAAACCAGTTCCCAATAGGTGATTTACAGAGAGGAACATCAACCAAATCAGTGTGAGAAACCAATCAACATACAAAGGTGCAAACACAGATAAACAATCGGTTATTTCGCATGAATAACCGGTTGAAATTTTGTATTAGAGTTTTATCAGTTTTAAAATTTCAAACTTAAACCACTTATAGCAGTGTTAAGCAATGTTTAAAAGCATTAAAAGTGAAAATAATAAGAACATCACATATCCCAACACACATCTCCCCCTATTTGTCTTCACAAATAGACAAAAGTTAGGATAAAAAAACAGCATAAAAGAAAAAATAAATTGTTCAGAAATTTAAACCAGCAATTTAGAAAGAAGGATTGTTCTCCCTTTCAAATTGTAGCTCCAGAAGCTGATTCTGAACCTCTTCTATTTGTTCGTCTAGGTTTGAAAAATGTGAATCCATATGATTGAACCTTGACTCACACCAATCATGGAGATTCTTTTGATTTTCAACAACTGTGTCCATGCGGTTTATTATTAACCTTTTGAAAAGGAGACATTATAGTAATCCTTTCTCCCATGTATCCATCACTAGGACCAACCTCTTGAGTCTCGGCAGCAGGTTCCTGTTGAGTTGTTACAGCTTCGGGTTCATCACCATTATTGGTTCCACTTGAGCCAGCTTGGTCGCCATCTTTGCTAACCCATCTCCACCAATTTTAGTAAATCTCATTTTGCTTAGAGATCCACTGTTAATCTCACTTGAGGGCTTGATAATTTCAGCCAATTCCTCTTCAATATCCACTTCAAAATAGTGTAGAAATCTAGATATTAAAATTGCATAGGGATAGTGGAAGTCACGTAACCTTATGAATTTTTGCATATGATCCTTGATGGTGTGGATCCAATTGATCTTCAATTTATTCATAACGCAATAGATAAGTAGCAGCTCTTCCTTAGAAAGAGTGGAGAGATAGCTCCCCCTTGGTGTGATTATCCATGACAAAATGAAGGCTATGAGCCTTTCATCAAGCTTTAACCCTCCAACAAAAAAAATTCTTACTTTGGAGAGGGGATTCTTGAGACAATTCTTATAGAATTGCATCTTGTTGAATTCTTTAACTACCCCTCGATTGCTTCTGTTGATTCTAACCCCAGAGAACTTCAATCCAGTCACAACAATCCACACATCATTGGTGATGACGATGTCTACACCTTTCACATGAGAGACAAGTGGGTCACTATTAAATTGAACGTTAGTATAAAATACCTTCACCAAGTCTGGATAAATGTTTCCAGTGAGCTCAAGAAATCTCTTCAATCTTTGCTCCTTGAGGAGGCTTCTCACAGTACACAAATTTTGTTGCTTCATCCAAGTGAAGGAGACAAGCTTGGGTGTGTTGACAATTTTCCTACTTGTTTCATGTAGGTATTTGTTGATGAGTTCAGATTCTCTTGAGAACCATCCTTCCATCTTCCCACCACTTCTTACAGCTCTGGTTTTCATCCTTTAGGAGATGGAGGAGTTGCAGCCATAGCTCAAATCAGAGAAGAACTTAGCACATTGCATAGACAACGTAGAGTAGAGGAAAAAGAAGAACAACAGATTGTTTATGTGAAAACAACAGCTAATTGCATCACTTATATAGCCAAAACCTTTGGCAAAAGTTGGCATTATGTGGGTTGTTTTTAAAACAAAAAAGAGAATCAAATCTTAACCATAAAGCAGTTTGTGTCAGTCAAAACAGAAAGTACAAAAAATCACATGTTGATTTGACCAAACTTTAAAAGCAGTTTTAATTTCCAAGATTAAGAGGAATCTGATTCATAAAAAGCAGTTATTGCAGAGATATTTTGTATTCAAAGATGTAATTAAGACATTGTTGACCACAAACATCACTAGGTCTAAATAGAATTACAAATCAGAGCTTAGAAATTAAAATCAATTTTGCCAAGTGTTGACAAAGTGAACACAATCGGTTGTTTCGAAAAAACAATCGGTTGAATTTCTGCACTGATGAAATTTTTTTAGAAAACCAGATTTTTAACAACCATGCTTATATACAAACATCCAGGTTTATAAGGCACACAAATTTGTGTAGAAGAAGGAATATAAGTTGATCATAATCCAAGCATATGCATAGAGAGAAATACAAAATTGGATTAAAAAAAATAATGTTCAATAATGAGAAGAATAAAGAATTATCCTACAGATTTAAGGTACACAAATGTAAGCAATACATAGAATCAGGTCATATATCTTGTATTCCTTTTGATATAACCTTTCTTGTTTACACCTTTTTTTTATTGTCTTTTCTTGTTCTTTAAGTTTTGTGGTGTTTTGGCTTTGAGAAAGAGTGGTTTGCTTTGACATATTTCATTTGAGAGTTACCAAGATCTAAAGAGCAGATTGGTTGAGGGAAGTATTCTTTCTTGGAGTGATTTGAGTGTCTTTTAATTTTCATTACAACACTATAATTGTTCCATTTTCTAACCTTGTTTTTCTTAATATTGTTTGTTCTTGTGTTTACTGTTTTGATTTTGCAATGGCTACCTTATCAAGTGCAACACCTTTTAAGCGTCATTCCCATTCAACTGCATACTTCATTACTGAATTACAAGAAATTAAAACAAGACTTGCACAACGAGATGAGGAATTGAGACAAATGGAGACAAAGCTTCAAATCTTAGACGTAAAACACATGGAGAAAAGATTGTCAAAACTTGCCATGAAGCATGAAAGATCCATTCCTCATGTCCAACATCATCATGGGCATGTTTTAAGGAGTTCCAACACCTACGGGAGCTTTGAAAAAAAGGAAGAATGGAAAATACATAAACTTGAAGATAGGTGCCAACATGTGGCATTGCCTTATCAAAGTGTAAAAGTACCTAGCTTTAGTGGTGATAGTGATCCTAATGTGTATTTAGATTGGGAGGCTAAATGTGAACAAATTTTTAAAGCCTATGGGGTCTATGAAGACCAAAAGGTGAAAAT
>Ga0123342_1005910_pt1 | contig 17352 bp, 12 predicted proteins | sample Turbeawhitnodule_FD_89960 | JGI IMG/M metagenome (GOLD analysis project Ga0123342, IMG submission 89960) | Root nodule microbial communities of legume samples collected from Mexico - Turtle bean Mexico white nodule | ecosystem: Host-associated > Plants > Roots > Nodule | place: Mexico: Nepantla... | reverse complement strand
TATTTTATGTCTTCTTTTAATTTTGAGAAGACTAGAAGGAAGAACTTCAAATGTGAGGGTGGATGTCCTCTTCCTCCATTAATAAAAGCCTCCTTTATTTGATTCTCATCACTCATGCTTCAATCTAATCTTCCAAAACTTTTTTGGTCCTATGCTATTAAACATGTTTTTTTGATAAATTGGGTTCCTTCTCTTGTCATTCAAAATAAAAATCCTTTTGAATTATTGTATAATGAACTTCCTGGTTTTTTCACGATTAAAATTTTTTGTTGTCTTTGTTATGCAACTTCTTTATCTTATTAAGGATCACCTTATGCATTGCTTCGGCCTGCCCGTTAGTCTGGGGTGCTCGACCGAGCTTGTTACTGATTTTATGTCGAGATCATGGTAAAAGGATTGCAGACCTCGATCAATGAATTTTAGACCTCGGTCAATGAATTGTCGACCATTGTCAGTAATTATGGTGTCGGGACCCCAAACTGATATACAATGCTCCTCCATACGAAATTTTGGACGTTCTTGGTCGAGATGGAGACAAGGGGCTCGACTTCTATCCATTTGGTGATGTAGTCGACTCTAACCAAGAGAAATTTTTTTTGCCCCTTTCCTTGGCTGAAGGGACCAATGATCTCCATTCCTCAATAGCGAACGACAATGGAGATCCATGTTGTACTCCTGACACTTAGTGCATTTCTTCACGTATTCTGCATAGTCGCTCTAGATGGCTGGCGAAAAGTACCCGGCCTTGAGGACCTTGACGACCATCGTTCGTGCACCCGAGTGGTTCCCAAATGCCCCCTCATCGATTTCTCTCTGAGGATGTACTCTACCTACTCCTTGGTGACACATTTCAGTAGCGGCCTAGAGTACCCACTTCTGTAGAGGTCCTAGTCGATCATGGTGTACCTTACACACTGCTGCCTCATTGTCTTTTCCTCCTCCGGCTTGCATATACCGAGCTGTAAGTACTGAATGATCATATTCATCCAAGTCTCGACCTCGATTATGACTAGGCATTCCACCTCTCCCACGTTGGAGTGTTTCAGATAAATCTGTACCAAAGATCTGTGGTGGCTCTTCTTCTTAGTTCTAGCAAGCCGAGACAAGGCGTCGACCCTTGTGTTATCCTCCCTGCAGATGTGTTCCACCATTACCTTTTTGAACCGGGTGATAAGGTTGGAGATCGTGTTATAATAGCTTTGCAGCATTGGTTCTTTCACTTCGAACTCCCTCTTTATCTGACCGACCACCAATTGGGAGTCGCTTTTACATGTTACCTCGTGAGCTCCCATGTTATAGGCCAAGTTTAGACCGACTAGGATGGCCTCGTACTCGGCCGGGTTGTTGGTGGCCTTGGACCTGAACTTAAGCGCTTGCTCTAGAATGAAACCGCCCAGACCTTCGAGGATGATTCTGGCTCCACACTCCGCTTTGTTTGACGACCCATCTGCATACACCGTCCAACCGGCACAGGATCCTGTTGGGGAGTTAGCTCGACCGAGAATTCAACTTAGCACTGAGACTTTATTGCTCCTCTCGGCTCATACCGGATGTCGAATTCCGATAGCTCTATTGACCACCCTATCATGTGCCCTGCAAGATCTGGTTTAGATAAAATTTTACAAATTGGGTAGTCGGTCCTTACCCTGATGGTATGGTTTTGAAAGTATGGTCTCATTCACCTGGCCAATTGGACGAGGGCGAACGTGACCTAATCTATAATTTGGTACCTCGTCTCGGTTGCATGGAGCGTCTGACTGACGAAGTAAACTGGGCGCTCCTCCTTCTCAACCTCCTAGACAAGAACCACGCTGACCGCCTCCTCCGAGACCGATAGGTAAACTATTATCGATTTTTTAGGTTTCGACTTTTGAATCACCGCTGGTGAGGATAAAAACGTTTTTAGCTGTTGGAAGATTTCTTCGCACTTCTTATCCCAGCTGAACTTCGTTGCTTTACTAAGCAGTTGCACCAACGACCACGTTCTCTCGGCCAAACGAAGGACGAACCTCGAGAGGGCGGTAAGATGCCTGATGAGTTGTTGCACCTCCTTCACGTTCTGAGGGCTTCTCATCTTAGTTATCGTTTGGCATTTGTTTGGATTCGCCTCAATTCTCCGGTGGGTTAGCATAAAACCCAAGAACTTACCACCCTTAACATCGAACGCACACTTCTCGAGGTTGACCCGCATGTTTGTCCTCCTCAGAGCTTCAAAGACTTCCTCTAGGTCCTTGATGTGTTAGTCACATAAGTCCGACTTTAGTACTATGTCGTCCACGTAGACCTCTAGGTTTCGGCCGATCATCCCCTTTAAGACCTTGTCCATGAGCCTCTGGTAGGTCGGTCCAGCATTCTTCAGGCCGAACGACTTTATCTATGCTACCAAACGCACCTCTTTGTAGAGTGAGAGCTTATGGGTAATGATATCCAGGCTTACCCCCGACATATTCGATTCTATGAAGGCAAAGAGATCAACATTCTTCTTCAACGCCTAGTGTATCTCCTCGGCCTCGGCTGCAGCTATCGCTTTTCCCATGCAGGTGGTGTGATCTTTGTCAAGAAGAGGAACTCGATACAAATCCTCCTTGGCCTCAAGCCTCGGCTTGGTAGTTCGGGGATCGAGGTCGACGAGAGTAACCGTATGCTCCCTGCGCTCTGGTTGAGCCTCTCTTCTAGGGGACTACCACCCTCGAGAGGATTTCTGCCTGGGGGATCGGTCGTAACCGACATCCTGGTTCGTCGGGTCAACCTTGAGGCTCGCCGCATAGCACTCATGTGCCACCTTTTGATCTACATGTATCGGTAGAATGTCTCTCGAGGCTGAAGGGAACTTCATAGTCATATGGGGGTGGAAACGATATCCCTCAATCTAATTATTGACGGCCGACCGAGTAGGATATTGTAGGAGGTGTTGGCCTCTATCACCAAATGCCGAATTTTGATAGTTTAACTTGCCCTAGCTTCACTAAACATGGTGTAAAGGTCTATGTAGCCTCGGGTGCCCACTCTATAACCCGATAAGCCGACCACTTGATCATCATACAACTTCATCTCCTCCTCGACTATTCTCATATGTTTCAACATCTTCCAGTAGAGGATGTTTATCGAACTCTCCTGATCCACCAACGTCTTCATGATGGTGAATTTCTCAACATCAACTGATATCGCCATAGGGTCGCTCTGTGAAGGGTCGACGCCCTTGACGTCCTCATCGGTGAAGGTGATGGGCGACATTCTTAGTCGAAAAAATATGGTGTTCACCTACTACACTGCCCTCAGGTGTTTCTTCCTGGTGTTGTTTGAGCTACCTCTCCCAGCAAATCCTCCAGCAATGGTGTTAATGACCTCTCGACCACCCCTTTCTCCATCCTCTTTCCGCAGATAATCCTCCCTTCCCGATCGACACTCTGGTCGGCGTTCATCCTCTCTCGCTCTCTGAGGGGTGTAGTCCCTCCATCTTGTCGTTTCTTCCCTCCTTATGGATCGTTTCAAACCTCGTCCCCCTTTCATAAACCGACGGAGTTGCCCAGCTTGGATAAGCTCCTCGATCTTTTCCTTTAGCGTCTAATACTCCTCAGTGGTATGTCCATTATTTCTATGATACCGACACCTACGAGTTCGGTCGGTGTTCTCAGGACTTGCAGCCCTTCTCGGTGGTGGGATTAGATCGGCACTCAATGCCTCATCCAAAAATTTTCCCCTGTCGGCAGTTAGAGGGGTGTACCTCGTGAACCGAGGCTCCCGATTATCCTTGTGCCTATCTCCCCGACCGACACCGGGTCGGTTTAGACAATCCTTCTCTTTATCTCTCCCCTTATCGCATCCTACCTCAACACTGGCTTGATTCCTAAACTCTCTCAATTCTTCTAGCTGCATGAACTTAATGGCTCTCTGCCTAAGCTCATCCAGGTTTGCAGCTGGCTCCATGCACAAACTATCAGCGGACGGTTGCATGGTCACATCCAAACTCAAATTTTGGATGTTCAGGCCTATCTTACCAAACCTCTCCATAAACAGCCTCAAAGACTCTCCCTTCTCCTGGCGAATGTTGACCAAGGCAACAAAAGTTAAGTGATGCGGTCGATTGGTACCAAACTACGTCCCGAATTCAGACACCAGCATTTCGAAACAGTCAATGGAGTTTGGAGGAAGCCTCGTGAACCGGCTCAAGGCTCTTCCCTTCAGCGAGGTATGGAACACTCGACACAAGACCGCACTGTCTGAGGTGTACAAGCTCATGTGCTTGGTGTACACATCCATGTGCTCATTAGGGTCGATCGTCCCGTCGTACCGATCCATGTTAAAGAATTTTCACACCGCTAGCGGTTGTGCCCCATTATATGGTCAATGAATGGATGCCGACGAGATACATCTAGGGTGTTGGTCGTGGGCATCAACCTGTACAGATATGACTCACCCTCGGTTTCCTGGGTGTGGATACCCTTTGGCTCCTCAACAGTTCTAAGGCTGGTAGGGTGGATGAAGGACTTCCCAGCTGGATTGCCTAGTCCGACAGATGGACCTCCTACCACCCACTTCCTCTTCATCCCCTCATTCTCCCTTCAGAGAGCTAAAATCTCCTATTCACTCTTTCGCTGCACCTCCTCATTCCTTCTCTTCATCTTGGTCATCTCTCTCTGTAGAGACATCAAGAGCGTCATCTGCTTAGCATCAAACATCTTCTCGTTCACCATGCTTCTAGTCGACACCATCTACCTCTCCTTCACTTTGATTCTCTCGGCCTCATTGTTCTAGAACGGTGGGTGTCAATTGTTCTATAACGGGTTTGGAACCAAGAGAACAATTCAAACACTCATTCGTTCGGTTGGTCGGCTTGTACTTCACTTCTTCCTCTCAGCTGAACTCTCGCCTTCTCGCTCTTCCACTCCTCCTCCTCGCTCACTCCGAACTCGGATGGTACCTACAAAAGGTACTCCGACACTCAAGTCAGATTTCAGCACTCGACACTCAGTATTTAGGATTAGATGATTGCGTACCTCATCCTTTGGGATCTGTGCTAATTTATATAATTATTGTGGGTCTATTTTCTTTAATGGGCCTAATAAAAGGTGATTAACAAACGCTAGGTCATTAATCAGTCTCGTTGTTGATATGTCGAACAGTCCAAACCGGAGTCTGAACCAAGTTTCAAGTCTGAGTCTCGATCCTGCGGACCATATCGATACACAATTAATTTATATATTAATTTTATGAGATTAGGTAAAAGTCAATGCAACAATAAAATGAATTGATTATTGACAAATTCCCAATACGACTCATACATATATCATGATACACATCAGTTTATATAATTTAATTATTTTTTCTATATTCTTTCGTATCGATGGTGATGTCTCTTTTTTTTTATACCTAATTAATAGATATGCATATTTAAACAAGGAAATAAATTGTTAAAAATGTATGCGTGAGAGGAGAAATAACTTGAGAGAAAATTTGTGCAAGCAAAATGTTGCTGTAATAAAAAGAAAAGATGTTGAAATGTAGTGTTGAATTTTCAGTACATGAATTGTCGCCATGGTCAGCAACCGTGTTTTTATCTATTTCTGTTCTTTTGGTTGAAGTAGTCGTGCCGCTACTTTCGTGATGAGTGGTTGATTCAGTAATGAAGGACTCGAACTCCTTTTCCACGTTCTCAACCTACACGTTAATCCAAATTCTCAATTATCAAATTAAGTATCTAAACTTGATTGGTACCAAAAGTGATAAAAAATTCTACAAAGGGATTAGTAAGTTATTGCGTGTTGGAGATTATAAACAAGTAATTTGCTGTTTATTGAAGTCTAATTTAATGTCTAATGGAAGTTATTATAATGCTATGAGAGTTAGTCAACTCTCGAAATTTAACTTGTAATAGGCAGATCTACCTATGTTCAAACTGAAATATTTATTAATTACTTTTTACTAATCATTCTATTTATGTTATTTAAAGAGAAATTAATAAATAATTTAGATTTTGAAACGATTAAAGCTTTGTTTGTATTACTTGAAAATAAGGATTAAAACCTTTTCTAATGCATCTTCTGCACGTTGAGCACGCTTCTCTACATCTTCAGCTACTTTTTCAACAAATTCTACAGCGTCATGAATTTTTCCCTCTGGAAGATGCTTCAAAGCCTCTTCTGCCACCTTATCTACCTTTTCAGCCACGTCTTCTATAATATCTACTACTTGTTCTGCTTCATGTATTGTTGTTTCAACTTTCTCTACACACGAGGAGCAGAAAACCTCATCAAATGAAAATTATTTCAGGTATAATTTATGCCAATAATTAGGCTTTTTTGCTAATGTTCAACATGGATGATCTCTTACCTTTCAATTGTAACAAAGGTCCCCATTTTCCCCTAGAAAGAGATGCAAGTATTGTGAATACTGTGCCAAGGATCCAAAATTTCCTGCTACAGAATATCCTTAAACCTTTTTTCTGTTGCCAACTCAAATTAAACTAAAAGGGAACAGAAACAAGTGAATATTAATGCTACATTTGATGGGTGGTTGGTAAGGAAATGAGTTACTACCAATAACCAGGAGAAGGATGATCAGGGATTTCTGGTGTTGTGCTAGAATAGACAACCATATTCCTGCATGAAGGTGTCAACCTTACGAAAGAACTTCAGAAAAAAATTGTAATAAAGAACTAAGATTTTACGTACATCTTTCCTCTGGCATCGTTTTGAAATCTCAAACCTAGGTTCTTCTGTGGAACTTGAAAGCGTTTGTGTTTGATTGTGGAGTTGAATCGAAGGTGATGATCAACATTTGAAGCTGGAATTCTACCGAATGTCCCTACAGCTAAGCAAGTAATCTTCTGAGTACAGATTGTATTTGCCATCATAATATGAATCTAATGTAAACGCAGAGGAGTTGAACAAGAGATTGAATTATATATGTAGAGGAGGTTCTACTGGACAATAGTTTATATGACTTTTAATTTTCAAATGAATTTGTGGTTTCAAAATACGCCATATTTTTGCGAATAACCTTTTATAAAAATGAAGAGTTGAAGGGCATAAAAAATAAAAATAATAATTGATAGACATAAATATTGTTGTGTTTTCTTTATTGTTTTTGCCTAACAAGTCTGTGACTAAGTAAGATTCGTTTTGCAATATCTATGCAGAAAAGAAAATGTATTTCTTTTAATAACCTCTAATTTGTTTAGTCAAAACACAGGTAAGTCTTAGGTTTTACTTGGAAAATAAGTTTATCTAAAATTCATTTCTTGCCGTGCACATGCATACTTTTAAAACTCATCTAAAATTATTGTCCACGATGGATCTAAAGGTTGGTTTATTGTTGTGTTTGCCTAGAGTGATCTACTGTTCATTACGATGATAGGTCTGAGAGGAATAATCGATTATTTGTATATTTTTTAATTATAATCAAATATGTACATGTATAATTGATTATGTGTGACATTTTTTTGCATGACAGTTTTGGTGCATGATTTGAAAGTGGTTTGTTATTATGTTGTAAATAGGAAACTTCAAGGTTTGTGTCATTGGATGGAGGGTGTTGACTTTAATGCTTGTACAAGGTGGTGATTGTTATTCTTCTTCTTCATAGTAACTATTTTTCTCTTCTTCTTCATAATATAAACGTATTTAATGCTTTATATTTTTAATTAAAATTAATGTTAAAAAGTATTGTAAAAATATGATTGATGTGATTTTGGATACAAATAATAAAAAATTAAAATAAATTAATAATAAAAATAAAAATAAATTTATAAAATAATAATTAAATCATTAAAATAAGTATAATAGTAAAAATAATGAAATTATAAAATAATAATAAAACAATATAATAAAACTAACAATAATAAAATTATAATAATATTAATTTAATTTTAAATTTATTTATGAATTTGTTTTATACATTAGATCTATTGATGTGTTTGATAATTTGTAGTTTTTTTTTTCAGTTGAATTTAGGTATGATAATACTGTTTTAACTAAATGTAATCTAACTCTCTTTTTTAATTGAGTATAAACAATTTTGACAATTTTCCATATTCTAACAATGTTACATAATTTGAGTAATTTTTCTGTTTTTAATAGTATTGAAAATAATGTTTAAATAATATAAAATTACAATGGTAATCATCATTGAAATCTTTTTTTTTTTCATCCCATTTATTTTAATTCAAACAACATTACTCTCACTTTACTTTTCCTTCAAATCATTTTTTTCTCTCTATAAATTTACACTCCAATCCAAATAAATCAAATAAATTTTTCAAAGGAAATACATTTCAGAGATTTTTTGATAATACAAAACCTAAGTCAAAATCTATTTAAGGAATTGACACAATCTCTAATAAAAATATACAAGAAAAATAAAATTTGTAACTTTATGAGTTGATGCAAGACAACAATGCGGGTCATACATCAGACAGATGGATGATATAGATACTGGATACTAAAATAGATAGATGTGGTACTTGAGAAAATAATGTGGTACTTTAGAAAGTAATTGAAAATGAGGTAACAGAAGCTGTGACAAGAATGGTTTGTCTGAATACGTCCATCGCTAATGTGACTGTATGCAGTGTTTGGAAGATCTATAAGGTGTCTAGGGGATCAACAAAAAGTATTAGACCTACACTGCGGATGATGCAGAGATATCTACAGATCGATGGTAGGAAAACGCATTGTATACCCAGCAATGTTATGAACTTATATTGGAAAGGTTGTTAACGAATTATATGATACAAAGTTTTTAAAAAGAATAGTAATCTTATCTTTTTTAATTTTTAGTTTTTTTTATATATTTAATTTTTATTTTATTTTATTATTTATTAACTTTTTATTTTTTATTTATCTTTTTATTTATACCTAAAAATGAGTATACTTTTTTATGTAGTGAGACTCTATGTTTTGATTTAAGTTAGGAAAAAAAATAAAAAGAATACATATTTTTTGTTTTTTATTTTTGTTTTTTTTTAATTTTTTTATAATATAGTATTTGAGTCATTTAAAATTTATTATAACAAGTATTTGTTAAAGTTTATCACGAGTATATGTTAAATTTATCAAATCATCTATTATTGAATCACTGATAGATGACGAATTGATGATGAATTCGTAGTCGCGGCGGCATGGGAAGAGTATATAGTTATTGATATATATTTAATTTGTTGAATTTTGTTTATATGTTATTCTTCTCATTTCCTCGTTAATTTGAGATTTAGACCGACGACTTTCTTACAGTTTCAGTGTCTTATCTTTTCACTTGGATAATAATATCAAAATGTTCTGAAACATGTTCAACATCTTCTGCTTTCATGTGCACCCGTCTGTACACAAAGTACATATGACAACGCATGGTTTGGATTCAACAACCAAATACAATCCATAGCATAAGTGATTAGATAACAATCGCACTCATGGACGTTGAAGACAAGGTAATTGAGCTCACTCCAATTTGGATTAATTTTCATAGTTTTAACTAAGTTTCAATTCTTTTCTAAATTTAAATATTTTTAATTGTTTTTTTTTTCAATTATTTAAGTATTCAAAATTTTATACTTTTTAATTGAATCTTTGTTATTTAATTATTCTATTAATTAGATGTGACTATTGATATGTCATCTTGTTTACTTTCTCTTAGTAAATGTGATGTTTTATATTTAATATAAAATAATATTGTAATTAATGGAAAATAATAAGTTATTTAAATCTTTTATTTTAAAATTGTGTTGGATAATAAGAGATTGTTGGTGTCATCTACATCAATGGTGGTCCCTTAATTGTTAGGAGATGAAATGGAAGTCATCACGCAACATGATAATTTTATTATCCAACACAATTTTAATAAAAATAATAAAAGTCATTTGTTGTCTTATATTAAAGATAATATTATTTAATATTATAACTCGAAAAATTTATATTATTAAAATATATAAAAAAAAGTAAGATGCCAAGATAAGATAACAATCATACACTTAGTTAACAACAAAATTAAATGACCAAAACTTAGTTGAAAGATATAATTTTTTTTAGTATTAAATATAAAAAAGAACTGGTAGATCCAAAGAAACTGCTAAGGCACTTCTATACAAAAATTCGCAATGAAGGTTTTTTTTTTTTAATGTCATAGGACTAGCAAATCACAAAATTGTGGAGATGTTGTTTAATTTACTTAAATTGCATAAACTTCTTCTTGTTTTTCTTGTTGAACCTATGACGTTGTACACTGATGCTTTAGATGTTCTTTTCAAATCTATTAATATGTCTTTGGTTGATACGTCTCGTTTCGTTAATAAAGCTGCTAAGCTTTTATGTTTGTCGGTTCCAAATATTGTACAAAATTTCTTGGTTAATGATCAATTTATTTCTATAATTTTCCTTTTGCATGATAAATGCCTTAACTTTGCAGGTGTTTATGGTGCTAACACATACTTGGTTAGACTAAATTTGTGGAGGGATCTTAGTTTCTTCATGGGGCCTTGGTGTATTTTAGGAGATTTTAATGTTGTTCTCTCGGATGACGATTGTAAAGGGAGGTTGCTCCTAATCAGGTTTCTTGTAATGAATCCCTTGATTGGATTAATAATAATGATCTTACTTGTATGCCTTTCTCTAGACCTCGTTATACTTGGTGTAATGGGAGGAGAGGGTTACACATAATTGATAGAAAACTGGATAGGGCTTTATGTAATAGAGTGTGTTTGGATGAATGAGATTTGTGTACTTATCAAGTTCTTATTAAAAAATTATTTTGACCATTCCCCTATTCTTGCTAGTCTTGCTAGTAATTGTTTAAGGAAGGTTAGTAATTTTTGTTTCTTTTCTATGTGGCTTTGAGATAGTTCATGTATAAAGCTTATTCATGATTCTTAGACTAATACAGTTGTTGGTTGCCCTATGTTTATTTTGCAACATAAGTTAAAAAGGTTGAAAGTTGAGCTACAACGCTAGAATCATGAACGTCTTCTTTCTTGTAGTCGTGATTGTTTACCTTTTAATTTTTAGGGGTGTCTATCTTTGTTGGTGCTCAAAGTGTCGATTTTTTCAACCTTTGCCTAATAAAGTCAAATTGAAGCTAGCATATTGGAAAGGTAAATATCTTAGCATGATGGGTCAGATTTAGTTGGTTAATACGGTGATTACTGGATTTCTAGCTTATAGAATTAATATGTATAAATGACCTATTTCACTTCTTAAGCAACTTGAGCAATGGCATAGAAATTTTATTTGGACTGGTAATATTATGAAAAAAAGGCATAGGTACAGTTAATGGGGCTAAGATTTGTTCTCCTCTTGATAATGGAGGTTTGAAGATTATTAACCTTCATCATGAAAATAACGCATATCTTCTTAAGCTTGCTTGGAACTGTGCTTATAGCAACAAGTCTTGGTCTTTTCTCCTTAAAGCCAGAGTTCTTAAATCAAATACAAGTTTAGAATGATTTATAAATCCTCATCTATTTGACCTGGAATTAAACAGTTTTATGAACTATTCTTGATCATACTTCTAGGGCTGTTGGTACTGATACTTTTATTAATTTCTGGAATGATAAATGCTGTTGTACTACTTCTTTAGCAAATATTGCAGGGTTATCTGATGATGCCACTATAAGAAAATCATTAAATACAAACCACTTTTAGAGACCAAAAATAATTAGTTGCTATAGTGACTAAATTATAGATCATTTTTGCTACAAAATTTAGAATCTAAATAATTGGTAGTTAAAACCTTGGTAGCTAATAAAATAACAATTTAGAAACTATTTATCAATAATAGAAACTAATTTAGAAACCAATAATTTTTTTAGTCTTTAAAATGGTCTCTAATTTAGTTATTTAACAACTAATTATTTTTTGTTTCTAAAATTGGTTTCTATTTAATGATTTCTTAGTAGTGTGCTAGCATTCCGGATACAGTCTTCTAGTTTTGGACTGCTTGTGATTGGAATGTTCCTTTGTCTTTACAGCAGATGTCTCATTTTTTTAATCATATCATGGTTAGGGAACAGGATATTCCTAATTGGATTCTAGACGAGTCTAGTTGTTTCACTCTTAAACCGACTAGGACTTTTTTCTTGAAACTAGGAGTTCCCTATGGTTGGGGTAAATTTATTTGGTGTTCATTTATTCCGCCTTCCAAAACTCTAGTACTCTGGAAAAAATTTCATGGGTGGCTTCCTACATATCAACATATTTAGCATAAAGGTTTGCATATATGTTCTATGTGTATGCTTTGTAAAAAGCACGAGAAATCATTTTTAATGTTCTAATGTTTTGCATATTTGGAGTTGGGTTTGACATATTTTTCTTACTTCTCATTTCTCTAATAAGGATGATCTTCTTTCTTTTATTAAGAGTGATGATAGTCTTTTGGTTAAATTGATTAAGCTTGTTGTGAATACTTTTTCTATTTGGATGATATGGTGTGTGAGGAATTATGCTAGATTTCATAATAATATTGATGTTTCTTGGGCTATTTCGGTAATTAAAGACTTAACTTGTCTAGTGGGAAAATTGTCTAAAGCTTCAATGAAGAATGTTATGTTTAATTTCAACATGATTAAGTTTTTTTGGTATTAATACTTGTACTGGTAAAGTTCTTCGTCCTCTTCCTATTAGACGAGAGTTCCTTTCACCAGGCTGGGTTAAAATTAACACGGATAGGACTGCTAGGGGATATCCTAAACATGCTACTTGTGGAGGTATTTTCTATGGGAGTATAGGGGAGTTTATTGGTGGTTTCTCTGCGTTTTTTGATGTTCAGACTACTATGGTTGCTGAGTTTTATGGAGTTATACATGCTATGGAGGAAGCTCGAAAGATGGGGCTTACTAATGTATGGCTTGAATGTGATTTTGCTTTGGTTTGTGCTGCATTTACTGCTAGGACTAATGTTTCGGTGAAATACTTATCTTAATTACTGTGGGAAAATCAGGTTTAGGGTTACTCATATTTTTTGTGAAATGAATGTGTGTGCTGATAAGTTGGCTAATTTAGGGTTTATGCATAGAGAATCATTTCATTGGTATAATAGGCTTCCATCTAGTTTGTTCTTAGAATTCTTTATAAATAGGTATTGTTTACCTATGTATCGTTTTTGTTAACATATGAGTTTTGATCTAATCTTCTCATTTTTTTTTTTATTTTCTTTCTTTTTTCTCTCTTTTAATAGTATTTTTTTCATGTGATGACAAATGATTGTTGTTACTTGAGGTGAGATTTCAACTAGAAAAATGATACCTAACATAAGAACTTAAATAAATAAAAAAATAGACATTCTGAAGGAGGAATGCATAACCACAATAAGTGGCAAAATTCAAAGCATGATGCAATTATCATCACGTGATTACGTGCGAGTGCTATAGAGGGAATTTTGACAAAGCAAGTTTCCTAAAAGATATGTTATATGCTTTATAATTTTATTGGTATTTCAAAATCTTAATATAGCTTAAAAACTTCAAAATTTATTTTATACGGTTGTTTTTTCATTAGCATCTTATTCGGTTATAGTTAGTATGTATATCAAAAGGTATAAAAGATTCACATTACCTAGTTCATTGTCTTTAAAAGGGTTTATATATGAATATACTCTTTATGTATTAAAAAATGGGTAGTAGATCTCGTGTGCAAGGTGTAGGTTTTTTTTTTATCATTTGTTTGATTTAACGTTTTTCTTTTTTATTCTTTTTTTCTTTTATAAACACACATTCACTTCTTTTTGTATCTTGAGTTCTTTATCTTGTACTCTTGTTTGTCAAATATCTCCATTCATCTTTGTTTTCTTTTTTATTTTATGTTATCCTTTCTTGGCTTACTTCCTTACATGTTTATCGCAATCAATATTATCATGGAACAACAAAAATCTTTAAAAAAAAATAAATCAGTTGTCATCATAGTTTATTATAAAAAATTATAATTTTAAAAAAATGATATTTAAAATTAAATTTGGAGTAAAAATTAATTACGTGTAATGAAGATATTAACTTTATATAACATCCATTCTAAATGATAATTTGTAATTAAATATTTAAAATAAATGTGATATTTAAAATTATTTATTTCTCCCCTTAAATCAAATAAAGATGTATGTAAAAGTTAATTTTTATACTTCCTTTTTAGAACTAGGATAATATTTGTGAAATTATTTACTTGCATCCGACAATCATTGATCTTAGTCATACGTATTTTTATTCACAATGAAAAAATTAGGGTTACATAGTTATTTGTGTAAAAAATATTTTATTGTGAAAATGCTTGAGTCTGACAAGATTTAATTGTGGTCCTATATGTATTTTCGAGGGTGGTCAAGGATTGGATTTTCAAAATCCAGTCTAAATCCAATCCAGATCTAATAAAATAGATTGGATAAAAATCCATACCCATTTTAACTAGATCAAATTTATTTGGATTTGTTCAATTCTATTTAAATTAGGTTAAATCTACTTTTAGATTAAATCTACTTTTAGATTAAATCCGATGTGGGATTGACCTCATGTGGGATCAACTCAACCTAGCCTCGGTCGACTTAACTCAAGCTAGCCCAGGCCGACTCAACTCGACCTAACCCGAATCGACTAGACTTAGGTCCAGGTCGACCTGGCTCGACTTGGACCCATAATAACTCGATTAGACCTAGTACCAAGCTGACTCAGCTTGACCTGGACTTGGGCCGACTCGGTACAACCTATACTTAGGAGGACTCAGCTCCACCTGGGTCTGAGTCAACTCAGTTGGACCTGGGCCCAAGCCGACTCGACTCGATTGGGCCCAGACTGACTAGGCTCAACCTAGATCAGGACTTGAGTCAACTCGGTTGTACTTAGGCCCGAGCCGACAAGGCTCAACCTAAACTCAGCCCGAATCGGCTCGACCGTAGTGCAGGCCGACTCAATAAGACCTAGCCTCAGGCTGACTTGACCTCCACTTGGACCTAGGCCGACTCGGCTCTACCTGGACCTGAGTCAACTCGATTGGACCTGGGCCGATTCAACTCCATCTTTGTTTGGGCCAACTCGACTAGGGCCTGAATCAACTCAGCTGGACCTGATCCTAAATTGACTAGGCTTGACTTGAGCTCAGGCTGTCTCGGCTCCACCTGAGCTCGGGTCGACTCGATTCAACCTTAGCTCGCGCCAACTCGATTTGACCTAACTCATGCCGACTCAGCTCGACCATAGCTCGAGTCGACTCGGCTTGACCTTAGCGCAGGCTGGACCTAGGAAAGGTCCAACTAGACTCAACTTAGCCTGCGACCGAGCTAACTTAGCTCGACCTAGAACTAAGCCAACTCAGCTCGACCATGGCCAGGACTGGCTCTGCTCTAAAAGACCCGACCCAGCATGACTCGACATGGGGCCGAGCTGACACGGTACAACCTAGACCCAGGTCGACTCACGTCCACTTGGACCTTGGCTGAGTCGGCTTAACCTGGGTTTAAGTTGTTTCGATTAGACCTGGTTCTGGTCCCATTCTACTCGATTTGGGCTCGAGCTGAATAGGCTCCACCTGGACCAAGGCTTGATTCGACTCGGCTAGACCTAGCCCGAGGTCGACTAGGTTTGACCTGAGCTTGGGCTCTATATAACCTAGGCCTGGGATAAGCCAACTCCATATGTACCTTAGCCAGGGTTGACTCGGCTTGACCTTAGTTAGGGTCGACTCGGCTTGACCATAGTGCAAGCTGATACGACTCTACCTAGACCTGGGCCAACGAGGCTGGACATGTGCTCGGGCCGAGTAGGCTTAACTTGAGCCTGAGTCATCTAGGCTTAACCTGGCCAACAAGGTTGGACAGGCGCTCGGGCTGAGTAGGCTTAACTTCAGCTTGAGTCATCTAGGCTCAACTTGGGCCCAAGTCAACACGATTCCCCCTGGGTTGGGCCGACTTAGCTCGACCTAAGCCCAGGTTGACTCAGCTCGATCTGTCCCCAGGTTGACTCAGCTTAATTTGGACACTGGTCGACTTAGCTTAGTCTGGGCCCGGGCTGACTCAGCTTGATCGAGACATGGGTCGACTCAACTCGATCATGGTTTGGGTTGACTCTAATCTATATGACCCAGCCCGACATGAGTAGACCTGGCCCTGACTGACTTGGTTCATCTTGGCCTTAGACGATTAAGCTCAACTTGGGCCCAGGCTGATGTTGGTGTAGGCCGACATGGCTCGACCTAGGCCTAGGCCAATTAAGCAAGACTTTGATTTGGGCCGACTCGATACAACCTAGGTTCGTACCGACTCGACTTTACCTTAACCTGGGTCGACTAGTCTGAAACTGGCTCGGACTGACTCAATTTGACTTGGGTCCAAATTGACTCAATTTGACCTTGGTCTGTGCCGACTCGAATTGACCTTGGCCCGAGCCGATTCGATTCAACTTAGGTCCGAGCTAACTGGGCTAAATCTAGCTTTGGGAAAACTCGGCACGGCTTGGTCCTGGTCGACTTGACTCAGCTTGGGCCTGGAATGACTTTGCTTGACCTGGATCTGGGCTAACTCTGCTCGACCTTGGCTCAGGCTGACTCGGCTCGACCTAAGCCCCAGACCAACAGGACTTGACTTGGGTTCAGGCCGAGTTTGTTTGACTCGAGCTGAGTCGGCTTGATATTGGCCTAGGTCATCTCAGCTCAACGTAGTCCCATGTCATCTTGGCTTCACCTAGGGTTGGACTGATTTCACTTAACCTATGCCTAGGTCGAATGGACTAGATCTGGGCTTAGGACAACTCAGCTCGACCGGGGGCCGATGCGACTGAAGTTGGGTTAGGACTAACTTGATTGAACCTAGGTTTGGACTGAGTTGACTCAACCTGGTCTGAGGTCGACTCGACTTCACCTAGGCCCGGGTCGACTCACTCGTTTGGACCTAGGCCCAAATCGACTCACTTGACTGGACCTAGGCCCGAGGCAACTTGACTCGAGTTGGGTTTAAGAAGACTTGACTTCTTAAAATTTGACATGGGTGGGACTTAAAATTCAACATGAAATTTAAGAAATGTATCAAATTTATATCCAATCCAAAGCCAATTAAATTGATTGGACTTAAAATCTAAAAATATGAATTTGAATTTGAGATATATCCATTTAATTGAACTTAAAAGTAATATGAATTTGAATAATTATGAATTGTATTTGGCATTTTGGATTTGTTGTCCACCCTTAGTATTTTTATTCACAATGAAAAATTAGAATTATGCAGTTCCTTTGTAAAAAAATTTGTTTGGTTTCTTTATTGTTTCTTTGTGTTTCACTCCATTCAGACCAAGGCTTCTTTATTGTTTCTTCTTTGACAACCTGCATAGGTATAAAAGGTCCACTGACCACTGCATCCCAGATCCCCATGTCAATAGACTCCATAAAGATTTTC
>Ga0123342_1005909_pt1 | contig 17352 bp, 12 predicted proteins | sample Turbeawhitnodule_FD_89960 | JGI IMG/M metagenome (GOLD analysis project Ga0123342, IMG submission 89960) | Root nodule microbial communities of legume samples collected from Mexico - Turtle bean Mexico white nodule | ecosystem: Host-associated > Plants > Roots > Nodule | place: Mexico: Nepantla... | reverse complement strand
GACAAGGGAAAACATCATACTCTACTGCAATGACCTAAAATCTATAAGGATGAGCAAGCACAAAAAATAAAAAACAGAGTAAGAATAGAGCACGAAATGAGACAAGGAGAAGCATACTACTCTATTGTCGTCGTGCGTTGCTGTCGCAGAATCGCTGCTGTCGCGCGTTGCGCTGCCGTCGCGCGTTGCTGTCGCACGCTGCTGTTGCGGGATGCGCTGCCGTCGCGCGCTGCTGTCGCGGGTTGCGCTGCCGTCGCGCGCTGCTGTCGCGAGTGAGTCGCCGTCGGAGAGCGTCGCCGTCGTGGATGCGTCGCCGCCACCGGTTGGAGAGTGTGTTGTGGAGATTGAAAGATGAGAAGAAAAAGCTACAGAGAAAAAGATAGATTAATTTTACCCTAGATTAATTTTACCCTGCAACCAATTTGCTCAAGTTAAAAAAATTTAAAAAAATAATTAATTTTACCTCCTGCACCCAATTTGCTCAAATTAAAAAAATAATTAATTTTATAAAATTTAATTACTCTAAAATTAGTAACTAAATTTAAATAGTAGTGACTAAAAATTTAAGTATCTAATTATGTGATGATTAGAAACTAAAAAATTAGTTTTTAATTTTTTATTTTTATAAACAAAAAAATTAGTTTCTAAAATAGATCAAAAGTGACTTAAAAATTGGTTTCTAATTACATCTTAACAAAGAGACTAAAAAAATGGTCTCTAATTTTATTTTATTTTTTTATTTATTATTAGCTACCAAAAATGTAGTATCTAATTTTATTATATTTTTTATTAATAATAGATACCATTTTAGTAACTAATAACTTTTAGTTTATAAAATGGTATCTAAATTAGTTACTATAGAAACTATTTTTTTTTGTTTCTAAATTAGTTGCCATTTAATCATTTTCTTGTAGTGATCCCAAAGGGAAGACTTAGCCACTTATATTGACTATTACAAGCATGAAAAGCTAGAAAAAAGATCCAGGGTGTTTCTCCTTAACGACTGTCTCATTTAGGGTTTTCTATCTCTCATTATCCTCACTCTTCTTAGGTTTTGCATCACGCCTTCTATTTAACCTAATTTGATGTAGTTTAAGTGATATCTCGCTCCAATGAAATATTGCTTGCTTAAGCGAGTCTCACGAGAAAAAGCCCAACTTCACTAGAGTGAATTCGCTTAAGAGAGCCTTAGGCAAGTTCCTCTAGAGTGGTCTTGTTTGGGCGAGATTTCAATGTTCCAACTTTTTCTTTTCATCTTGTCTTTGTCCATTCTCCTTTAGCCCTTTTATCTTCATCTTCCCATATGTTCCTGAAATTAGCATAAACGTGAGAATAAATCGTTCTTATTCATCTTATAATCCAAAATGTGTTAAAAGGTTCAAAATTCCTAAATTAGAGGTGGAATTATAACTCTATTAGCATTTAAAGTCCATAAATGCCTATCTTTTTGCATAGAATATTATTGAATTATGATACTTATCAACTTCCCCCAACCTAGAATATTACTTGTCCTCAAGCAAAGTAAATGAATACAAATAAATCATATTTGGGTTAAAATTTTCTCTCATATGTAAGCTTTTCTCTCAATTTCCATTGAATTCTAACAAATTACAGTTGCTTTTTATTTCACCTCATATCACAATCACATTAGAACATGAATATTAAGGTCTTCTTCAGGGTTATAATGAGGCTAGGCTTCCAAAAAAATATTGGTTTTTTAGATAACAAAAGGCACACTTAAAAGAAAAAGAACATACCTATAATCCAATTGCATTACATATGTGTTATCTAATGACCAATTTCTTTGACTTCAAATTTTTTCCCCATTTTCTTTTCTTATTTATGATTTCAACATAAAAAGGATTATTTTCTTTTCTATCAATCAAAATGGAAATAGATTATTCCTATTTCCAACCAAACGAATTATTTAAACTTAAAATAGTGAAAACAACTAAAACAAACCATCCCCTTTTCTTTATATAAATTACATCTATATTCTCCTTCCTTAAATATGCCAATAGGTAGGAAAGTATATCAGTTAAGGTCCAGGGTGCAATAAAAATAATTCTTGGCTTAAAAAGGCTATCACAAAGATATAATCAATTTAAACAAATGTTGGCTTTGAGTTTCTAATTAATAAAAATGCCTTAATAATTTTAATGCTCTTTTATGGTGTAACATAAAATAAAAAATCAAGCAACCATAACTTTCAATTCATTAGCAAAACTCTCGAACTATTTAAGATTCACACACAGTTACTTGGCTTAATTAGTCAAAATTCCTTATTGCTTATCATTCTCTGTTCCAACTACTCATCTTGTTTAATTTTCATGTATCACAATCTCAACTAAATTTGAATATGAATTCAACACATTTTTTTTCAATCGTGTTTATATCATTTCACTATTTTAATCTTAAACGCAAAGTTTGATTAATAATTTCCCCACGATTCAAATTAATATTCTAGTTCTCATAATAACATTTAAGAACAAAATACAACTAAAAAAACTCAACAAATAAAACAAAAAATATAAGCAAATTAAATAACTAAAAAAATAAGCAAATTAAACAAACTGAAAAAATAAAATAACTAGAAAGATAAAACCATGTTTATTCTACGATATGCGTAATCATCTCTTCTTAGCAACTCATCTAACTCTGTGTTGAAATCCTCATCTATAGTTGTAGATGGTCTTGCTTCATCTATTGGACATGCCCTCACAGAAAAATAATACATGACCTAAGTCATGCAACATAAGCTCCAAACCGATCTGGAGGCATATAGGGGTTGGGTTGGCCTTGAAGAAAGTTGTGATAAGCTACTTGATGCAAATACATCATTCCTATATGAGTAGCACTCTGCTGCATTTGCACATGCTCTCATATGGCTATTTCTTCTAATTGCATCTGTTACCATGTGGCTCTTTGTTCTAACTGCATCCGATCCATGGTGGTCCAAAGACTTGTCATTCCCTCTAACATCAGACCCTCCATAGAAGATGATGATGATGAGCTAGGTTGGTGGATTGGTGACTAATGGAATGGAGCATCACCAACTTGTGGAGGTTGTTCTTTTGTATTAGTGCAATTGTGCAGAATAAATTTTTGATCAATAATCGGTCTGATTTTTACTGTTGGGTTCACCTCAACCCCATGAGCTGCATATAGAGTAGTTATTAACATAGGGAACCTTAAGGAACCTTTGGCCTTCTGTTTATTTTGATTTACCTCTAATTTAACAAACTTATAAATATCATAAAAGATAATTTTGGCTACATCAATAGAATAATCTTCTTTTAAAAGAAAATAGAGAAGATGACATCTGGTAGCCACCTCTTCATCATTGAAATCATAGGTTTTGGGCCTCAGTTGGTGATAAGTCCAATCATCATTACCTATTAATTGCAATGGGTTCCCCAAGAAAGCACTATTGGATACCCTATCAAAACACACCCATTTTCCTCTAACTCTAGACCTCATTCCCTAAGTCCATTGGCCTCTAGTCCAAGCGTTAACATAAAATTCACAAACCACTTGTGGATCATATTTACTCAATGGTTCTGCTAGTCCCATCCACTTTTTTTTTTCTCTACAACCCATTTAAAAATACATCATATTCTTTAGGTTGCAATTTCACTTTTTTTTCATTAATGAATATTCAATTCTTAATTTCTTCATATCTTCGTTGCTTTTCCTTATCACTGAACTGATTTCTTGCTGAAGGTTCAGGAGAATTTGAGTTAATCCTAACTCTCTTTACTTTTATAGTTTGTGTCGCAATGCTCTTTGTACAACCCATTCTTTTTCGCAAGACTATAGCTATAAAAGTCTTCAAACATATCAATTTGTCACAAATAATAACAATTAGAAAACAAAATTAAATTCAACTCTAATAGTGTTGCATCAAATAGTATAGAAATGCCAAGGAATTGCTCCAAAATTTTAAAACTAATTCACATGATTTGTAAGAGAACTTTTTATGTAATCCAAGTTCTTGATTTTGGAGTTGAATGGAGTAAGGCAGTGAAAGGATTTGAGGAGAGGAGCATCAAATGGTAATGAAGGTGCTAGGGTTTAGTGGTTTAAAGTGCAATGAAGGGGAAGGAGGTTTGGCCAACCTTCCAAGTTTCACTAGTCCAAAAGAGACTCTCTAGCAAAGAGAGATTTGGGAGAGAATGAACTTCATTTCAGAATACTTCACTCAATTAATTACAAATTTGAATACAAGAGGTTCATGTGAGGTATTTATAGATCAAAAGGGTGAGGGTAGCTTACTCCTTAAGCTACCATAACCCTAGTTAAGCGATTTTAACTATGGTGAGGTTTGGTGGCTTAAGGAGGGGCATGTATGTTCTCTTAAGATGCTCTATAGACCTTTGCTTGTGTGACAGGTGAAGGTTTCTAGAGTGCCTTTGATTCATCTACAAAATACTCTTGAAAGAAAATGAAAATATGAGTCTTATACATGGGTATTCTACTATTTAAACAAATAATTCTTCTGTCTTTATTCTTGTGTATGGTGGCTTAGATGGTCCTCCATCAGGCTCCCTCCCTTGAAAAGGATCTGTCCTTAGATCCAATTGATGGTGCCACCTTATGTGCATAAAAGACACTATCTATGTTCCTCCTGGCTCATGAATCTACCTGAAAAGAACAGGAAACAAAATAAGCATATAGTAGAGAAAACTATAAAAGATGTGGAGCCATAAGATATAATATTTGGCCTGAGGAAGAGTGGTGGAGATAGGGGTAGGAGAAATACAAAAAGAACTTAAAGGAAAAGCACAAGGAAATGTCAATGAAGTAATAAGACACAAAGGTTTTAAAGGTATAGACGAAGAAACATGGGGATTGTGTTCCTGTGTGTCTAAGAATTTTTCCTTTTCTATTTTCTTTTTGAATTGGATAGTATTCTTGCGAACCTCCGCAGGATTAAGGGGATACAAAGTATATTTATGGTTATTTTGGTGAAACGTAATTTTATTAGCATAATCGTCATGTCAAGTATTAGTGTCAAACTGCCAAGGGCGGCCAAGAATAACGTGTCTGATGTCCATAAGAATAACATCACATAAAATCTTATCAACATATTTTCCGATTTGAATGGGCACAAGGACTTAGGTGTTGACAACTATACCATTATTTTGATTACTCCAATCCAAGAGGTATGGAGAAGGATGGAGTTGAGTGGGTAAAGAAAGTTTATTAACCAACCTAGTACTACAAGATTTACAACAAGAACCACTATCAACTATCAAAGAACAGATATGGCCGAGAATTTGACAGCGAGTATGAAAAAGGTTTTCTCGTTACGAGTTGGTGAGTTCTAAAGGTTGGATATCGAGTAGACGTTGTACAATGAAGAGTTCCCCTGCGTAAGGATGACATTCCTCATTTATCATTCACCAAGCAATATATAATTAAAATTTACATTGAAATTTAGATAGTCAATACAAATTCTAAAACCCCCAAACTACCAAAATATGCAATCAAAAATAATAAGCAATAATTTTAAATAGAAATTAAAGCACAAAGTAGGGGCAAGAAAACTTACATGGCAAAGATTGAGCAAGAATATTTGAATTTGGAAGAGAAAAACTTGAGATTTAGCATTGGATAGAGAGAAAAAAATCTCACTTTAGGGTTTTAGAAACTACAAAGGGAATTTGAAATTAAAAAAATGGCCCCTTTTCGCGTTTTTAAAAACTCTAAAAATGAAACTCGCTTGAGCATGTAATTCTCGCTTAGGCAAGGCTGATGTGGCACGTGTATAAGTGACATGGATTTTATGCACAAAATATTCTTAATTTTATGCAATAACATGGATTTTATCAAATAGTATCAAAACTAAAAATAAAAAACAAATCAACAATAAATAAATAAAAAATTATATTGTGTTACCTTCTAGAAAGCGCTTTGTTTAACATCATATAGTTTGACACTTGTTTTAATCAAGGTGGATGAGTCCTTTATTGTAACAATTTCCTGGTTATAACTTTAATTCTTCTAGAGTATGGACTTTCAAGTTCAATAGTTCCATCAATTATGATTTCTTTGACAACCCACAAACTTGACCATTTTGTCTTCAACCTTCTAGGTAGGAATTTTATTTTAAACATAATTGGCTTACCAGGTTTAAATTCATCCTCGCTATAATTGTATCCTAATGAATCTTGTCTTCCTCCTTTATACATGATGTAGATAGCTCATTAGTAGTGAGTTGCTTTTCCACAGATTCGGGTACAAGCTTATTTTTCTTTTCAATTGCTTGTGGAGTACAATGATGTATAACATTTCTAAAATATTTGAAAGGTCCAATTGCTCTTTAGTTTCAGGAAAGGCTTCCTTTGCTATATTTTTTCTTAAACAATCTTTCCCTGTATTAGAATGTTTCAAACCTTCAAAGACATTAAAAGTTACCTCATCATCTTGAGCTCTCACTTTAATCTTTCCCTCATTAACATCAATAATGACCCTATCATTTTTCATGAAAGATCTGCAAAGTATCAAGGGAACCTCTGATAAGTTTCATATTCAAGTAATATTTCATATTAAAATGCAGGAACTTATGGGTATATAAAATAATTTGACCCCGAATTTATGAATTTAAACATTTTTTTACATATTTTGTGATTATAGTATGAATAGGAACAATTTATTCCCAAATTTTGTGTTAATTTCAGGATTCTAGGGGAAAATGGAGATGAAAGGGCTAAAGGAGAATAGACAAGATGAAAAGAGAAGGTTGGAACGTTCAAAACTCACCCAAAAACTCACATAAGTTAGAAGAACTCTAGAGGAACTCGCCCAAGCAAGCCCGATCTCGCCCAGGCGAGACCAGTCCAGAGAAGTTGGGTAAGTGGCAATTAATCTCATCTATTAGAATGTTGGATTTAATCTCATTCGTTAGAGTTTACAATTAAGCTCATCCCTTAGATTGTTGTACTTAATCTCATCTATTAGATTGTGGCAGTTAATGTCATCCATTAGAATGTGGCAGTTTATCTAATTTGTTAGATTGTTCAAGTTAATCTCATTCAGTAGATTGTGGTAGTTAATCTCATGTGTTAGATAGTGACACTTAATCTCATCCGTTAGAATAGAATATTTAATCTTATCTTCTAGATGGGGCAGTTAATCTCATCCATTAATATGTGGCAGTTTATCTAATTTGTTAGATTGTGGGGGTTAATCTCATTCGTTAGACTGTGGTAGTTAATATCATGCGTTAAATAGTAACAGTAAATCTCATTTGTTAGATTGTGGTAATTAATCTCATCCATGAAATTGTTGTAGTTACTCATCTTTAGGATTGTGGCAGTTAATCTCATCCATTAGATTGTTAGATTTAATCTCATATGTTAGATTGTGGCAATTAATCCCATCCATTAGATTGTACTAGTTAGTCTCATCCATTAGATAATGACAATTAATCTCATTTGTTAGATTGTGGCAGTTAATCTCATTCGTTAGGTTGTGGCAGTTAATCTCATATGTTAGATTTGTGCAGTTAATCTAATATGTTATGTTGTGGAAATTAATCTCATCCGTTAGATTATAGTAGTTAATCTCATTCATTAGATAATGTCAGTTAATCTTATCTGTTAGAATGTGGCAGTTAATCTCATCCCTTAGGTTGTAGTAGTTAGTCATATCCATTAGATTGTAGTAGTTAATCACATTTGTTAGATACTAATAACTAATCTCATTTGTTAGATATTGATAGTTAATCTAATCCGTTAGAATGTTGATCTCCTCTGTTAGATTATTAGAGTGAATCTCATCCGTTAGATTGTAGCAACGAATCTCATTTATTAGATTGTTGTAGTTAATCTTTTTCGGTAGATATTGGCAAAGTTGACTAATGCTGAGAAGATGGTTGTTGCAACCCTAGCTTGCATCCTCATTTGTAAATCTTCTTCTTTATTGTTTTGATTTGAATCTATTCTATGGATGACAAAAAAAATTGCAGAAGATTGAAGAATTGTAGAAATTTGGAAGTGATGAAAATTATGACGGTGAATCTAAGTGTGGTTAAGCCAACACTTAGCTTCTAGAGTGAGGTTGGGCCAACACTACTAAGAGGAGTCTACAAAATTGTCTAGCAAGAAAACAACTCTAGAGAGAACTTTGTATTAGAAATAAAGGGCTAAACAAGAGGGGGTGAGTTGTTTTTGAAAGATTTTTGCAAATATTGAAGGTAGAGTGAAAAGCTATGTAGAATCAATCAATTGAAAATTTTGTTCAACCAATAAAAAATTGTTTTAACTTGATGAAAATCAACCAGTTGTTTTCATGAAACAACCGGTTGTATATACCAGCAGAATTGCAAAAACAATGTTAAAACAGTTTATGGGTATATAGATAGAGAGAATCACACAAGATGTTTATACTGCTTCACTCTTAACCAAGAGTTACATCCAGTCCTCAGCTAGCCACTGATAATCCACTAAGTAATCAACCCTATATTACGAAACACACACCAAGAGTGATGATCTTGAACCCTTCAAGAACACACACCACTCTATGGAAAACAACACAATTTCCAGAAAAACCTTCTGAAACTAACTAACACAAGAACACACAGAAATACAATGTTCAAGGAAAAAGGGAATAGAATACACCAAGGTTAATCAAAGATTAAATTTCAGAAGTACAAAACCAATCTTATTCCACACACTTGAGATGATCCAAAGCTTTTGAAATCTTGAAAACTATTTTTGATAAACTTACTTTCTTAGTTAATGTAAAAGAGCGTAAAACAACCTTTATATGACCTCAATCAAGTGGTCAAAGTAGTTAAATCAAAAAACAAAAGTTGTTGGAATCATTTAAAACAAATTAAAACCTCTTAACAAAATTTTGTTAAGATTTTCACTAAAACAACCAGTTGATTTATTAAAACAACCGGTTGATTTTGTTTGACAACAAAGCCAAAACAAAACTAAACTTTTCCAAATCATTTTAAAAATCATTAAGTGCCAAACAACAAGTTGATTCGACATTTCAATGGGTTGAATTTTCACAACCTTTTAGAAAACCCATCTTTTCAAAAAGATAAAGATTCAAATGAACTTGGATCATCTTAAGGAGTGAATTAACAAGTTAAAAACTATAGGACACCACACACACACCCAACAACAAGGTCTTCAAGATTTTCTCATGGATTTGGAGATATCAAAGCATCTTGTTCAACACTTTGAACAAGTAAAAGTGTAAATTGGACAACAGTTCATTACTCAAATCAAAGTTAAAAATCATGTACATAAGACCCCTTTTTATAGGAGAAAGTCTCTCAAAATCTCTCAAATGAGTGTGTGACAAGTGTCACCACCTTATTGGTGCAAATCTTCTTCATTGGGAGAGTGACAAGTGGCATGCCTTTATTGGAATAAAATCCTCTCCATTGAGGACAAGAAACTATGTTTAGAGCATCCACTCTCAAGATACAACTGATTTAATATTCTTTCTCCTTTTGTTTTCACAAAACAAATATAAACAAATAAAGATGGTACCCTTACTTTTTGGGTCTAGATGAGTTACTACCTTTCCTTAGGCAACCATTTGGTTAAACTCCTTGGAATAAGATAAGTTTTTAGCTTGCAAGACCTAAAAGTATGACCACTCTTTATGCAGTAAAAACATGATATGGAAATCATATTTTTAGAACTGTTAAACTAGACATACTTTTTTTAGCTGGTACAAATAAACTAGATAACTTCTTGACATTATTTTTCTTTCCAGGTTTATATCCTAATCCACTTTTACCAAACACAACATTTTGTGATTCTAAAACAGTTTCTAGATTAGTTCTTCCCATGGTAAACTTAGACAAGGTTTTCAAAAGATATTTTATCTTATCCTCCGTAACTTTGCAATTTTTACAGTTCTTTTTCATTTTACTAGATTCAACACATTTACAGGTTGCATGCAAACAAATCAATTCAAGATTAACAAGCTTAGTTTGAAAATCATGCAAATATTTTTCTAATGATTTTACTTTTGATTCAAGAAAGTTATTTGCACTTTTTAACTTGTTTCCTATAACAGAAAGCCTATTTGCCTCCTTGTGTGTTTCATGGAAAGCAAGTAGGAGATGATCATAATTCCCCTTATCAGTAGAGCAAATACTTATTGAATCACCATTGGATGCTCCATATGCCATGAAACAAAGGTTGGCTTCTTCACTTTCTGCAAAGGTATCATTGGATGAAAACATGTCATTATCTTCCTAAGATATGTATGCTTTCTTGCCCTTGCCTTTGTCTGCCTTTCTACCTTGTGACTTATCCTTGTTCTGATAGCTTGGACAATCCATTTTAATATGCCTTAACTTACCACAAAAAAAGCATGTGTAATTAGCAGAACTAGAATCCTTAGGTTTAAAATTTGATTGAAATACATCATCTTTGATTAAAATTTGTCATGGTTTTTCTTCTTCGAAAACCTGCAAAATTTCTTTTTGAGTAGAGTTAAGGTCTCATCTTGATCTGAGTCCTCATCATCTTCAATGGAGACCTTCTTTTGTGTACTAGCTTTGAGAGCTATACTCTTGATTTTCTTTTATGAATTGTCCTGATCATTCAGTCAGTTAAGTTCTATCTCATGTTCTCTCAGTTTTCCAGACAAAGCTGCCATAGGAAGTTTTGACAAATCTTTGGATTCTGAGACTGCTGTAACTTTTGGTTGCCAGCTTCTATCCAAACATTTCAGAACCTTTATATTCAATTCTTCTTTGTCAAAGACTTTTCCCATGCCTGTCATGTGATTCAATATGTGTGTGAACCTTTTCTACACATCAATAATATTTTTCCCTTGCTGCATGAACAATTCATATTCATGAATGAGCGTGTGTTTCCTTGCCCTTTTTAAGTCCCCAGTTCCTTCATGAGTAACCTCAAGAATGTCCCACATCTCCTTAGTCGAGCTGCACTGAGACACTCTGAAAAACTCATCAAGATTCAAAGCAAATGTAATAATTTTTTTAGCTACAAAATCATATTGAGCTTTTTTACTTTCAGCTTCAGACCACCCAAACCATGTTTCCTTAATAGTTTCATCTTTAACAACATGCATAGGAAATAAAGGACCATTCACCACAACTCTTGATACCAATTATTGAAATAAGGGGAAGCTAAGTTCAAGAGGGGTGAATTGTACTTAGAAGATTTTTGCAAATATTTAGTTTACAAAAAATCAAAGAGAATTCTAACAGATTGTTCTGAAAACCAACAGATTAATTTTGTATTCGAAATACACTGATACAAGAAATGAATCTGTTTTATTTAAAAACAATTGAGTAATATTTTCAATACACACATTTTAGAACAAAATCTTATAAAAACAGTTGAAATGATTTAAATCTATTTTAAAGGAAATAAATATCAAGATTAATTTCAACAGGTTATTTTTTAAATTAACAAATTCTTTTTATGATCAAGAAATACTGAAAATAAATTTATACTGATTATATGGTAGGTACAAATTCCAGGAGAATCAATTAGTGCTTTAAGAAAACAATTGATAATATTAGAATCAATGAAATCTTATTAAACTATTTTTTGTTTCAATTAATATTGTTAATCACCAAGTAATACAAATTGCAACAAAATATATCAATATTCAATGTAACAACCACTATCAATTATCACAATAGTTTCAGTTATTACAGAGAATCAATACAAATATGTAGAGAACAGAAAGAACAAATTATTTTTTTAAAACAACAAATTGATTGTATTAGTGCAAATTATTATGCAGACATTTTATAAAGCAGAAATAAAGAACACATAAAAGACACCAAGAATTTTATATTAGTTCACTCATAACAAAGCTATATCGAATTTCACCTCACACCAAGGTGAATTCCACTAAAACAATACAATTTCTTTACAAGAAGTTACAAATTTATTTTTGAACAGTATAAGAACATAAACCCCTTACTGTAACACCCTATCACAATTGAGAAACGTACCAAGAAACTCTATCTTGACCATAATCTAGTATATAAATACAGTATAAAAAGGAACAAATTAACCTGGAAAGTGAATCAAGAAAGACAAATGGATTCCTCAAATTCACAACAACAGTGAATATATTTGACCATAATCTAGATTATGAAATTTTTGCTCGAATAAACCTTAGAGATATTTCAAAAGTTATTTCTCATAAAAACTTGAATCACAAAGGCTCTCTCAGATGTAAAAGTTGTTAAATGTATAAGTTACCTTTTTTTGAAACAATGCATACCCTTTTATAGAGATTTAACAAAAATGGAATTCTTAGAAAAATGTGCATTTAAGTAAAATCAATATGTTGAAAACTCGAAGCAATCAATTGATTTCAATTAAAGAAAAATAATATCCATGAAAACTTATTTTTCTCAAATGGAAAGAACTGAAACTGAAAACATTACTTATGTATTTTCAATCAACTAATTTAAAAGATAATAGATTGAAAAACTGTACCTTTCCAGATATCAATTTAAAAACAAGTTGAATTTTTTTTTAACCAATTAATAATATTTGTTCTTGGATTCATTATCATTGCTAAAGGCATAAGATAAATCAAGACACAAAAAACAAAAATTAAACTACCTAGACACTTAAAGAAGAAAGTCTTCAATATGGCTCCATCAAACATCAAAGTTAGAAGATGTCCAACAAAGATTTCATGGAAAATCCAAGTAATTTTGAGTTGGTTTTGAACATAGGCAATTTTCGTGCAAAGAATCATCAAATTTTGACCAGAGGATTTTTTTTGCAGTAATGATTGGAAACAAGCACAAATGGGTAAAAAATGATGTTGTAAAGGTTTGGTGGAAAATCCAAGTCATTTTGAGCTGGTTTTTCACTTAGGCAATTTTCATGCAAAGAATCATGAAGTTTTGACCTGAAGGATTTTTAGCCCTATTGATGGAAAAAAACCAAAAATGGATAAAAATGATTTTGGAAAGGTTTGGTGGAAAAACAAAGTCATCTTTAGTTGGTTTTGACTGGTTTGCCACTTAGACAATTTTAATGGTTTTGGTGACTAGTCGGGTTTAGTGAGAGGAGTCATGAAATTTTGACCTTAAGCTTTTTTAGTCCTCTTCCCGGGGATTATGTTTAGAAGGTTTGGTTGGAAAGACAAGTGATATCATGAGTTGGTTTGCAAATTAGGTAACTTTCATGCGATAAATCATGAGATTTTGACTAGAAGGGTTTTTTAGCCATATTGATAGGAAACAACCACAAATTTTAAGTTGGTTTTGCATTTAGGTAATTTTCATGCAAAGAAACATGAAAGTTTGACCAAAAGGATTTTGAGCCTCATTAATGGGAAACAATCACAAATGCGTAAAAACTTAGTTTAGGAAGGTTTGGTGAAAAAGAAAGTCATCTTGAGTTGGTTTTGGTTGGTTTGTCATTAAGCCAATTTTAGTGGTTTTGGTTACTAGTCAAGCTTAGTGCAAGGAGTCATAAAATTTCGAGCTCAAGGTTTTAGTCCTCTTCAGGGAAAATATGTTTGAAAGGTTTGGTGGGAAAACAAAGTAATCGTAAGTTTGTTTGCAACTCATGTAATTTTAGTGCGAAAAATCATGAAATTTTGACCAAAAGACATTTTAGCCATTTATAGGAAACAACCACAAATGGGTAAAAAATAATGTTGGAAAGGTTTGGTGGAAACCAAGTCATTTTAAGTTGGTTTTGCACTTAGGTATTTTCCGGGCAAAAAATCATGAATTTTTTACCATAAAAGGTTTTTTCCCGTAATTGTAGAAAACAACCACAAATGGGTAAAAGATGTTGTTGGTAAAGTTTAGTGTCAAGTCATTTTGATTTGGTTTTGCACTTAGGCAATTTTTGTGGAAAGAATCATGAAATTCTAACCGATAGGATTTTTTGCCTTGTTGATGGGAAACAACCACAAATGGATATATAATGATTTTGGGAAGGTTTGGTGAAAAAACAAAATCATCTTGAGTTGGTTTTGCACTTACAGAATTTTCGTGCAAAAAATCATGAAATTTTGACCGGAAAGATTTTGAGCCCTATTGGTGGGAAACAAGCAAAAATGAAAAAAAAAATGAATTTGAGAAGGTTTGATGGAAAAACAAAGTCATCTTGAATTGGTTTTGGTGGGTTTGCCATTTATCCAATTTTAATGGTTGTGGTGACTAAACGAGTTTAGTGCAAGAAGTTATCAAAGTTCGACCTCAAGATTATTTAGCCCTTTTCTTGGGAAATATGTTTGGAAGGTTTGGTGGGAAATCTTTGCGACTTAGGTAGTTTTATTTTGCAAAAAATCATGAAATTTTGACTTGAAGACTTTGTTGGGAAGGTTTGGTGGAAAAACCAAGATACTTTGAGTTTGTTTTGCACTTAGGCAAATTTTATGCAAAGAATCATTAAATTTTGATCAGAAGGATTTTGAGCTTTATTGATGGGAAACAACCATAAATGAATAAAAAATAATTTTGGGATGGTTTGGTGAAAAAACATTTCACCTTGAGTTAGTTTTGGTTGGTTTGCCACTTATCCAATTTGAGTGATTTTGGTAACTAGTCAAGTTTAGTGTGAAGAGTCATGAAATTTCGACCTTAAGCTTTTTTAGCCCTCTTCATAGGAAATATATTTGGAATTTTTGGTGGGAAACCCAAGTAATCATGAGTTGGTTTGAAACTTAGGTAATTTTTGTGCGAAAAATTATGAAATTTTGATTAGAAGGCTTTTTAGCCGTATTGATAGGAAACAACCACAAATGGGTAAAAGTTGATGTTGGGAAGAATTGGTGAAAAACCAAGTCATTTTGAGTTGGTTTTGCATTTGGGCAATTTCCGTGCAACGAATACTGAAATTTTGATCCCTATTGGTGAAAAACAGACACAAATGGATAAAAAATAATGGTAATGGTGAAGATCCCATATTTGATTTGCCACTTATCCAATTTTAATGGTTTTGGTGACCTCCCTTCAACCAAGCTATTACACTTAATGAAGGTGGAACACCAAATAACCTAATAACAAAAAAAATATCTATAAATATATTCAAACAACCTCATTGAGAAAAGACTAAGAAAAATAAAGTAAAAATATACAAGCAAAATACATCATGCAAATAAAACTTTTCTATACTTTGATTTTTGAAGTTTTTTCTACTCTTAGAATTATTTTATTTTTTTGCCCTTGAAGAAGTAATAATTATTTTAAAGTTAAAATGGTTGTTTTGCTACTACTTTTCCCAACATAAGTGTCTTTCTATGTGGGAAAGAGTACAAAAGATAATAATGAAGAAACTTAAAAACAAAACAATATACTAACAAAACTTAACTCTACCCTCCATCCCCCTCTCTCTCCACACATATATATAGCAATAGAATTTTGTAAAATCATAAGAAAAATAATACTTTGACAACCATGAGAGTTGTATATAATTCTTGATGGAATTGATTTATATATAAATATATAATAAGAATAAATTTGTAATTAAATGATATGGAAAAATATTAAATATTAAAATAATAGTATTGAAGATTGTATAAAAAAGTAGGATTGTGAATATATCATTACCCTAATCATAATTCATCAAAAAAACATACAACTAATAAGTGCTTAAATATTTTGTGTACTTTAATTTAATTTAATCTAATCTAATATAATAAATCTGAAAATAAAAATTTAAAATGAATGAATTTGTAGTAATTAGTATTACAAAGTGGACTTTAAGCCTAACTCAACCCCATAAAACCGGCTCATAGGGTTGAGGTTTGCACCCACTTATATACAATGAAAGACTCTAATCTGTAGTCGATGTGGGATCTCCAACACACTCCCTCACGCCGAGACTGCCAACTCGTGCGTGGGACTATATATTATGGGTTGTCCGATAGCGGCCCGATAGCGGGTGGCACGATAGGCCCAACAAATACTCACTAGGATAGGCTCGAAATGACTCTGATACCATATTACGAAGTGGACTTGATTAATTTGAGCGTGAGGGGCAGGATCCTCAAGGTTTTGCTGACGCAAAATGTTGACTAAAGTAAACGAGATAGTTATTTTATTGAAGACTTAACTTAATCAAACTAATTTTTTGTAAATAACTTTATCTTAAATCTAACACACTAACCATTTACAATTTATTTTTCTAACTCAAATATTCATGCGTTAATCTTCAAAATTTAAGTATCATATTTCATTAGTGATTAGATTACTTATCATGATTAATTTATATAATTTTATATTTTTTAGGATGCTACACAAGTTATTAATCAAACATTGACTAAATTTAATGTTTATTTTATTTTTATTTTATCGTGTTCTTTTTTTTATTATCCTATTTTATTTACCATATTATGACTATTAAACAAGATTTCAAAGAATAAAAATACGGAAAAATGTTGACTAAAAATGAAATAGGGTTTGTAGAAATTATATAGTTAAAACTTATTAATAGTGTCAATATATGTTAAAAACACTTTAAATATGTATGTTTAATGACATCCAAAGTTTTTAACAAATGTTAACTTTATTTAAAATTTAACAAAAAGATAAATTGAAAAAGATGGAAATAAATTTGTGAATAAAGATGAATGAACAAAATTAAATTAAGGAACAAATATGCCTAACAACAAATATGAATACCCAAATATTAGGTACCTTTATTATTTGGTATAGACTAGTTGAATAAATAATATTTCGTTGTTTTTCTTACATTTTCTTAGGCATATTAATATTAAAATTAAAATGAACTTCGTACATATTCATAAATAAAAAATGCAAAAGATAAATTTTATGAAATTATTATTGCTAAATGCTACTGGGTATAAGTTGATTAAGTAATTAGACCTTCATTTACACAAACATATTAATTAATATTAAAATTAACAGAACTTCATACCACAACCGAATAAATAAAAATTAAATTTATGAGTTTATTATTATTATACTTATTTATAAAAATTAATAATATGACATTTTTTAACCATTTTTCTTATACAATTTTTGCTATTTATTCTTGTAAAAACGACTAACTTTATTGATTTAATAACATGTAAGAAATTATTCATAATAAATTTCATTGCGTAATTATAAATAAATATCTATACCTATATATAAAGGGGATTCCCTTCTTAACTGCTCTTAATTTTTTTTCCTATTTTATCCTTATATTAATATTTAATTTTATTATTGTATTATGGTCTTTGTGTCATTTCTTATTCTCCTCTTAACTGCTCTTAATTTTGTTCCCTATTTTATCCTTATATTAATATTTAATTTTATTATTGTATTATGGTCATTGTGTCATTTCTTATTCTCCTCTTAACTGCTCTTAATTTGTTTTTCCATTTTATCTTTACTTAATAATTTAT
>Ga0123342_1005908_pt1 | contig 17353 bp, 14 predicted proteins | sample Turbeawhitnodule_FD_89960 | JGI IMG/M metagenome (GOLD analysis project Ga0123342, IMG submission 89960) | Root nodule microbial communities of legume samples collected from Mexico - Turtle bean Mexico white nodule | ecosystem: Host-associated > Plants > Roots > Nodule | place: Mexico: Nepantla... | reverse complement strand
TTACTTGCACCGAAGCGAACACTTCAGACACATCTGCCACACCTCTATTGAAGATGACCGAGTTCCTATGTTTCCAGATTTCGCTCACAATGTCAACCCAAATTGTACCCCAAACTTCGTTAACCGAAACAGAAGCTTGACTCATCCTAAATTGTGAAAAATTTGACTTAGGTTCCTCGTGAATTACAGACGATTATACAATTATGTGCACAATCTTCTACAAATTATTATTCAATGTCCAACTAAAATCCAAATAATGGGAGTCAATTATTGATGAAAGTTCCACCCCAACATATATATGTCTTTTGGAGGAGTAAAATGCAGTGGCAAGGTCAATTATAGAGGCAAACATTTTAGCTATAACTTAAAGGCTTTGTGAATTTTGGATACAGAACATTCTTTATGACCTTACACTATAATATGAAGCTGCTTTGTGACAGTTTTTTATGCATTCATCATCATCCCTTGTTGCTTGCTTGATAGTATTAAAATTTTTCGATACAATTGTTTATTATTTTAAAATCCAAAAATTTAGTTTTTAAAAGCACTTTTTGCTTGTAGTGCAAATTTAAAACAAAATTAATATTTTTTTAACAATTACTAATGATATAATAATAATAAAAAAAAATTAATAGTATAAGATTATTATTAGTTTATAAATATTCATTCATTTTTTGCAAAACTAAATTATTTTATAAAATAATTATGTGCATATTTTTTTATTTTTGGATGAAATTTTGTGACAAATTAAAAATAGTCACAAATAATATACACAAATTTTTATATTTACCAGTTTTAATTACATTATTTAACATTAATTTATAAAAAATCATAAATTCAAAATTTAAATAATTTAATATTTTTTTCACTAATATATATATATATATACTTATAAGTTTTCAATTAAATATACTAGAATAAATGTATGAGTCATTTATTGAAACATAATTTAACATGCTAACCATTAATAATTTATTTTTAATTTATAATTATTTAATAAATTTTATATTAATTATATAAAAATAATTTTATTATATAATTTTTTTATTAATTATTTATCATATGTGTATTTTATTTTTTTAATATAATTATTGTGATATTTTTTATTTTTATCATTATTATAATATTTATGAAAAATAAAAAATAATTAGAAATAATATATAAATAGTGATAAAATTATGTTTATCACTCAATTTTTGTAAAGAAAAACTTATATTTATTGTAGTGTATATTAATGTTTAATATATATATATATATATATATATATATATATATATATATATAAATAAAAGATATATTTGAATAGTAGACTTTAGTGACGTTCATTATCAATGATGAACACAAAAGTCAATTTTAAAAAATCTATTTTTTAACTAATGCAAGACAAACGTGAATAACGTCTCAACTATTTGCCGTTAACCTGATTTTTTTTGTCAACAATAAGTTCCATTAAGTTCAGATTTTCTTAAGTGATAATACTGGACCACATTGATTGAATGCATTTGTCATTTTTCTTATATTTTTGGCTAAACGGGTACTAAAATGAAAAAAAAAAAATATACCTGCAAAATCATGAAAATGCTATTATGAAATAATGAAAATATCTCAACAAAATGATGAAAATATCCCTTAAATAAAAGAGAGTGTAGATAAAAAATACTTTCAAAACACTTTTTTTCAAAATATATTTTTGAAACACATTTCAGAGTTTTGGAATTTTTTTCCAAAATACATTTTAAGATGTGTTCTTGATTTTTTTTAATGTATTTTTTGTATTTTGAATTACTATTTATGAACTGGAATGATATTTTGATTTGTAGTTTTTGAATTTCATATTTTCAAATCCAAAATAAAAAATAATTTTGGAAAATTTGAAGGATGATAGGATATATATTCAAATTGATATGGTGCAAAATGAATTTGTCCCGAATAATTGAGAATTCAGTGAATGATTTTGTTACTAGCTCTCTAACCTGTACAGTCTTGCTATAGCTCTGCAATTTCAAAATTAGATTACAATAATTTTTGTTTGCTTTATGAGCTATTTTGGTGCATGGGTGACTTTTTGTTCATACTTCACCTTTCAACATGCTTCCTTTTGCCATTTTATTTTATGTTGTCATCTTGCCATAAAATATTTGTTTTATTTGATGCTAGTGGTTCCCACATATTTGACTTTAGTTGATGAGTGAGAGTTTATCAATTTTTTTTTTTTTTTTTAGAAAATGAATGTGATAGAAAGGAATTGAAAATTTAATGTTCACTCAATATATAACTTATAACTTGAATATAATTTATATGTGTGTAAAATATATACCAATTTTCACTTATTAATATTTTTATTATAATTAATAAAAATTTATACACTTTCTCGTGTATCTCCTTTAATTCCTCTTAGTTTAAATATTTTTTTCTACTCTTTCACAATTTTAAGTTATTCCTAACATTTATTTCATTAAGCCATAATTAATAGTATTAATATAACACCTTTAAAATAACATTATTAAAAAGAAAAAAAAAACATAGATGTATGAACATAAATAAATAAAAAATAACGTCAACATATTAACTTTTAAATGTTTACAGTAAATGATCATGTTATAACTAGTTAACATTTTTTATAAACTTTAACATATTATCTTTTAATTAAGTTTATAATTATTTATGTGCTAGATCGTTAATTTTTTATTTTGAAAATATTTGTTTGAGAAATGTGTTTATTATGCAAGATACGTTATCTAAATAGAAAAATGAATATATCACAAAACAATATTTAAAAAATACATTTTTCTATTATAATTATTGCTAAATTTGTCATAAAAAAAATACTATTTTATGTGTCTGATTTGTCTATGACAATTAAAAAATTATATGTAATAGAAATTAATATTGTTTATGACAGATATAATTTTTAATTATCATAAAATGCGTTACTTTCTATGAACGTTAAAGAAAAATTCGTCATAGAAAGTGAATTTTTTATGATAGTTCCTTTAGGTCTGACATAAAAAAACACAGACTTTCTATGCCGCTTGTATCTATGAAGATTCTAAAATTGACATAAAAATATTTGTTTGAATCGTCATAAAATGTATTTCCTGCACTAGTGAGGGGAGAAAATATCAAATTTTGGACAGATAGATGGGTTATTGAAAGAACATTGGCTGAAAAATATCTTAGGTTATACAATAATTTAATCCATAAGATATATATTGTATTAGAAATGGGTAAATCGACAACAAATGGGACTGGTGTATGATATGTAGGAGATACTGATTTGAGTGGTAATGATCTCAATTTGAGTCATTCATGTAGGATCTAACAAAGATCACATCATAATTATATGGACAAGATGATTAAAAATAGGAGACGAATAAGTAAATTATACAATAAAGTCTGCATACAAGAGCTTGAGGAACAACATATGTGGTGAGGAAGATGTATTTTACACATTAATTTGGAAAACATGTGCAATCCCAAAAGTAAAACATTTTATAAGGAGGTTAAGTTTGAATAATAATTAGGGACTATTTAGGAGGGCTATGATTCCTTGTAAGTTATGTGTCATCTATAAAAAAACAAAAGAACTGGAAGAAATTTTCCAACACCTATTTTTGAAATGCAAGATATCGAGTAGGATTTGGTATCTATGTCGCAAATGGATATGTATTAAAATAGTAGAACATAAAAAGAATTCTAAATCATTTTCACCACTTCAATTTACAAAAGGAGATTTAATATGGAAAACAATACAAATAATGTTAATGAGAGGAATATGGGATCATATAAACAATGTATTTTTGAAACCGCATAATTGAAAGTATTGAAAGTGTGGGCGTGGATTAGAAATAGATCTCCAAAGACAATATTTTCGTACTTTGAATAGTGTATTTTCCCAAAAAATCTGTACAGTAATCATACTAAAGTAAAATCTTTTTCAAGTGTTTAGATATAGTGGTAACTAGTATAGTGGGTGACAACAATACAACTAAGTGAAAAGTAGTCAAATAACAAAATTTCAATATATGAGATTTAAAGAATAAAGTTGAAGATCAGGTTCAATGGTTAATTAAATGGAAAACATGTCTTTAATAGGGCCATATAGTATCATATCAGACTATTAGAAATACCTGCAAAATATGTAAAACACCCTCTTCGAATTCATGGGTCAATTGTGGTAATTCATAACAATAACAAGGTTTGATTTGGTTATTAGAATAAAACTGGAACAGAGGACAAAGAAACATTTAACCTAGATGCATAAAATGCAATTTGAAAATGTGAAGCCTAGTGGAATAATTATACATGGATTAAATCCTTTTTATAAGACACTTATGAGTCAAATTAAGGTATTACTAATGAAAGGCGACACAGTAAAGCATACTACAAGTCTTTCTAATTAATTTCTTTGTGCATAAGGTTTCAAAAGATTGTTTTCACTTAGATTTTTGCATAATGATGTTTTAAGAGCTCATAATTCTAGTCACTTTACATGGTGCATTTTTGCAACATTAACTTATAATTTGTTATTCTACAATAGTATTATGAATTATATCTCTACTTTTCTTTTCTGTTTGGTCTAAAACACTCTGGCATGTTTAAGATCTTGCCAACAATTCTATATTATATTTGTTAACCATGTGATTAGGTTTGAAAATGAAATAAGATGGAGGTACTCTAGGTGGAAGCACTTGTCATGGAGATGTCATTGACCACTATATGAAATACAAAAGATGGACCATGCTTGGATTTTTTTAGTAATATTGGGTGAAACAAATACGTTTATTTTGGGATGTCTCAATTGGTCCAGTGTTTGTTTGTATTATAGATGCATTATTTGATAAGGTCATCTCATTCATCCACATAATTCTTCTCGTCTATTTTATTCATATTATTTCTTTTATTTATATTTATATTCTTTATCCACTATAATTTTTTTTCTATTTTGTTTTACTTTATTTTAAATAGAGGTATTATACAAGATTTTTTTAAAATTATTATCAGTACTATCAATAAAATCAATACAAATTAAATTAATATTAAAAATATATTTTATTTAACGTTGAATTAACTAATATTATTTATTAATATAATTAAATTTTATAAATTCACTGCCTTTTTCTAATTAACGAATGTTTAATATATAATATCAATTTTTCTAATTAACTAATGTTTAATATATAATATTTATTTTAGGTAGCCGATACTGATAGGAACTCGGTGACCTTTGACAGGGGCGTGGTAGATGTGCTCGAGGTATTTGTACTGGTACAGGTAAATGTTTGGTCTTGGATTTTTGCAAAGTCCTGTTGTAATTAATTCCTTTACGTACCCCAATTGGGTTTTGAACCCAGTGGATTGTATGAGACTGGTTGTTTAATGCTTTCTTGAGTTGGTTTGGTTGTTCCTTATTTAAGTTGGAAGGTGTTTCTTGGTTAAAGGTTAGTAAGACGCTAGCTCTTTATGTATAAGTTGGATCACCCCTGAAGTGGTTCCCATTTATTTATTTTTTATTGTTGATAAAAAAAAAACTAATTGCCAACTAGTTATTGCAATCTATTTACTTACTTGCATTGATTTTTTTGCCAACAGTAAGTTCAGGTTTTCTTGAAATGGTATTAGTGGAACACAATGGTTGAATGCATTTATCATTTGTGTTCTATTTTTTTGGCTAAACACGGCATGGGCAATTGAGAATTCGTGAATGATTTTGTTCACGACACCGTTAATCATCTACTGATCATGTAAAGTGACATCCCGCATGTGCGTTTTCTTCTAAAATCAGCTAACAAATTTTTTAATGTTTAATATATTACTTTTTTTTTTAAGTACTTAAAAACTTATTTTTTAAATTAAATATATAAAAAACGTAAAATTTGATTTTAATTTTTATGAGGTCATGGCCGAGCTCAATGATATGTTCCGGTAAAAAATTTTTAGGATACGTCTCAAAATGAATTATTTCTTGAACTTATTAGGTTTATGTCTGATACCGAGAGACTATGAGGTCATGAATTGAGCCCAATAATACGTGTTTCGGTTAATTATTTAGATTTTAAAGTTGATATCTAAAACTTGGTATCTAATTATATATCAGTTTAGAAATTGTTTCTTAATAATATAAACTAATTTAGATATCAATATTCCTTTTAGTATCTAAAATAGTATCTAACTTAGTCAATATAACAACTAATCATTTCTTGTATTTGAAATTAGTTTCTATTTAATGAATTTTCTTGTAGTGTTGGGAATGTAACTAAGGATGAGACCATGTACAAGAAGAGGGGAGAACACTACTCGATATAACGGAAAGATAAAGGCAAACAAAACTACTCAATTAGGAATCACTATTTCTAGTTAAATTTAAATTGAATGATGTAGTTGAAATACATCCTTCTTGTATAGAACAATTTTAATTTTAATATTATATTTCCTTTAAATTTTTTTATTAAAAAAAATTAAATTTCATTTTTATCTTTTAATTAAGTTCTTATCCTAACATTAAATATGTTTTTTTATCTTATAATAATATATATTATCAATATAAATAATGAAATGACTTATTTCATATTATTCTCAACACTCTAACTTCTATTATATAAGTTTAAAGTAAAGTAACACAGCTAATTTAAAGAATTAATCATAATGTTTAATTTATTATATATTTAATTTATAAAAAGTTATTACATGTTTAAATTATAAAATCAATTATATATTAAAGATTTTTAAACTGAGAAACAACAATTGTAAATATGTTGGGTATTTTGTTAGGAGGATATGAACCAGCATCTTATCCATGCCCATTTTCACTTTTTGTACATTTCTTCCATGGGAGCTAACTCTATATAAGACCTAAGCCATGTTCGGAGAAAGCACAGTTCTTCACGCTGAGAAGAAGAATTAAGTTGAACACTTTAAAACACCTTTTCTGGGTCTTATATATATAACCCAAAACCTCACTCATGGCACATGTTTCTGTTGTCTCCGCTGCTGTTAAAAGGTAAGGAACCTCTAACCTATCAAACACACAAATCCTCCCCATTTATTTTGATAATCTATCATAGAATTATTAGCTTGCTAACATAAGATGGCATGCAGGCTTCAGGGGAAAGTGGCCATTATCACTGGTGGTGCCAGCGGTATTGGCGAGGCCACTGCAAGACTCTTCTCCGAGCATGGAGCTCATGTGGTGATAGCTGATATTCAAGACGATTTGGGTCTTTCTCTATGCAACGAATTGGAATCTGCTGTGTATGTTCATTGTGATGTGACAGAGGAAGAAGACGTTGAAAACTGCGTGAACATAGCAGTTTCAAAGTATGGGAAGCTGGACATCATGTTTAACAACGCTGGTTCAAGTGATTTGTTCAAAAGAAGCATACTTGACAATACCAAGTCTGATTTCGAGAGAGTGTTGAGTGTGAACTTGGTTGGTCCATTTCTGGGAACAAAGCACGCAGCAAGGGTAATGATTCCTGCTAAAAGGGGTTGCATAATTAACACAGCTAGTATTGCTGGATGCATAGGTGGAGGAGCTACACATGCTTACACCAGTGCAAAGCATGGCCTGCTGGGACTGATGAAAAACACGGCGGTGGAGCTTGGAGAATTCGGTATTCGGGTGAACTGCGTGTCTCCCCATTTGGTTGTGACACCGTTGCTAAATAAATATTTCAATCTTAATGAAGAAGGAGCTCGTAAGAGTTATACCAACCTAAAAGGTTGGCATCCTGTGGCTAACGATGTAGCCGAAGCTGCTCTTTACTTGGCAAGCGATGAGTCTAAGTATGTTAGTTCTCTCAATATTGTTTTAGATGGAGGATTGACCAATTCAAATGTTGGATTTCCTATGTTTGGAAAATCCGAGTAAAAATACTTTGTCTCTAAATAACTGTATTGTCGTTGTTTTGGCTTGGTGATTATTGGTCATAAAATTTACCTGTCCACATGTGTGAAGAAAGAAGGCAATAGATTGGTGGGTATTAATTTACAACCCTCACTCTAATGTAGCCATTTTCGTATTCAGAAAATAAAGATATGTTGAATGTTTGGGAAATTTGTGTAAAGATTTTGTCTTTAACTCTTCAGAAACTTTAGTTGACACCATATATGAAGAAAGAAGACAATGTATAATCCTCCCACAATCTAACCTTTTTGCTCATTTGTGTAGAATTGAACAAGGATGTGTTACTATGAAAATTAATTTTATCCTTCATCTACCCGTCAATATAAAATGATAACATTTTTCTTATGAATTCTTTGATGCATTTTTATTTTTGGACATTGGTTTGAATATCTAAAAATGATCAATTCAAGTTAAAGATGATGAAACTAATTCACTCACATTCATAAGTAGGAGAAGAAAATTAACATGTGATCAATTAATTTTACTTTAGGATTTGGTCAACCAATGTTCACCCTACCTAGAACAACTTATCAAGAATTTGCACTGCGGTAAATTTTTAGGACAACTATGCATATAGCACACCCTATTCGCTGTAACCATTTATTCTATAGTTTAGCATGTCCTACCATGCAAATCTTTAACATTCTTTTTTAAGGATATAATGATACACTAAAAACCCACATCTTCTATGTAATCATATTACAATATTACTTTAATATTTTATTATATCATTAAATTCCAAATTTACTTTTTATTATATATATTTATTTCTATATCCATCACATCTAGAATTGTATACAACTCTAAGAGTTATCAAACTATATTTTCCTTTTTTCAATGTTACTCATGAAATTTATTTTTTTATTTCAATAAAAATAATAAATAAATGTGAAACATTTTAAAAATGTTTCAATCATATACATTAAGATTATGTTACATAACTTTAGAAAAAATCCAAATCATTACCAAAAATTGAAACATCTTTAGGTCTTGCACAACTTGTTTTTACCTCTTGACCTAAAAGCAGGTAACCTATCATCAATAGTCCTAAGTAAGCATATCAAAAAACCAAACTAACAAACCACATTGTATGTAATTAGTCTTTAATACTTAGTGTAAAATTATTGTGAAATTTATAAACATCACATGTTACATTAACCATTATCAAAATTTGCAAGGCAAATGTACCTTTTTACATAAGTGTTGTAGTGCATAAAGAAGAGAAAGATAAAAAAAAAAAAAAAAAAGTGATAGGGGTTGGTGATAGTGTGCTATTAATGTACACCTATATGGCAACATATGTGAGTGAGGTTTTAAGATGCTTTATTACACGCTTGAGAACAAATTCACAGCAAATTAGTACAAGTTCATAAACGTTGTGGGTCTTACCGTTTAAATTTATTTTACCATAAATATTTTACTGATTTTTTTTCTTCAAAAGGTTAATTACTTATAAGAAGTATTTCAATAATCAAATTTTATTTTTTAAAAATAGTGTTTAAAAATAATTTTAGATAAAAAATTATACATTTCTTACTATTTATTACAAAGTATTTAACATTTTATTTTAAATTTTTATATATATATATATATTAAAATTATAATTATAAATGTATTACAACTCCAAATATTATTACTATTTTATATAATTTTTATATTTTGATATAGTATAATCACTTATGCATACAATAATTTTTTTTAAATTAACTTATAAATTATGTATTAAGCACTTAATATATAAATTTACAAATTTTGTTATAAAATAAGATTGAATAATACATGAGATAATTATGGTTGTTTTTAACTTTCTTATAAAAAAAAGTCACACCTTAAACGAATTATATCTTATAATTATAGTTAGCAAAAATAACTTTTACAGTTATCTCTAAAAAATCATTATTTATGTTAAAATTGTTGTTATTTTGGAGTAACATCATTCAAACTTAAAAGTCATATTACTACTATTTTTATTTAGTTATGGGTACCGTAATTGTTTAGACAAAGTGTGCCTAGATAGTACTTAAGATTGGTTGTAATAATTGTTGTAGGTGTCGGTCGTTCGGTCGCTTCCTCGTACTCCAATGCTTCACTCTTTCAGACTCTTTAGTTTCGGTCGAGAGTAAACTTACAAAAGATTTTCTAACAATCAAGTAAGTACTTTGTGTTATGAGAGTGTATTGTGAAATTGATAGAATGACACCTTACTCCATTGTAGAGGGCTTATTTATAGCATTGAGTCATGGGCCATTTGACTGATAGGTCGAATCTAGCATATATATGCACTAAATCAGTGTTAGCTGATTTCTCGAGAGGTAACCCTGATTTATAGGGAGGTATACTTGAAGAATATCTTCAATAAATCAATGTTAGCTAATTTATTGGGGTATTATCCGGATTTGATGGGATATAGCATCCTATGGGTCTGTGGCCAGCTGGTAATGAAACAATGTTCCAGGTGTTGTTTTATGTCAATACTAATAATTTAGCTTCCATGGCTTCCTTCCAATAAGGAGAAAGAATGGCCTGATCATATGATGAAGGTTATTATGTGTAGAAATGTTAGCTAAAATTGTGAAATGAGCAGAGGATATGTTGGAATAAGAAATAAAATGAGAAAGTGCATATCGTGTACCTAGGAGAGAACCTTGGCTAAGAGTGGATTGATTGGCAGGACGTGGCAACAAATTATCTTTAAGCCATGTAGGAGGTTGCTTGAGGCGTGTAAAATGTCAAAGTGGTTGCGTAGAAATATTAGGGGAAGAATTAGGTGTAGGAGATGCAGTGGTCATAGGTTCAAGAATAAGCTCAATGGGTATGGGTTTGGTAATGGGCTCACTGGAAAAAGTTGGTGAAGTCGATTGTGAGTTCGGTAGTGTGGTAGGAAATGTAGAATTTTGATGGTTTAAGTCAAGGACCAAATTTGGTAGGATAGGAGAGTGTGAGGGTGATGTTGTTTCATGAGAAGGAAAAATTATTTTGTGAAAAACTACATCCCTACTGTCAAAAATAGTTTTGTCTTCAAGATCATATAATTTGTAGCCTTTATGATTAGTTGGATATCCAATAAAGACACAATGTTGAGCGCGAGGATCAAATTTGTGTTTGGGATAATTCACTATTGCATAACATAGGTTGCCGAAAATACGTAAATGTGTAACGGATGGAACTTGATTTTATAATAGTTGAAAGGGTGTGTTATCTGAAAAAATGAGGGAAGGTAAGTGATTAATGAGGTAAACCGCGGTAAAAACACAATCTTCCGAAAAACGAATAGGTAAATTAAACCGATAAAGAAGAGATCGTGCAAATGGCAGGATATGACGGTGTTTGTGCTCAACCACCTCGTTTTGTTGGGGTATAGACACATGTATGTTGGCATTCAATGACGTGATCAAGAAAAAGTTTATGCATGGAAAGAATTTTCGTACCATTATCTGTTCGGACGACTTTAGCATGAATGTGGAATTGTGTATAAGCAAATATGATGAAAGATTGTAGTAGACGTTGGGTATCTAATTTGTGTTGCATAAAAAAAACCCATGTGCATCTAGTGAAATCATTGAAGATGTTTTAAAAAAATCATGCATTTGAATAAGTAGGTGATTTATAAGGGTCCCAAATATCACAATGTAACAAATCAAATGGACACTGTGTATTTATTGCATTGGAAATAAAAGGCAGTCTTGCTTGTTTAGCAATGGGACAAATATTGCAGTTATTATGAGTAGACGTATTACTGAAAGAAAATAACAAAGATGTCAATTTTAAACGGGATGAAGACAGATGACCAAATCTCATATGCCAGAGATCCGTGTTGTCGGAAACATGAAAAGAGTCGGGAATTTTTTCGGAAGGTTTCATATAATAAAGACCACCTCGCTATTCACCCGAGCCAATTATCCTCCCATAGCCAAATCCTGCAGGATACAACCATTTGGAAGTAATACAACACAACAATTTAGAGCTTTAGTGAGTTTACTTGCTAAAATAAGATTTAACTGAAAAGAAGAGACACATAAAACATGCTCTAATTTGATATCCTTATTAAACTTGATGGTCCCTTTGGACGTGATTGGGGTTGTTGAGCCTGTAGGAAGGTTTACCAAAGAAACTGGTGATGAAGTTGAATTAATAAATAATTCTGGATTTTAAGCAATATGATCAGTTGTCCCACTGTCCAAAATTCATGGTTTTGTGAAAACAAAATTTACTTGAAGCATTAAAGTTCATTAGAAAACCTGTTTCATTTGCTTAAAAATCATGGTTACCCGAATTAATTATCAACAATTGTTGTTGTGTTAACTTTGAAAGAATCATGCTATTGCATTGATTTCATATAGCGTATTTTGTCGTTTGCTTGGTCTTTCACGGAGCATTGATTATGCCATTAATGAATCCTATTTTGTTCTTGGCTATGAGGGCATGAGTAGGGGGTGGCAAAGTGGGGCGGGCCATGCGGGCCGATCCGCGGTAAAAAACGCGGGACGGGCTGATGTTTTCAACCCGCATTAGCTCGCCCCGCATAACCCGCGGCCCGCGCGGGCCAATAGCGGGGCGGGGCGGGCTGGCCCGCTAGTCCGCAAAAAGAAATTTTAAAAAATAATTGACTTGACTTGTTAGAATATAACTTTCTCTTTTCATCAATTCTTAAAATTTATTCTATAGTGGTTCATTACATTACAACACTAAGGGTTCTAATTAAATCCAATGTGATTAAACTATTTTTTACAAAATTTGAAGGTTCCTTTTAAGTGATCATCTCTTTATATTGAGACAATGATTTAACAAGACATACAGTTAATTTTATATTTTGTGAGTGCATGAAACACGGGAATCAATCTCGTTAAAAAAAATTTCTCTATTAAGTAACTGGTATAGACATATACATAAATTTTATATCCTGAATCCTTTGTTGCGTTTGTTCTAAGCTTGGTTTCATGAACATTGGTTTCCAACCTCTCAGTAGGATTAGACAATAAACTTCTAAAAAGAATATAATAAATCATTAATTTTGCAATCTTTTTTTTTCTTTTAGATGTTTCTACAACACTCAATTGTTTTTTCTTCTACGTTAAAAAAAAAAAAAAAGTGGGTCGGCCCGCAAGCCCGCGAGCCAACCCGCATGCGGGGCGGGTCATGAAAACCAACCCGCATTTTGTATGCGGGGCGGGCTGGCCCGCTTTGCCACCCCTAGGCATGAGTCATTGATTTTCTCCATGTTGGGTAGTTTGAGCCATTCAATTTCTCTAGGACAGGTAGGTGTTCAGATTGATCTAAATGATGAACGTAGTATGAATTTGATGTATCTGTAATTGCGTCTTTGGAGTTTTCAGCATACATGGTTATCGAGGGGAAAAAAAGGGCTCAATTTTTTGTTTTATTTTGTAGAGTCACCAAAAACCTGACTCTAATATCATGTCAAATATTTGGAAATGATATTTGTGTATATTGTATATTTTTTAGCCACTGAATATGTTTATTTTTTAGTCACCGATTTTCTTTCAGTCGCTAAATGTAATTGCTTATTTCTACCACCGAATTAGCGACCAAAAATGTTTCATTTTAGTCACTGATTCAGTTACTAAATATAATTGCTTATTTATGCTATCGAATCCGCCAACAGATATGTTTATTTTTAGCCACCAATTTTCTTTCGATCGCTAAATGTAATTGTTTATTTTACTAATATTAATATTAATAATAATACTAATACTAATATTAATAATAATAAAACAAATTAGGGACCGATTCAGTTGCTAAATATAATTGCTTATTTATGCTACCGAATCAACCAACATATATGTTTATTTTTAGCCACCATGCTAAATGTAATTGTTTATTTTACTATACTAATATTAATATTATTAATAATAGTAATAATAATAATATTAATAAAAAAAAATTAGGAACCGAATTTACATTTTTTTCAATTAATTATGCTTATAAAAAATATATAATATGATAGTTATATATTAAACATATAATTATAATTAAAAGAAAAAAAAGTTTTCTCCATTTTCACTGTTGTTTCCTCCTCCCTTCTCTTTAGATACTTTAATTGCTTGGATTAATTTGTATTGTTCACTCTTCATATTGCTTTTTATTGTTGAATAATACCACAATCAGTATCTTCTATGTTTTTTTATTTTATTTTTTTGAATTTGTTAAAACTTTGATAAAAGTTCAGTGAACATATAAAAAATTCTATTGTGTGCCTCACACGCTTAGCATATTTGATTTAGGTTTTCAAATTTTCCTGAATTTTTTTCTCTACGTTTAGTGTTGTTGTTCTTCATGCCTCGGAGATTCATTCATCAAATTCTCTTTCACTCCATATGAATCGGTTCATGCCTCGGAGCTTCATCAGAGGTTGATCGGAAAACAGTAATACTCGAAGTAGTGAAGAATCGCAAATGGTAGTGGCTTTTGATATGAATGATTACACGATTGTGTATTCATATCTCAAATAATAGTTCAATACTCTATTTATAAAGTACTAAATATCATAAAATCCCAATAAAATCCTAACTAATTAAATAAATGATAAAATCCTAATAAAATCACAACTAATTAAATAAATGATAAAATCCTAATAAAATCCTAACTAATTAAATAAATGATAAAATCCTAACTAATTAAATCTTAACAACCCAATAATAATATTAATCAAATTCCAAAACTTTAGAATATACTTGATTGACTGAAGTTCAAGTAACGACGAACAATTCTTGTGACGAGTGAAATCAAATAACATGAATCAAAAAGGAACATTAGTGTTTTGTATGAATTGATTCACGTAAGTTCCTTCTTCCATTCTCGTTTTCGATTCTGAAAATATTTTTTGGTTCTGCGTTTTGTTCACTGTTCTTCGTTTTGGAGAAGTTTAAATGGAGAAACGGTGAGGTGTTGAAGAAAATTGAAACTAGAAAATCAAATTTGGTGAATCGTTTGGTGAATTCGGTGAATCAATCTCCTCAGAGCCTATGCCTTCTTTCAGAGAGTAAATCGCTTGGAGAAATTTGGTTTGGTTGTGCCTTAGTGCAGCCAAGGTGTTTGAATCATTGTTGTTCTATTCATAATTTGTTGAAGCAGTTTAAAAAAATTGGTGATACAGATTATTCTGGAATTAATTGGCATTGGTTCGTATAATATTGGAGCTGGTACAGATTTTGTACATAATTTAATTGAATTAGTGAAACTTGGTGAATACTTTTGATTTGTAATTTGTGCATCTAAACTTGATTTTTGATTCTCTATATCTTTGATTCAATCTTGAAACTGTGCCTCTGAATTTAACACCATTTTTCTTTGGTGTTTGATTCAAATTACTGTTAGGTGCAATTTTCTGACTAGTGCCGCGTGAATTTTGAACAGTGACAATTGGAGCTGTTTTTGAAAGTGATGGTTCAATTTATTTTGAGCAAAATTTGGCACTGTTTTGATGTTCCAGTGCAGAATTCTGGTGCAAGAATTTAAGTGGTAGCAGATTTTTGAATAAAAAAACTGAATTACAAAATTGTTGAGTTTGGTGCCTATTCTGATTTGTAATTTGTGTAGTTGAAATTGAGTTGTGAAAATTGGTTAATTGAGGTGAATATTGGGGCTGCCAATGGTGTGGTGAATTGATTGTGCAAATTGGAAGAGACCTTGAACACAAGAGAAAACGTCACAGTGCTGGAACTTAATGTGCAACAACAAATATTTTGTTTAGGCCAAAACCGTGTTTCACTATTAGTTGGGCTGCACATTTCTAATTGACAAATTTTGGTGCAGTAATTTTGGAGGTGCAAAAAGCATAATAGAAGCTTTTAATTTGGGCCAAACAGATTGGGTCAAAAAACAATATTGGCCATTGAAAATATTGATATTCTTTAATTTTTCTTTTTCTAATCCAATTCTAGCGTCAATTTTGAGGTGCTTCCTTTGAGTTTCAAATTTCTTGATAGCCTTTAATTTATAGCTTGTCATATTTCTTAGTATAATCTTTGGAAAAGGTTGACTAACATTTCTAGGTAGTATATTGGGGAAGAAAAAGTCAAGCTAAGGATAACCATCCTTGAGAGAACCAACAAGTAGAAGTTCTAAAGCAAGAGCTAAACACTAGAGTGAAGAGAAGAGTACTAACATTGGAAGACTTTTTTTTTAATTTTTCTTTTTTATATTAATTCTTTGATACTAATAGTGAAATTTATAATGCATCTACAAAGGAAGATGCAAGCTAGGATTGCATTAACAAATAAGCAATAGAAAAGAGTTAGAGTTGAAAGATAATATTGTATACAAGTCTTCCTTAAATTATGTATCGGAGTTCATTTCCATTTAGCTTAATTGAATTTTGAGTATTTATAAGCAGGTCTGATTTTTTTTAATATACATGCCAGGGTACTGATTTTTTTTTTCAAATAAGTATTAATAATACATATAAAAATAGTCACCAAAACTGATTTAGCAATCGAAATAGGATAGTTTGTTAGAATTAAAAAAAAAAATATTGAGCCACCAAAATCAATTGTCATTATAGGTCTCAAATTTAGCCACTGAATTAGCCACCACGAGATTTTTTTAAAATTAATTATTTCAACCCATTAACGATCGAAAATGGTGGTCGCTATTACCTTTTCCGTCAGCCATCGATAAATTGGTGGCTAATATGGTCCTTGGAATTTTGGTGCCCAACTTTCTGTGACCGAAATTTCGGTTGCAAAATTGTGACCAATTTATAATTTGGTCGTTAAATGCTTTGCGACTAGAGTTTTCGCTTTCATCTTTATTTGGTGACTATTTCGGTTGCAAACATGCTTAGTTACCGATTATAGTACTTTTAGCGATCGAATTTGGTGGTCACTAAAAATGTTTTTTTTAGTGATATACAATCAGATTGGAGAGATATGCTCAATGTAATTTGATACTCCAAATATTATGTTTATCACACCAAACTATTGGCACATATATTATACATTGATAACTTTCTATTTACATTTATATGAAAAATATAATAATTTCAGTACATATTAATATATTTTTTTAATATTTATTTAAATTAACATTAATTTAACCAACACAAATATAATCTACTTCTAATATTTATTTAATATGGATTTTTAATAATTTTTAATCTAGATTAGAAAAATATTGATTTTGACAATGCTCACTTCAACATAATTTCTTTACTTAGGGTATTTGTATTATAATGAATATCAAAAGAGGTTTCACCGCCTGACGCACTTGACAACTTAAATGTAGTTTTTGTGAGATTTTTGCTTGAGTCTTGTACCCTTTTAACTTATCTATTTTTATCAGTACTAAGGCAGAGTATTTGTTGGGAGCAGTTATTTTGTATTCTCAAATAACTGCATCCTATATATATATATATATATATATATATATATATATATATATATTTTTTTTTTTTTTTTTTTTTTTTTTTTTTTTTTTTTTTATTTTTTT
>Ga0123342_1005907_pt1 | contig 17353 bp, 10 predicted proteins | sample Turbeawhitnodule_FD_89960 | JGI IMG/M metagenome (GOLD analysis project Ga0123342, IMG submission 89960) | Root nodule microbial communities of legume samples collected from Mexico - Turtle bean Mexico white nodule | ecosystem: Host-associated > Plants > Roots > Nodule | place: Mexico: Nepantla... | reverse complement strand
CTTATCTGGAGTGCAATGAATAACCTTGTGGCCGCTTGGGTTCTAACTTGAGCGTCGTATCTCTCGCGCCATCATACTTCGTGGGTGCCCTAATTAATCACGTGTCATGCATGCAGCCTTCCTGGGAGATCTTTAATGAGCACGTTGGCATTGTCACGTGCCCATTTGACTTGATCGTTTATTCTGTGCGGAGGGTCCCACAGTGCCGCCACTGCCCCTTTGACTTGATCGTTTATTCTGTGCGGAGGGTCCCACAGTGCCGCCACCCAACTTAGGGTTACTCTATCGTGTGGGCCCTCTTCTCTGCGAAATGCTTGTCACGCGGGTTGACTCTTCGGGCGATGTCTTACTTGGGCGACGTCTTGCTTAGGCGATGTCCTTCTCTTGGGCGATGACTCATCTTGGCGGTGACATATCTCGGCGATAACCGATTATGTATACTGCAAAACGTCGCTTCTACATACGGCGACTATGTTGACTTCTTGACCACCTACCTTTCTCTTGTCCACATCATCACACTCGATGACCTGGCCGTACAAAACTCTTTATAAAAAATATTAATTTGATAAACTTTAGTCATTAAAAAAGCTTTATAAGAAAATTCACAGTTTAATCCAATTTAAATTATTGTGAAGATACGTGTTTCTGCATTCTTATTATATATTTAAACTATCATATTTTATTCCTACTGTTAAAAAAAGGATTAATCTAAAAATTTATAATTTTATAACAATAAGTTATATGTTATAAAACATTAATTTAAAATTTGATAATTTGTAACTGTATTATTTTTTAAACAGAATATCATTTATGATTTTATTTGAATATTAACTTATTATTTATAAGAGTAAATATTTTATTAAATAATTTATTTATTAAATTATAATAGTAATTGAGTATATTATTTTTTAAGAATAAAATATATACTGAAGGAAAAATTATTATATACCCGTTTTGTTTAAGGAAATAAATTATTTAATTATTTTGAAATAAAAATAAATTATTTAATTACTTAATTTATTAAAAGATGAATAATCTAAAATAATGTACACTGTTTTTCTTTTGACAAAAAATTACTATTATTATAATAATTATTAAAATAAAAATATATTATTAAATTGTAAAAATATTTTTATTAAAAGTAATTATAAAAATAAATAACTTTATTATTTTATTGTATTGTATGTAATTTATTTTATTGTATACGTGTTTTTTTATTGGGGTGAATTATTTGAATTTAAAAGAAAAGTAATCATTTAAAAGGTAAAATGGTAAGAAATTAGATTTTTTTTTTTTATAAATTTAAATTTTTTAAGTTTTTCGAAATTCAATTTTTTAGTTTAAAATAAATAACTGTCAAATTTATTATTATAAAAGATAAAATTAGAAAAAAAAATGTATAAAAAAATCCCTTTATATGTTGCTATAGATTAACACCATATGATTCTCTACAAAAAGAATTATAGGAAAAAAACATATAAATTGAAAAAAAAAATAGTTGTTAATGAAGAAGATAAACACTATATATTCAGAATTTATCCTCATTCTTTTATAAATAATTTTATATAGATTCTTAAGTTTATTTTATACAGATTGACTAAAAATTTATTCATTTCAAATTTTAGAGATAAAATTTTAAAATGTATTTTTTTTACAAAATAATTATGTTTTATGCCAACTTTTATTGTTATCATTATCTTCGTATATTTGTAATTTTTTTATTATCTTATTTTCTAATATATCCTAAAAGATTAATAAGACATATTTTTCAATTTTTAAAAAATATAATTGATAAGTATATAAAAGACAATACTAACATTATATACACTAGACTTTAATGGTTTATTTCATATATATAAAAATGTTTTCATCTTATACATCACTATGGAACTTGACATCTTAGCTAGACTAACACTTCAAGTAACAATAATCATTTGTCATCACTTCAAGTAACAATAATCATTTGTCATCACTTCAAGTAACATGGAAAAAAAGTATTATTAAAAAAAATACATAAATATGGGGAGACTGGGTCAAAACACATATGTTAACAAAAACTATACATAGGTAGATTATATTTATTTATAATGAATTCTAAGAACAGGGTAGATGGAAGCCTATTATACCAATGAAATGATTCTCTATGAATAAATACTGAATTAGCCAACTTATCAGCACACACATTCCCTTCACGAAAAATATGAGTAACCATAAACTTGATTTTCCCACAGTAATTAAGACAACTATTTCATCGATTTCGAAGCATCCAAGGAACATTTGTCCTAACAGTAAACTCAGCACAAACCAAAGAAGAATCACATTCCAACCAGACATTAGTAAGTCCCATCTTTTGAGCTTCCTCCATAGCATGTATAACCCCATAAAACTCAGTAACCAGAGTCGTCTGAACTTTAAGGAGCGCTGAGAAAGCTTCAATAAATTTCCCCATACTTCCACAGAAAATACCTCCACAAATAACAAAACCAGGATATCCCCTAGCAATCACATCCGTGTTAATTTTAACCCAGCCTGGTGAAGGAAACTCACATCTCACAGGAAGAGGACGAAGAACTTTACCAGTACGAGTATTAATACCAAAAAACTTGATCACATTGAAATCCAACATATCATTTTTCATAGAAGCTTTAGACGGGTTACCCACCAGACAAGTTAAATCTTTAATAACCGAAATAGCCTGAGAAACCTTAATCTTATCCTGAAAACGAGCAAATTTCCTCATACGTCATATCATCCAAATAGAAAAAGTTATCACAACAAGCTTAATCAATTTAATTAAAGGACTACCATCACTTTTAATAAAAGAAAGAAGATCATCTTTATTAGAGAAATGAGAAGTAGGAAAAATCTCCCGAATCCAACTCCAAATACCCAAAGCATTAGAGCATTCAAAAAAATAAGTGTAGAATAGATTACTCGTGCTTTTCACAAAGCGTACACATAGAACAAATATGCAAACCTTTATTCTGAATAAGATGATCTGTAGGAAGCCACCCATGAAAAAACTTTCCAAAGTACAAGAGAGTTGAAAGGCGAAATAAATGAAGACCAAATTAATTTACCCCAACCACATGGAGCTCCTGGTTCCAAGAAGAATGTCCTAGCCGATTTAAGAGTGAAACGACCAGATTCATCTAGAATCCAATTAGGAGTATCATGTTCCTCCCTGACCATGGTATGACTAAAAAGATGAGGCATCTGTTGTAAAGACAATGGAATATTCCAATCATAACCTGTCCAAAACTGAGAAATTGTATCCGGAATGCTAAAACTATCAGATATCCCTGCAATATGTGCTAAAGAAGTAGTAAAACACTATTTATTATTCCATAAATTAATAAAGAACCTGTACCAATAGTCCAAGAAGTATAATCTAGTATAGTAGAATAAAATTGCTTAATTTCAGGCCAAAGAGATGAGGATCTATAAACCATTCTAAGCTCGTATTTTGATTTAAGAATCCCGGCTTTCAAGAGCAAAAACCAAGGCCTATTGCTATAAGCAAAGTTCCAAGCAAGCTTAAGAAGATAAACATTATTTTCTTGGTGAAGGTTAATAATCTTTAAACCGTCATTCTCAAAAGGAGAACAAAGCGTAGCCCAATTAACAGTAGTTTTGCCTTTTTTCATAATATCTCCAGTCCAAATAAAATTTCTACATCATTGCTCAACTTGCTTAAGAAGAGAAACATGCCATTTATACAAATTGTTAGAAGTCCCGTAATCACCGTATTGACCAACTGAATCTGACCCATCATGATAAGAGATTTACCTTTCCAAGAGGTAGCTTCAGTTTGACTTTATCAGCCAAAGCTTGAAGAAATCGACCCTTTGGTGCACCAACGCAAACAACCATGACTACAAGAAAGAATACGCTGAATTTTGGTGACAAATCTTGCAGAATTATCCATGGTGAAAAAACTACTCTTAGAATTATTAACATATTGACCCGAAAAATCACCATATGTTTTAAGAAAAATACTCAAATTCCTAAGAGACTTATTATCCACCCTACGGAAAATAAAAATGTCATCCACATATAGAATATGAGAGGGAGTGAGAAAACCTGACGGGCTAGCCATATGTAGAATCTTCTTATCACTCACAAGCTTAGAGAGACCTCTACTAAGAACTTCCTCTGCAAGACAGAAAAGTAGAGGAGACAAAGAATCACCTTGTCTGACACCTCTACTACAAGGAAAAAATCCCACCAAATTCCCATTTATTCTGATTGAAAACATAGCTAAACAAAGAATAGTACTAATCCAACAGACAAATGAGGGGTGAAAACCAAAGCGTGACAAAACTAATAGTAAAAACTTCCAACTCAAAGTGTCAAAGGTTTTGTGAGTATCAACTTTGTAAGTCACATTACCTCCCCGAACCTTTTTAGAAAGCATGTTAATAGCTTCAAAATCAATACCAATACAATCATAAATATGTCCGCCCTGCACAAACCCATACTGATTAGGAGAAATTATTTTGGCAGCCACAAGAGCAAGTCAATCTTCCAGAATCTTGGAAATAATCTTAAATTTAAAATTAGCAACAACAATTGACTTGTAATCTTTAATGGATTCAGCTTTCTGGATCTTAGGAATAAGAGATACTACATTATTGTTCATTCTAGGGAGAACCCAATTTTGTTTTAAAAACTGTTGGACAGCGTTGCAAACATCTGTCCCAATAATTTTCCAACAATAGTGATCGAAAACACCACCAAAATCATCAAGACCAAGAGTATTATTACCATTAAGGTTAAAACTAGCATTTTTGATTTCCAAAAAAGCATAACATTTAATCAACATCATATTCTCCTCAGAGGAAACCATCTCATAAATATAAATACCAATACAATCTTCTATATTGCATGTAACCTACACATGAGAAATAGACTCAACATAAAGAGTTTTATAAAAGTCCAAAATATGTTCCTCAACGAGTTTAGGACTGGATCTTATTATACTTGATGTAATGGAAGGAGAGAGTTGCATAGAATTCATAGAAGACTGGATAGGGCTTTATGTAATGGAGTGTGTCTGAATGAATGAGATTCTTGTACTTATTAGGTTCTTGTTAAAAAATGTTCTGATCATTCCCCTATTCTTGCTAGTATTGCTAGTAATTCTTTGAATAAGGTTAGCAATTTTTGTTTCTTTTCTATGTGGGTTAAGAACACTTCATGTCTAAAGCTTATTCATGACTCTTGGGCTAAGAAGGTTGTTGGTTATCCTATGTTTATTTTGCAACATAAATTAAAAAGGTTGAAATTGAGCTCAAAGACTTGAATAATTTTTTTTTGGTAATGTTCACAATACAGTTCTTCTTAAACAGGGTCTCCTCCTTGGTATTCAACAAAAACTTAGAGACTGCTAGTATGTCTGATATTAATGGGCTTATTTGTCAAGAAAAGATTGCTAAAGAGGAGTCTGATCATGCTCTTCACTGTCAATATTTGTTTTGGAAAGAAAGGTCTAAGATGTTTTGGTTTAAAGATGGAGATAGAAATACTGCTTTTTCCATACTGTGGTCAAAAGAAGAAATAATTCTAGCAGGATTCATCGTCTACGGATTGACTTTAATGGTTTATTTAAATTAAGAAGGATTTTTTTTATTAATTAAGTTTATAATTTATGGAAGTTATATTTATTCAATATATATATATATATATCATTTCATAATTTATAAAAATTGTGAAATTGTAAATGTATTTTATGAATAATAGTTTAATATTTAAATAAGATTTGTATAATGATAACACAATTACTTTTAAAATAATATTTTGGAGCATTGTTTATTTTACACTCCACTTATATTGTTATAGTTATTATGTAGTATGTAAATATAAATAAATAAAATAAAATTCGTTTCACACCTAATAAAAATTTAAAAAATGTTAATAATAAAATTTCTATAAATTTAAGCAATTTTTTTTATTATATATTCTCAGTCATATGAACAAATTATTATGATTTTTGGTGAAGAAAAGTAATAGTATATTACATTTTAATTTTATTTTATTGAAATTTATTTTAATATTTTAGTGTTTCAAACCCACTCTAATTCTAATCTTAACTTTGGGGCTTTTGGGACCAAATACTTTCTCTACCCGCTAATTAGGTGAGTAAACAAAAATGGGCTTATTTTAGGACAGGGTGGTGGAGTTGATTGGTGGATCATGAATCAAATTGATAGGCATGGAGTTTACAAGATAAATTTAAATTGTGGTCACATCCCTCAGTTGTATGAGAGATTAGAGTTAATTTGATAACTTCAATACCAACATATTGATTTTAAGTGGTTCTTAAATAAAGAAAATCTTAAATATAGCAAATAAATAAACATTTGCAAAATACAATAATATTTTAATTTTAATTTTAAAAATTCACTTTAGTTTTTTTTTACTGTGAAATATCAATTTATAAATGAGACTATTAAGGCCAAATGAGCAAGGGAGAGAATGGTAGAAAATAAAAAGCAGATTCTTTTTCATCCCTGTGTTTTTTTTCCTACACTCTCACAATATGACTAAATTGTCCTTATTAATTTTAAAATTTCAAAAATGCTCCTAACAGATAAAAACCATAAAAAAGGCTCACAATCATCTTCTTCTTGCGCAACCGCATCTTCGAACTGCAGAACTTCATTCTCTCCGTGGTGCCTCTCGATCTTCCACATCTCTTTGGTGATTTAAAGTGGTCTTGATAACTCAGTGCTTAAAGGTAAGTAAATTTTTTTGTTTTCAGATTTGTACATCTGTTTTTTCTTTGAATTTGTGTTTTCATAATTATTTTTTCACATTTTAGATTATATAATCTGGTAGAATTTTGGATTATGGAATCCGGTAGAATTTCAGATTATGGAATCGGGTAAAATCTCGAATTTATGTTTCTGGTAAAAATCTTGAATTGGTGGTTCTGATAATGTTCTAGATTGTTGTTTCTGGAATATTAGTTTTGTTTCCGTAACTGTGTGTTTGTATTGGCTCAAATTAGTAAACCAAAATATATTATGTAATTTGTATTAGGTCGAACTAGAGGAGTTATGGAGTTGAGTCAGTATGCACTCATTCATTAGTTGTAACCAAACTTGCAAGCATTTGAATCAAGATAATACATTTTTTTAAATAAGTGATTTAGTTTCTTTAGTTTTGATTGTTTAAATGAAGCTCTTATTTATTATTAAATAAGTGATGTACTTCATAAAATAGTAAAATTTAGTTTCACACTTTATTTATTGTTAAATTTATAACTATAATGTTAGATGATTAACATTATGGATTGACGAATTCGTAGTAGGTGTTCGGATTTCCGAATTTGTACTGTGCATTGTTTGTAATTTGGTTTAACTTGAATGGTGTAATTGAACAAAAATGGTGAAGCCTAGGGGAGGAGGTTCACAAGGTGATCGTCTACGTTCCACAACCTCTTTTAGAAGAAGAAGAAGACATGTTAATGAAGATGAAGAACATGTTGAACATGAAGATCCAAAACATGTTGAACCTGAACAAGTTGAACCCCAAATGGAGGTGAAGGATGAAGGCGCACCTGAAGTAGAAGGTGAAGGTTATCCCAGAGGTCTACTGGATGGGACATTGTTGACAGGTTATGAAGACCATGTGGTCATGCAATTATGGAATGGTGTGGTAAGTAAATATGTTGTAATATGATACTTGTTCATTGTTAATTTTATACGATTTTGGTTGATTAAATTGTATATTTTATATTATTTTGGTTAGTTAAATTAGGATCGAGGGGAGTTAAAATTGGTGTCTCATGGCCAAAAAATGAATAAGATGGTTGCTCCTCATCTTGGGATACCACCTGCAGTGGAGTTGTCGGGTTTAACCGAGCTTGTTGGGGCAAACTATGACATGATAGTCAAAGGATTTTTGTGTGCCTTTGTAGAAAGGTGGCACATAGAAACAAATTTCTTTCATCTGCCTGTAGGTGAGTTGACCATCACATTGGATGATGTGTCGAATTTGTTGCACCTCCCTATTATCGGACAATTTTACATGTACCTGAGCTTAGATGCAGTTGCGGCGACTGATTTGCTTGTTGATTCACTTCGTGTAGATTGGGGAGTAACAACTGCTGAGACTCGTCATTGTGGGGGTGGACATGTGCGTCTAAGCTGGTTGAGGGAGGTGAATGAGAATGCATGTACCAGGAGACAGCGGACCGTGGCTGCACGAGCATATTTGTTACACCTAGTAGGTTGCACCATCTTTGCAAATAAGAGTGCTACGTAGGTTAATGTATCCTACTTTGGATTATTTGTAGATTTGAGGCACACGGGGGGATACTCGTGGGCAGTAACTACTTTGACCCACATGTATGAGCAGTTGGGAGATGGTTCCTATGCAAATACTAAACAGTTAACTGGGTATGTCACGTTATTGGCATTGTGGATATACGAACACTTTCTGACTATTGGACATCGACAACTTCAGGATGACTATGTTGAGGATGAGCCGTGGTGTATGGAATATGTTGTTGGGAGTAGGTTGTCCACACTTGCATCTGTTCGGATGCAATTAGATAGCATCTATATAGGTGTTGTTCAATGGATGTCTTATGAAAAGCACAGAGCGGTGCGTCCTTTCAAGTGGATTGCATTATTTTCAGGGTACATTCGGTTTAGGGCTTGCAAGCAGATGCATTTGCCTGAACGTGTACTCAGAAAGTTTGGATATATACAATGTATCCCTCCTCACCCAACCACCGTTCATCATGGCGATCCCTCAACATCTGAGATCGACCTATTAGTTTTGTACGCATTGTCCATCATTAATACAATGTTAAAGGCATTCAATAACTTCACTGAATCAGGGTGTGTCCAAAATAAATTTTGCACAACATTCATCCCTTCTTAAAACCTAGACCAATGGACACAATATCTCGTTCAAGTAACATCATCAATTGTTGCATTTCAATTCTATCACCTTATTCTGATTTTTTTGTACAAATATTGTGCATTGTAAACTTGCTTTATTGTGGTCACATTTTTCTCATTATGCTATTTCACGGTTAGCAAAATATTTTTGGGCTTCACTACACTGTCTTCATGTCCATAAGCATTGACTTCTCGCTACATGTGAACATACCAGCATATGGATGACCAACCAATGTATTTGTCAATTCATGATTATGAGACCCACAAATTAATTTCAATATCCATCATTCACCACTCTTTACTGAATACCCTCGTAATCTAAAAGGACAATCACATTTCCTAGTTCCACTCTCAGTAACCTGTAAATTCTTCTTAAATCGTCTGTATTTACCTTCTCTATCACAACCTAATAAAACAAATGTCTTCCTTTCTTGTTGGCCAGTTGAAGTATCCGATCTCAATATCACAATAACAAAACCAAAGTGAAATGCAAGTTTTCTAACCCACATCACGAATTCCTCCCGAGTACGAAATACCTACAAAAGTTATCATAACAAATTATTTCATTTAACAATTAACAAACAACTTCAACATACTTTACAAACTTAATTTTACCTCATATGTAGTAAACACTTTTAGAATATGTGGCCTTAAACGAGAGGGGGGGTGAATTGTTAAGAGAGGTTTTTGAAAACTTTTTGAGATTTAACAAAATTCTTTGTGTGAATCCAGAACAAGAAACAAGTTAGTCAAGAATATAAGTAATTAAATAGCAAAGCAATAGAAAAATAATCGGTTGTTTCTTCGAAACAATCGGTTGTTTATACTAGAAAAGCTTAAAAACAGAATTAAATGAGTTCAGACTAAGAGAGAGATACACCAACATTTTATACTGGTTCACTCTTAAGCCAATAGCTACTTCCAGTCCCCAGAAAACCACTAGGTAATCAACTAAGTAATCAAACTAGATTACAACACACAAACCACCAAAGTAGTGACCTTGAACCCTTCAAGAAACACACTCCTTTGGCAAAACACACCAAAAGTATTGATCTTGACCACCTCAAGAACACACAACACTCCTTGGCAACACAACACCAGAAATACAAAAGGTTGAGAAGGGATTACACTTGTTCACAGTACAAACTGAAATCAATACAATTGCAATACTATTCCACTCTCTTTGAAAACCCAAAGCTTGATGTGAATGTTCAAATCTTTAGAATCAATTTTGTCACAACTGAAAAACTCAAATATGTTTCTCTTACTTGTTTGAAAACATAAACAAACCATTTATATTTTTCAAAGATTGGTCAAAGCAATTAATGAAGGAGCGTATTCAGTTGAAAATCATTTCAAGCACATTCAACAACCAAAACTGAATTTTGTTAGGATTTCCAAAGAAATAATCGGTGAAAACCATGAAACAACCGATTGTTTGGTTTGACAGTTAAGTCAACCAATCTAAAACAGTTTTCAACCTTTTCAAAACTCCTAAGAGTAAAACAACCGGTTGATTCGACAAAACAATAGGTTGTTTTTCACTTAGTTGGAAAAACACTTGATTTCAAAAAAGTTTTAAATCACATCAGTTTTAGATTCAACAAAGGAGTGGATCACATTCTATTCTACCCATATCCCTCCCAAACACCGCAACAACACCAACCTTGCATCAACACACTTTGGATTTGGATTCTTCAAAGCACTTGATCACTCTTGATCAACAAACGCATTTGTACATTCATATCCCTTTCGATATATTGTCTATTGCTTTGTTAGATAATGACTTCTCAATATTGTCATCATATAGACCGTCCCATACATCAACCTCATTTACAATCTTAGGTTTTAGAACCTAGAAAACTATAAGAAAGTGAATGTTGTGTATAATAATAGTTTAAAAGTATCTTAACTATTGAAAACAATTGTAGAACTTAACTAAATGTTTTCAACTTGTACTTTTCGCTATTAATTGATTGAAAATACTTGTAATATCTTTGAAAACAATTTCATGTGTTAAAATTATGTTTTGATATGTGTAATAGAGACGTCACATACAATCTAAGGTTTTAGAACCTAGAAAACTACAAGAAAGTGAATGCTATGTATAATAATAGTTTAAAAGTATCTTAACTATTGGAAACAAGTGTAGTACTTAACTAAATCTTTTCAAGTTGTTCTTTTCGCTATTAATTGATTTATAGCGAAAATACAAGTTGAAAACATTTAGTTAAGTCCTACACTTGTTTTCAATAGTTAAGATACTTTTAAACTATTATTATAGACGACTTTCACTTTCTTATAGTTTTCTAGGTTCTAAAACCTAAGATTGTAAATGAAATCTCTATTATACATATCAAAACACAATTTTAACACATGAAATTATTTTTCAAAGATATCATAAGTGTTTTCAATCAATTAATAGCGAAAAGAACAAGTTGAAAACATTTAGTTAAGTACTACACTTGTTTTCAATAGTTAAGATACTTTTAAACTATTATTATATACAACATTCATTTTCTTATAGTTTTCTAGGTTCTAAAACCTTAGATTGTAAATAAAATCTCCATGAAACATATAAAAACACAATTTTAACACATGAAATTGTTTTTCAAAGATATCATAAGTGTTTTCAATCAATTAATAGCGAAAAGAACAAGTTGAAAACATTTAGTAAAGTACTACACTTGTTTTCAATAGTTAAGATACTTTTAAACTATTATTATACACAACACTCACTTTCTTATAGTTTTCTAGGTTCTAAAACCTTAGATTGTATGTGACGTCTCTATTACACATATCAAAACATAATTTTAACACATGATTTTCTAGGTTCTTGTTCAAATTCTTCATTATTGTCCATGCTTCTACAAATTAAAAAAATGAAACTAAATCATTGCATTATGGATCCATGAATCCATAAGTCAAACAATTCATTCCAGATCCAGCAATCCATAATTCAAAAAAACCATTTCGGATCCAGAAATATGTAATTCAAAATATGCATTCCGGATCCAGAAACCAGTAATTCAAATTATGCATTCTGAATTTAGGAATCCATAATACAAAAAAAAAACATTCCGGATCCACCAATCCGTAACAGAAATCAGGCTTATGGATTCAGCAATCTGGAAATCAAGAATTTATGAAAAAATTTCTTCTTAAACACCCCCTCATCCAGAAAACAAAAATTAATCAATTCTGGATTGATGAATCCGTAGCACATTACCAAGTCCTGATTTTCGATAATCACGAAATCTTCATAACCACCAATGCTCCTAAAAAAAACTACAAAGACTTTCCACCAACGATTGATTCAATGAAGAAGATGAACAGTGAAAATGAAAGTCCAGCATGATGCCCCTTTTCAAATATTAGGTCAAGATTAGTTTTGGGATTTTTAAAATTGTGGGGTGCAGTAAGAAAAATGTAGGGATGCAGGAAGAAGAAATATGAAGCCCATTTGAGGGAACTCGATTTTTAGCCAAACATTTATTTGAGGATAAATAACGTTAAATTAAAGGCAAAACATGAATGAAGTCATGGAAAGCATGATCAAGCTTGAAGTAAGATATGCATGTTGTCAATTTTGCACTATGGGTTCTTTTATTTCTTTATTTGAGTTTTAAAATTCAATTTTTTTCTTAAGAACTTTGAAATTTCGTCCAACTACTATAGTCCACTACATTAGATTTGTATTTCATTTCTGAAAGATTTGAATTTCATTTAAGTTTAGTTTAGGTGGCACTTGATTATAAATACGCAGTGATTTGTTGTATAAATATTCACTATTTTTTGTGTAAGCAACTTTTGATTATATAGAATGAGAGTTGAAATTTTATAACATTTTATATAATGTTTCTGAGAAAGAGAGGATTCTCTAAAACAATTATAATTAAAGTTACTAAATGTGAGTTCATTAGTAAATGTATTTTATATTCATGTTGTTTTATCTAAAATTATAAAAATATAAAGAAAATCAATTTTTTATCCTAAATATTATAGTTAGATAATCATCAAGCTTTAATCATATAGCGTGCAATTTTCTCTTTCTTCATCTTCAAAACTATGTTTGGTGTACATCTCTAGCATTATATATTAGTGCACTTTATCTTTTTATGTTGTTTACAACATTATTTTCATTTACATCCATTAATATTACACAACATTTAACGAAAGAAAACGTTAAAAACTTAATTATTACCATTTTTTTTACATATAAACCCTCTAAGTTTTGAAAAACATTACAATATATTCTTTAAATTTTAAACACATTACATATACACCCTCTTATACTTCTTTAAGAAAGGTCATTATAATAATTAAAAACTAAAAATATAAATGTAATTTAATAAAAACTCTGAAATATCAGTACAATTTATTCTAAAATTTAGTATACTCTATTTTATGTTTTTCAAGTAATAATAATCACAATACATTATTATTAAGAAAAGTTAAAAATAATACAGTGTCATTATTTTTATGTTATTATAATTAAAATTTATGTAATATGAAGATGATAAAGTTTGAATTTAAAATCATATGCATAAAACTAAATCTCCTAATTCATTGTGTACTTGATTATTCAAAAGATATACTAGAAACAACAGAATTTTTTTTTAATTTAGTTATGAAAACTACACTAGTTTTTTTTTAAGTGTTTGGATTAAAGAGAGAATGTGTAGGGATTTGAGGGAGGGATGTGTGGGGATACAAAAGGGGAAGAAAGTGATGTGATGGAGTTTGGATTGAGATATGTTAGGTAGATATGTGAGAAAAGTTTATGAGAGTTTGTGAGTGATGTGATGGTTTTGAAAAAAATTTGAATTTGTTTTAAAGGTGTAAAATGTTATTTTACAAATTTATCCTTACCTATTAAATTTTTTATTAATGAAATGAGTTTTTTTTGTTTAAAACATATTCATAAATTTAGAAATTATAATTAGAAAAAATAAATATGTATTAAATATAAATAGATACAATTTAAAAATTATAATTAAAAAAACAAGTATTCAATAAATTAAATAAAAATAGGATCTTCACATAATTTCTTAAAATATTAAACATGTATTATAAAATTATTAAATAAATCAAAAAATAAATCAGATATTATATAAATAAATAAAAATATTATTTTTTAATATTAAAAATTCTGTACTAATAAAAATTAAAAAATACTAAAAGAAATATAAGGTCATTAAAAATAGAAAAGAATTTCATAAAAAGTCATAATTAAATAAATTATAACTCATAAACATAATAATTATACATAAAAAATATATCAATATAAACAAAACAAAAAGTTAAATAAAAATAGAAATTCAAGTAATTTCTTAAAATATTAAAACATATATAAAATTAGAAAATAAATCACATCTAATATAAAAAAGTACTATTTTTCAATGTTAAAAAATCTTGCAGTAATGGAAAATAAAAAATACTATAACAGGAGAATAAATGAGGATAAATTTAGAAATGATAAATGCTGATATGACTTTCCCTCTACATCTCTTCATTTTGAGAGAAGAGAATATTTATTATTTACAAGTATATTCTCTCATTTTCTTTCCCACAAAAACCTGGATCCAAATAGCTGATATTCCTTCACTTTTTTGTTTATAAACAATACATCCAAATAAACAAACAAACCCTAAAAGTTGTTTAGGATTTGTTTTGATTGTTTGAAGCAACTATTTTATTGAAAAGGTTTCATGTCTAAATGTTTTTTTAAGCAACTCAACCTTAAAAATAATAATAAAATAGTATTTCTCAATTGAAGAATATAAAAAAATTAAGTACAATAATTAATTTTAAATTTAAAAGTATAAAATTGTGAATTGTTTAGAGTTTCTTTTATTCGTGAATATAAGTTTCTTTTTATTGATATGGTATGGTAGATCACAACTTATATTTTTCCAATGTAAGAAGTAGAGGTCATTAAATAAAAATAATTTTTAGAGATAAAAAAATAATAATTATATTAATTAAATTAGATATTATTTAGAGACTAAAAATATTATTGTTATATAAAATAATATATATTATTAATAAAATATATAAAGTAGTTTATAAATTAGTATCTAATTAGTTACCGAGGTTTTAACTACTAAAATATTATATAATTTAATCAATATAATGATTAATTTTTTTTGTTTCTAAAATTTCTTTTTATTTAATGGTTTTCTTGTAGTGAGTTGCTAGATACTCTAAAGAAAAAACTTGAACTTTTACAAATTTTCATCATAAAAACTTAATTTTACTTTAGATGCTTAGATAATAAACCTAAGTCATTAGTTGGTGTTTTAAACACCCCAAATACTTACTAAGTATTATGTTGTGAAATCAACTGAGGGTCTATACAAGGGATAAAATATTTCAAAATATTATTTGTACACTCTTAGAACTTAGATAAATACAAGATATTTACAACAATAAGTCTAGTAATACGCTTATGATCTTCGAGATGCTTTTGCCCTACATTTGTACCTGCTCTGTACATAATACCATCATCACAATTTAGAAAACAAACAAGACATGCACGAGTAAGCTATTGAATAAATTTTCATTATAAGAAATTATATTAAACAAATTTTCAATTAATAGATCACAACCACTTGATTTACTTCAAATGTCAACATGCAACAACAATATAGGCTCCACATGGATCTATAAATCAAGGATATTCAACAAGAAGAATATCAATTTATTAAGTATGTCTTACCAGAAACTAACATTTGATCCAATTCAATACTTATATTTACAAGTGAATCCAAAAATCATGGTATCATGCATCTACATATGTCATGCATCAGGGTAAGTTTAATACAACTCAGGTCATGCATCTACATATGCCAGTGTGTAAGAACTTTTTCCTTAACTTCTCACCACCTGATATCTTAATCTATGTGAATTAGATGATCAATGAATCAATGGGATATCTGTTATGACATAGGTGTCAATACTTAATACACAATCAAATAACGATTCACACATTATACCAAATGTATGACCTTAATTTCATACAAATTTCAACATTCATAGTAATCATTTTCATACATACATATCATTTAAGAATTTCCCAAATCAATTTAATATACAAATTGTACCGATCAGGTAATCGGGTGTGACGACGTGTTTGGCAAGTGACTACGTGGGGCGCGCTTAGCAGGACATGTGGACAAGAGAAAGATGAATGGTCCGGCAGTGAGCATAGTCGCCATTTGTGGAAGTGGCCTTCTGCAGTATACATAGTCGGTCGACGCCAGGTTTTTGTGTCATCGCCGTGCTAAATAATGGAAGATCAGGTGGTCTGACATCGCCACAAGAAGCACATCGCCAGGTTTCCCAGTAAATTTAGTTGAAGCTGTTGGAGGTTCAGGCGAGTAAGTTCAAGCGTGTAAGTTCAGTAAAGATGATTGTTACGTCAGCATGGAGCGTGAAGGTCGAGTGAGTTGGAGGAAACAGCTTGCCCATCGACGACGGGATTCCCAGAGTGGACATTCGTCGATGGCGAGGTTTTCTCAGCTAGAACGTGCATGGCATAGCAATGAGGAGAGTGGCACTTGCGACAAGCGATATCATAGAGACGGTGTACTTTGTTGCACCCGATACTCGCCTTGTCGGGTGGTGTTCCAGAGTGTGTTACGTGCTAGATTACTCCTTGAATAAGAGGCCTGGCTGCGCGACTACATAGAAATGACGCTCAAGTTACCCCAGCCCGGATGATGACATGTGTAGGGTTCAGTACTGCCAGTTACCCCAGCCCAGATAACGACACGTGTAGGGTTGGATGCTACATAGAAATGACGCTCAAGTTGTCCTAGCTCAGATGATGACACGTGTAGGGCTGGGCGCTACCTGATACCCCAACCCAGATGATGACACGTGCAGGGCTGGATGCGAGCCACGCGTCCCAAGTGTAACTGCCTGGAGAGAAAAAAAACCTAGCTATAAAGGTAAACTTAACAGAATTTGCAGAGATACGTTCATTACGGCTCATTGTTTTTTGGTTGAGTGCACTTTAGTACGGTTCTACAGAGCTTAGTTTTCTCTCAGTTTTTGGGTGTTCTTGTTACTGACTTGAGCGTCGGAGCACCACCGGCCGCAGAGACGCCATCTTGTGTTTTCAGGTTTTCGGAGAGACAATCTGTCGTGTGGACTTGAAGGGCACGAGGTGTCAAAGCTGGTGAGGAAAGATCGTGACGAGGCATCGTTCTTGCGCTTAGTCAACCGGCAGGATCACAAACTAATATTTACTTTACACTTATAAAAGCATTCATACATAATCCAATTCAAAGAAATAAGAAGAAAATAAAAGAAAGAAGTTCTTTTAGCTTGAGTGAAAATTTGGCCTAAAAGGTTAATTTTTAGTGATATTTTCACTTAAGCAAGAACTGCTTCACTTGAGCAAAAACATAGTTGAAAATAAGTTTGAGTGT
>Ga0123342_1005906_pt1 | contig 17361 bp, 2 predicted proteins | sample Turbeawhitnodule_FD_89960 | JGI IMG/M metagenome (GOLD analysis project Ga0123342, IMG submission 89960) | Root nodule microbial communities of legume samples collected from Mexico - Turtle bean Mexico white nodule | ecosystem: Host-associated > Plants > Roots > Nodule | place: Mexico: Nepantla... | reverse complement strand
TACCAAGCGATGGCAGAAAACCAGAGTGATCTCTGTGGCGAGTTTTTTGGAGTGATCGAAAGGAAGGTAGGATCGGTGGGTCAATGCTGAAGGTTAGGGGAGTTGCTGGAGAAACAAGTGTCATGGCAGGCAATAGCATTAAATGCTGCATAATCTGAAATTATGTAGATTTGAAGATTTTTTGCCTATGCTGACTTGCTACAGCTGGCTGTGAGGGCTATAGCTGTGATCAAATTGCTGGGACGTAGGGTGCTTCACGTTTGAAGATATAGAGCGAATTCTCTTAAGGAGACACATGTGCAAGAAGGGGGAAACGTTGCAAGAAGGGGCCATGATATGTTGTAGGTATTCACTGATGTGTGCAGATCCAAATCCAGCAAGGTTTGTATGAGGCAAATTCCGCCATGTTCACCGAAGTTATACAAGGTCAACATGATCGCCGGTCGATGAAACGGCGATCTCCACGCGGGCATAGTCGGTGGTCATCGAAGGTATGCAAGGGTCAACATGAAACGGCGATCTCCATGCGTGCGTAGTCGGTGGTCATCGATGATGAAACGGCGATCTCCATGCGTGCGTAGTCGGTGGTCGCCGAAGGTATGCAAAGGTCAACATGATCGCCGGTTGATGAAGCGGCGTTCTGTCAACATGATCGCCGATCGAAGAAGCGACGTTCTCCATATATGTGTAGTCGGAGGTTGCTGAAGTTATACAAGGTCAACATGATCGTCGGTCGATGAAACGACGATCTCCATGTGCGTAGTCGGTGGTCGCCGTAAGTATGCAAAGATCAACATGATCGCCGGTTGTTGAAGCGGTGTTCTCCATAGGTCAACATGATCGCCGATCGATGAAGCGGCGTCCACCATATGTGTAATCGGTGGTCGCCGATGTTGGTTATTTTTTTGGGTAGGGTTTTCTCACTTTAAGGTTGTTCTGCTCCAACCATAAAGGAGAGTTCCGCTTGTGGATGATATAGGAAGTCCACTTCTGGTTACTGTATATGGGTTGGGATACCCCTGAAGTATCCCCTTTAATTTTATTTATTCATTGCTGATAAAAAAAAAACATTAAGAAAAGAATCAAAGCGAAAAAAGTTTGTCACAAAGGAGAACACTATAATATGTTTACGAAACCAATTCCTAGGAACATGTTCATGTACAAATTGAACTTGTTGAAATTTGATTAATGGGAATGATACTAATGATATAGTTACAAGACAAGGTTGAGTTTATTAGATGATGCCCTGAACTTTATCTCGATCTAGTAATCCATACAAAGGTGTAGATTGTCTAGTTGGTAGGTGGTCTAATGGTAAATAGTAATTTGTTTCTATTTTATTAGTTAGTTAAGTTTTTGTTTTCATTTCTAACAAACTTTGTCACTACTATAATAGATGTATTTAACAACAGTTCTCAATGCATTTGAACAATTGTTTTAGAACCATCATTGATGGGCTTTGTTGAAAATAAAGATTTTCAATGATGATTAAAATCGTTGTCATATGCATCACCTATAACAATAGTTTGTGTGCAAAACAATTGTTGTATATACACCTACAACGATGATTCACATTAAAATTGTAGTCATAGTTGTATACTCGACAATAGTTCTTATTAACAATTATCATTTTATCCTTTTTTTTGACCTTATGTTTGCCACAGTAAAGCAACCATGGCATTGGTTGCACAACCAACCATGATCATATCACATAAAAACATAAATCAACAATACATAGTTCAAAAAAAAAAAATATAATAAAATGAAGTATAATTAAAAATTAAAAATTGAGTTAGAAGTGAATCTACTTGGATTTTGAAGTAGAGGTGGTGGTGACAATAACAACAACAATGTCAGAGTGGAGTAAGAAGTAGTGCACAATAGAGGTGATAAGAGAAGCATCACATTAGTGGTGGTAGCACAAGAACCAATGACTAAACTTGCAAACTAGATGTAATAGTAGTTACAGTGACGATGTTAAACACGAATGACCCGTGATTGATAACAAGCTCAATTAACATTGAGAACAAGTGGTGGGGATGAAGGCAAACGAACATGTGGAGAAGGAGAAAAAGAATAAGGGAAAAGAAGAAGTAACAATGAAAGATAAAAAACATTCAAAAACTGTCATATAAAAGGGGATATAACAACCATCGTTGTAGGGTGGATAGACGATTTAAAAGTAACCATCGTCATATAGTTGAAAAAAATTTCACTAATACTATTAGTCATGCATCAGTGATGATTGTAGGGAAATCATCACCATTTAGGATTGTCAATTTGTTATTTTACAATAGTGTGTACTCTTCTACTATCACCTATGTATGAGTAACATGTGTAGAATAGTAGGATGATAGTAACTCATTAGGTGTGTCTTATGTGTTTGTTTCTTTCTTATTGCCTATTTATTTGGTTTAATCTATTTTACCAAACAACTTTTAATTCTAAAGGAAATTTAAAACTAAAAAAACCATTATTAAATAGTTTTTGTTTTATTTATAATATTTTAAAATTATTTATTAATTCTAAAATAAATTTTTCTTTTAAAAAAACTTAAAAAGAATCTTTTAAGAAAAAAAGAAGTCAAAGATCACTTTAATTTGGTTTGTAACCTCTTGTCTCTTAGCTACTTTAATTTATATATTGAAAAGTATTGGTGTAGAGTATACTATTTTAAAGTCACATTTTAAATTATATAAATAATTTCTTAACCTTAATTCATCAAAAGTAAATGGAGCAGGCATTGACATATAAAAAAAACGATATTATCTAATCACACATATTACTATGTACGAGTTTTAGCAGATAAAAAAAACTATATACGATTATTGGATAGATAAAGTCTTCTAAAATTAATGTTGAAGATAGATATTATAATTTTGTATTTTATAAAGAAGTCATATTTAAAAACAAAATCATAAGATTAACGATATAACTGACTTGAATTCAAAAAGAATAAAAAATTTTAACTTTAAATAATCAACTTTCTTTTAATAGAATTTTAAATAAACACCTTGAAAATTATATAATATATTTTTTAATTAATTATGAATGTAAAACATATTATACTCCTCACATGCCATGAAAATGAAACTCATTCATCAATCCTACTGAAATCTAAAACAAAAAAAACCTTTAATCATTTGTAAGTAGCCAACAGTTAAGTTTTGAACTCCACGCACAATTTTAAACTTTCAGTATCCACTCTTGAGTAGCATCATTCTGAACATTTGAAAACCAGAAAGCCACTTTAGTTGAAGAAGCAACAGTTTCTTATTTTCTTGTTCTCATAATTCACATCAGAGTAATTTTTATGGGTGTGAGGTAAAAGCATGAAATATACTAATCATAACCACTGATAGGTCCTTGATGGCTTGAAAGAGTTCTAGACTTTACAAAATGTTTCTAGGAAACAACTCTGTTCAATTCAAAATTAATGAATCGTGTCTGAGATTTCAGAAACCTGGGATACACATCATCTATCTTGTGATTAGGATTATGAAAGCCACTCATGTTCTAACAATTTGTAATTAGAATGTCATTATATAATTATTAATTAGGTTACATATATTTTTCGTTCTTATAAAATTGATTTTTGTGATAGTTCAAACCTTGTGAAGTAAGAAAATTATTGAATTGTTTTACTTAACAAATAAATTTCTAGCATGGAAGGTAGAGAGTAGATCATTAAAAACAATTGAACCATTTTGAGTGAGACTCAATAATGTTATCATAGGAGTAGGTTGTGACTTCACTCCTTGTATATTGGCATTGTGTAGAGACTCTTTGATATATTTGTTTGAGAGAAATAAAGGTTAGCATCCCTATTCTAGATTATGTAAGACGATAATGTAAAAGGCTTTAAAAAATGTTTGTAATGTTTGTTAATTAAAATTGGAAGAAAATTATTGAATAGAGATTAATTTTATAGATAAAAATAATTTGTATTATATTAATTAAATTAGATATTATTTAGAGATTAAAAATATTATTGGTATCTAAAGTCATTTTTATTATTAATAAATAGTTTTTAAATTGATATTTAACTAGTTACTAGAGTTTTAACTACTAACTAATTAGATTCTAAAGTTGGTAGATAAAATTTAATTGATCATATAATTTTAATAACTCTGATGACTACAAAGTCGGATCTAGAAAAAAAAATATTAAACTCAAAAGTTAGAAAAAATTTTAAAAAAATATTTTTAAATTAATTTTTATTATTGTTAAATAGTTTTTAAATTGGTATCTAATTAGCTACTAATGTTTTAATTACCAATTATTTAGATTCTAAATTTGGTAGTAAAAACTTTGTTAGCTAATTAAATACCAATTTAAAAGTTATTTAATAATAATATAAATTAATTTAAAAATTAATTTATTTTTTATTTTTAAAATGGTCTCTAATTTAATTATTATAATAATTAATTATTTTTATCTTAAAAATTAGTTTTTATTTTATAATTAAAGTGATATGATTAATAAATATTTTAAAAGGATTTAGTTTGATGATTTAACTCAACTTTTAGATTAGATTGGTAACTAAAAAACAAATTTAACTTAATTAATTTAGTTAAGAAATAGAGTAAGACAAAAGCACACGAATTTCAACCTTACCTAATAATATAACCAGGAAACGAGGAAAGGTATCTGCCTTTATAAAATTCTCTGCCTGCAACTTATATTCCTTTTTCTTTTCTTTTTCACAGTGCGCCACTGATTATTCGCTGACAAATGCTGTTACTTTTCTGCTTACAATTTCTGAAATAATGTGTATCTGCTCAATTATCCATTCTTGTGAAAACCTAAGACTTATATCTTGTTTCTTTATACCATCAAAGTGTTACACAACTTCAGAATTGAGATAAAAGATCAAATATTATTTCTTTTCATTATCAACATACAATAATCATCATATAAACAACATATCAATCTATACATTAAAATATTTAATACAATAAGTCAAGAGTAATGATCAATTTATTACAACTCAACCTTACATCACGGTAGATAAGAATTTTTCTCTTAATTCTTTTTTTAAGTAATATTTGATCGATATGTTAATCTATGTGACTTACATCATGAGTGAACTAAGAAAATTTCTACAATAATAATGTGTCATTATTTAATACACATTAAATAGTGGTTTACATATTATTCTGTATTTATAATTACAAATTCATACAATTCTTATCACTCTCAACAACCATTTTCATGCAATATACAATCATAAATATAATATACAAATTAATATTCTTTTTCCATTAATAAACATTCACGTACAATCCATTAAAGAGACAAGAAGAAAAGAAAATAAAAATTAGCTTGAGCAAAAATTTCTTCGTCAGAGCAAAAATTTAGTAGAAAGTAAAGATTGAGTTGCAACTCTATTTTCGCTTGAGTAAAAAATCTCTTGCATGAGCGAAAAATCTTTCACTTGAGAGAAAAATTCTTTGCTTGAGTGAAAGCAGGGTCGAGAGTAAGGTTTGGATTCCTGTTCTATTTTTGCTTAAGCAAAAATCTTTCACTTAGAGCGAAAATATCAGAAAATCAACTTCATGTAGCAAAATCAAATATATTTTCAAAGTTTTAGCAAAAATCAATTTAATAAATACAACTTTCAAACACATTCACAATTTGCCCAAACATTATCCTCCACTTATTTCAATTTAATCTTAATCATTCAAACTCAATATATATTTCATTCACATCAAACTCATAAACTAATATATGAGATCAAACTCGTAAACTAATATATGAGAAAACTAGTGTAACTTTCATGAGAACCATACTCAAAACTCAATTTAATAAATTATATACATTAACATGCATAATCTAATCACTAACCATTGAATCATCTTTTCATCGAGATTATGAAATTAAAACATTTTAAAATAATCATGTATTAAACAAAAAAACTCAAATAACAATTAATTTCATACATACAAATTTTGTTTAAGACAAGAAAACCTACTCTTATAATTCCATATCTTTGAGAAATGATAATCTTATTTTATTTTTTATATTTAATTTAAATATAATATATTATATTTAAGGTACTGAATTTTATCTAGTATTTAAATATATGTACACTATCATATAATTTCAGTCTTTAATTCCATCTTAAAATATATTAGGAACTGATTTAAGTTATTTAATAACAGAAAAAAATGATATATATTTAAGATGATATATATATATATATATTACGTGTACTTTTTATATTAAATGATATAGATCTTTCGGAAAATAAAATATAATTAGTAGATCTGACGTTACACATATACTATTATTATTATTATTATTATTATTATTTATACAGAAAAGGTATACATGAATGAAAAAGAAAAGAGTAGTTAAAAATAATAAAATATAAATTTTCAGCCGTTTAAATTGTTTGTTTTTCTCTAGATAATTTTGCTAAATTTAAACTCCAACTTATATCATGAACAACCTATTTTCATAGAAAATAATTAATATAAAAAAGAAGAAAATAAAGAAGAAGAAGAATAAATAAAGAAGAAGAAAATCTCTCAGATACACAGAGAAACAATTTCGTTAGTTTTCCCAATCTGCATTTACAAAATATTGTATTTTTTTTATCAAATATAAATTTTGACTTAAATAATTTTATTTTGGAGATTGGCAAAGCTTATATTGCAAGCTACAAACTACACCTAGTTACTAATTTTATTTAAAGTCATAATAGCGATCGCATAACTTTGTGTAAGTACCAATCTTATTCTTCCTTATATTTTATTTTTATTTTTTATTAATAATAAAAAGTTAATAAATATGAACTACTTCAAAGATAATCCAAATTACTAACAAAGTCACACAACAAAACAAAATAAAAATTCTTAAACAAGACATCAAGAAACTAGTCTCATACAAACCAATGATTCAAACACCAACTAGAATAAGAAAACAAATCAAAACGAGATTTTGAAGAAATCTAAGACTAAACCCTTACTTGAACCCTTGTAAACACTTCAAACGCGTCAGCAACACCTATTTTAAAGATTACAATGTTCTTATGCTTCCAGATTTCACTCACTACTTCAACCCAAATTACACCCAAATATCATTAATCGAATTTGATGTTTAATAAATCCTAATAATAATCTCCAGAGTACTGCATGCTGTTTTTCCTCTTTCTTTCGTGTGAATCATTATGAAAGGACATTCTAATTAATTTTTTTTTCGTAATCGTATTATTCTTTTGTTATATATGCTGATGAGTTTTAGTTTCCAAAATTATGCCTCAAATCATGTTCATACTTTTGCGCCAGGAATAAAACATCCCATGTGATTAAGAAACGCGTCTTCTTAAATTCAATAATTATATTAATTAATAATGACTGCAAAGATAAATATGACAAAACTAAAATGCTACAATATGCATGCCATGCCAATTCCTAATAACACACCCTGCAATTCATTATTCAATTAATTTTGTTTTTCTTTCTTGAGATAAAATGCACATGATTCTCATTTCCTTCAGGCTTCCTCATGAATTATTATTGTAATCCAGAACTGAAACCAACACACTTTTTTATTTTACTTTTATTTCAGTCTTACATAGTCCATCAACTCGTGTAAGAATTATTGCTTCATTGTCTGAACATAATTTCCCAGTGGCTTCCCATTATCAAATCTAACACACTGCAACGTTTAATTCCATGTTTAGATTGTCTTTTTCAGAGAAATAATTACTCCCAAGAAAATATTTGGAAAGTGATTTATAATAGTAAATATTCTCTCAAAACTATATATAATACCTATATGAATGTACTATACTAGTTTTAGTTGTGCAGCTTTCATTTCTTTTGAGGTAGTTTTAAAATTATTTGACTTTTTTTAATGAAATTTCTAATAAAAAAAAACGCACGCGGAAACAACACCCATACTTACGAATCAATTGCAGAAAATAAACAACACAGGATCTAACGTGGTTCGGTCGTCATCTGCAACCTGCACTCACACGGACAACTATTAGGTTTTCATTTCTGTCATGTTGCACACCAATTTCAAATACAATGATATTTTTAAATATAAAGTATAAAGGGACACAATGATTAAATCACTCACTAAACATATCAGTCTAACCCAATTGTCCTGGTATTCATACTCAACAATTTATAATGTTATGTAAATAATAAGTGATAGAATATTTTTATTAACAAATATTAGTATTAGTTATTAATTAACGTATTATTTTCTATTAATAGAGATTAGACAGTCCATCTCCTTTTCATCTTCCATTACCCTAATTCTATCAAATATCATAGCTTTCATCATGTTTTACTAATTTTTACGGTGTTTTTGGACTTATAGAATTACTGTTCTAACGTATATAATGTAATAAGAAGTTAGAAAATCACTTCATTGAAAACATGTAAAAACACGTAAAAGGAAAAAAAAATACCGTTGAACTTTCTTCGTTGATATGCAAATATTTATAACCAAATGTAATTGATTATCCTCTATTTAATTAATATTTTTATTTATAATAATTATAATTATTTTAATAATTATATTAATAATTATTATTAATATATTTTATTTTAACATTATTAAAATAAAAATAAAAATAATGTTTTGAGTCACATCAAAAATCATTCAAATTTATTTAGTTTCTCTTGATTTAAAAAAACCTTAATTTCTATGATATTTCCTTTTCTTTTATTCTTTTTCCACCCCCTATCCCAATTTAAAGAAAGAAACAAAGAAAAAAGGTAAGATGAATAGAAGAAAGAAACCCATATGGTGATGCATATATAATAGAGATACAAGTAGATGATGATGTCCCTCCCTCTTCCTCCAAGTGAATGAAGGTGTTGTGAAGAAATGCAGGGTATTAGGGGCTGGCATTGTTGGATGTACAAAGGTGGATTATGTTGTGGTGGGGAATATTTAGTTGTCTTGCTCAAAACAAAAAGGATGTTGTTACTTTGTTTTCTTATAAGGGGTGTTCATGATCCAAGAAAAATAATAAAAAATTAAGAAAAAAAAGAGAGGAAATAATAGATAAAGTACAATCCCCTGCTGTAGCTGCATTATTTGTTCCTAGACTTTGTACGTACGATTGTCTAACCCCCCATGCCTTTCTTTATCAAGCTACGCACGAGAGCACAGTTAATTATTTCAAATTTTCCATCTCTCTCTCTCTTTTCTTTTTCGAATTTTGGTTTTACACGTTTGTTTTGGTGTCTTCTGCAGGGGAAAACCACATGTGTTGCTGTTCCACACATTATTGCCTTGTTTTTGCTTTGCTTCTTCTGGGAACTAGCTACGGTGTAACCTAGAAACCTCGTGTATTTCAATTTTTAATTAACGGAATAAATCCACTGGGTTTTAAGATTTCTTTTTTAATAAATTCTTTGTTTTATAAGTGAAATTATTTTTCTTATTAGTTCAAATTTTATACATTACATTATTAAATAAGAATCAATTTTAAAGATAAATAATAATTAATTTTAAAAATAAAAAATATTGATTTTTAAATTATTTTTTATTTATTTATTAATAAATAATTTATATTATTAATAAAGTTTCTAAATTATTGGTATATAATTAGTGTCAGTCGTTTTTTTTAAACAAACACACCCCCTACATGTACCATTATTTTCTTTCTTCCTAATCTCTCTTTTTCTCTCTAAATCTCTTCCTTCTCTCTTAATTTTCTCTCCCAATCTTCATCTATTTTAGAATCCGGTCGGACCATGTTGTAGCTGACGGGTTAAGGAACATTTCTACCCAATCAGATTTTCAAACAATGTAAGTACATTTTTGCTCTAAAGATCTTTTGTTTCTCTGTTTCTCCTTAGGTTTAGTCATCAATTTTGGTGGGGTCAGTTGAGAGATTAATCCTTTTAACTTATTCTACTATATACTAAATTTTTGTTTGGTTTGGATAACTTGCATTAGGCCTGTAAATCTTGAAGTTTATCTAGATTGTGGGGAATAAAATTCTAGAAGTTGTTTGGAAAACAAACAATTAAGGTAAGGGAAACTAAATTTATTTTTTAATAGTACATTGGGATAGAAGATCTGAATGTGGAAGGGACGTGATCCCAATATTCAATTTCTCTTGCAGGGATGTTGTGTGTTTATATATTGTGTTATTTGTTTATATATTATTTAAACTTAAAAATATTAGATTTTGATGGTTTAGTATTTAAGTGTTGTTTTTTTTATTTTATGTTAAATAGACTTTTGAATATTGTGGATAATGTTTTGAAAGACATTGTATGATGAAAATGAAATGGAATTGAATTCATACATTTGAGATAATGTATGAATTGATGTTTGTATGTGTATTAAACATTGATACATATGTGGTAACAGAGATCTCCGAATTTCACTGATAATCTAAGTCACATAGACTAAGATATCAGGTGGTGAGAAGCTGATGGGGGAGTTCATGCACACCAAGACATATGAGATGCACGACTTGGGTTGTATTGAACTTACCCTGATCCTTTCTATTGAATTCGCTGGTAATTTTTGGATCAAGTGTTAGTCTCTGGTAGGACTTACTTAATACGGGTCTTCCGGAAGGCGTCAGATGTTATTATGTTTGTTGAATATCCTGAATGTGTAGATCCTTGTGAGATCTATGTGATTATTTTATGTTGAGATTTGAAGAAGATTGGAAAATTCTGAAATTGATTCATGTAATTTGGTTTTCTCTTTTGATTTAATTGTGTATATTATAAACTTTTATTTTCACTAGCTTACCCTTGCTTTTCTTGTTGTGTTTTGAATTGCGATGATTGTACTATATACACGAGATGATCATACAAGTGTAGGAGGTCTTGGAAAGCTTTAAGATGTTTTAAACTTTATATTGTAGATGTTTGTATTCTATAAGCCATAATCTTGTAATATGAAAGTTTTGAAATACTCAAAGTTTGTATAGAAACCAGTAGAACTTGTATTGTAATAGTTAAATGTTATTTTATGGGGTTTTACAATTAGTTACGATAATTTTAACTACCAATTCTTTAGAAGTTATTTATTAATAATAGAAACTAATTTAAACATGTTTTTAATCTCAATTATTGGAATGTATTCACGTCAGCAATGAGTCAAGATAAAATATTTTAACATTTTAATCCACACGGAAAATCCACTTGTCATGTAAAAAATTTGACAATGACTAATTTCAATAATTTCCTTACTACTACTACAAGTATCTAAAAAGTGTAAAGTTTAAACTAAGTACCAAAACTAATTTTGCTTGAAAGTAAAAAAAAAAACATATTTAATTTTTTTTTAATTTATCATTCATTTTAAATTAGGTTTCACTTCTATGGTCAATCTCTTCCATGTCAAATTGAATTTTAACTTAAACATCACTTCATTAACTTAAGTTTAAATTAATTCTAATATCTATATTGTTTTAATAATTAATCATAAATTATTTATATTTTTCATCAAATATATATGTGATCATTACACCATCATTGGTTGGTATAAATAGTAGCAACTTATTTTTTCAACCAAATGATCTAGAGTTTGATTTTATGATATCACTTTAGATAAAAAAAAAACAATGTTATAAGAAAAAATATTTAACTTATATACCTTCAAGGTTATCAAAAGTGTTAATCATTATTCTCGATCAGGAATAATTGCCACCAACAATATCTCAAATTTCAAATTCTGATTATGCTAATCATTTGGAAAATAATAGTTTTGTCCTCTGTAATGAACTTACTTTAGAACAAGATTATCTCCATAATTTTTTTTCTAAAAAAAAGATTTCATATTATTATTATTATTATAATAGTAGATTAGGTGAAATATATATATTTTTTGTTACAAGATGTGTGTCTGGTAGTTTTAAATAATTTATTTGTGTAAATTATCATTTAGAATTTAGTGAAACTACAAGGAAAAATGTTTGAAAATTAATTTTCAAAAGTAACTTATATTCACTTATTAGAAATAAAATGGAAAAAATATATTCTATTAGAAGTTAATTATAATTATAAAGAATGAAAGTTATCAGAAATAAAATTCTAAGCTTATATATATATATATATATATTTTAAATATACTATTTTGAAAATTGTAATTAAAGTAACCTAGAATCATAATTTAATATTTATCATTATTACTAAATAAGCAATCATCTTTGTGTGAGAAAAAAATTCTAATAACTATCTACAATATAGCAGAAAACAAGTTGTGCTCTTCTTTCCACGAAGCAAAGGAACTTTGTTGTGATTTGGTAAACTTGTGATTCTAAATTGAGTCGTTCTGGAATGGGTGTGTACATGATTTATGCTTGGACTTGAAGCACATGCAAGATCCAAAACAAAATGAATTGGTTCTGACATTCACCATTGCAACACGATATATGATCATTCTTGCTCAGAAGAAATATCCAAGCTGTGTCCACCAATCATCTTTCATTCTTTAACATAATTATATTGGACCTTTATGTATACTAGTCAAATTTTGGAATACTGTACCGTTCTGTGTGTCTGTATTTTTGTGATATTATGATAATAATGTTATATAAAGTATATATATAGGCAGAATAAATTATTTAATACACTAAATATAAAAAATGTAAAATAGGAAAAAAAAAGAGAGGTTGTAATTTAATGAAAAAAGAAAGAGAAAAATTATGAAAGATGTTGGATAAGTGCTTATTATTAGAAAAATAAAAATAAAAACTAATAATTACAACACAGCTTTTTCTACTTAAAAATCTAGGAGCCTAAACATCATTATATAGTGAGCGGACATGATATCATTATAGGACAAATGATGCAGTATGTAACCATCTCCTTTCAACAATTTTCTTGTTGAAAATCAAAACTTATTATAACTTTGATTATGGTATCAATTGAAATAAACATTAGCTTTAAAAAAAGTTGAATACATCTTTAAACTATTTTTGTTTGGATTGTGGTGAAGGTGAAAAGGAAAAGAAAAGAAGGAAAAAAAGAGTTTGAAAGTGTGGTTGTTTAAACTAAAGGAAAGAGTATATTTAAATGTAAAGTTTGTAATAAATGTGATTGATATGATTGGAAAAAAAATATTTTTTATTTTTGTAGTAAATATTATATTAATTATTTATTTTATTATAATAAATAAAACATAATTTTTAATAAAAAATTAAACATAATCAATTATGTCTTAAATATAATCGTTTATGTTATAATATATAATCGATTATGAGTGATTTATCATACTTTCTTTACACATATGTAGGAAAAGTTTAAAAGAATTGTCTCATTGTTCATGCTTTTATGTCTTGATATTCACACTTTCTTCATAAATTAACGCTCCCTGTGTTCCTTCGTTGAAAACAAATAAGGGCTAAAAGTTTTTTACAAATATGCTTATTAGACAATGAGAAAGAGTTGTCTAATGATTTTATAAAATAGTTCACAAGTTTTGCAAAAACGACCAAGAGTACAAAAAGATGTGTACTAGAGAGAAACATCTAACATTTTTTTTATATTGGTTCACTTCTGACTTAAACTATATATAGTACTCCAATGCTAAAGACAAATTGTTTGACTAATCAATGAACTAATTACAAGTATTTTATGCGTCACTAGGCATATGATCACAAAAGTATTATAACAAAATAATATCAAATCATTATATCATCATAGTAATCAACACTTATAAATAAAGTAAGCATGAACGACATATTATATTCTAGATATTTTATAATTTACAAAAATATATGATAACTAGAGCATGTATATATGTAAACAAGTAGACTCCCCATGAGTTTGTTGCAAAACATGCATCTATGAATACAAGATTGTATAAAATAGTATATCAATGTAATAAACTTTAGTATCAAAACATTTCTATACAACACTGTATACTTCGCCCCCTTTGTCAAAACAAAAGGTAGAAGGTAAGTTTTTCATCACTACTTCGCTAGATTGAGTAATGGTGGTGGAGTCTATTCAAAAGTTGGTTGTGTGGACACATGTTAGGAAGGTGTTAGGGCGTGAAAGGATGAAAAAATTTTAGTTTGTGGTTGTTGAAGGGGTGCTTGGAGTTGTAGAGATGATGATCATGTAGCTTGTTGAAGAGTTAATAGTTATAACATTGAGTGTGAGCTCCATTCAACCTTCCCTTTTGCAACCAATTGAACCTTTAGTTTTAGTGCAATATTTTTGGAAAAACATTCATCATGACGTATCAAGAACATTGATGTCAAATATCACTTTCTTTGCACTAAAGAATGTGTTGAGGTGAAAAAGATTGGTAAAAAGAAGAATTAAGTTGGTGTGTTACTTAGTCCATTTCTAGAAGCAAGTTCATGCCATGTTTGGAATTTTTGAACATTGATTGGTAGTAGAAATCGTATGATGACACTAATATGAATTTGATGATGTAAAGACTTAAGTCAAGGTAGAGTTTGTTTAGAATGATATCATCTTACTTTTCTAGATTATCTAATACACAATGTTTATTCTTAAGGTATTATTGGATGATTATTTTGTTAGTTAGTTAAGACATTTTGTTATTTTATTATAGTGTTAGTTACATTGTTATAAACTTATATATAATGTGATCATACTAACATTCAAAAAGTTAAAGAAATTGAGTTTGTAATATGCAATCCACTTTTTCTTATTTGAATGTGTGATCTCTATAAACTTTCTATAAATCACTGCATTCGTTATTGTATGTGTTAATCAAGAATCGATTGATAGATATATCATTGTTTCTTTAATATTTGCAATGACTCTTTAAGAAATATCCATATATAAATGATGTCTTCGAAGATGAGTGTTTACAACAATGAAGATATGAACCTACGATCTTTGTATAAAGATAATCTTAAGCTTACAAATATAACTTGTGGATAGAAAACTATTGTGTTCTTTAGCTATCTAGAGGAATGAACCTAATCTTGTATACATCGCAAGACACAATGCATCTTTTAGTGAGTAAATTTATGATCGTTTGATCACACCCTCTCATAACCAAGTTGTTTAGCTAAGAATGATTGTGTTGTAAAGAATTCAGTCTTAGCTATGATTGACTGCATTCCAAACAATACTCAATCTTACCTAATAGTGGTTGTGGTCCAAACAATTCTCAATCTTAACCAATAGTGATTGTGTTGTAAACAATACTCAGTTGCTTAGTTAAGAGTGATTGCATTTCAAATAATACTCAGGAGTGACTGCGATCCAAACAATACACATTTTTTTTAGCTAGGAGTCTACAACTCAAACAATATTTAATTTTAGTAAAGGTGGTGGGAATCCAAGAATACTCATTTTATATTTGTAGTGATAATCTGTCTAGTGGAACTTAGTTTACAGAATGTATAAAAACATCAAGGGTAAATCTTTCTTTATTCTGAACTCTATTAGATTGCATTTATTGATTTGTAATCTAACTTTAAGGATGAAAAGTTTGTTGAAGTAGATTTGTGAAAATATATTCGACCCTTTAATATGTGTGTCCTACTCATTTTTTATTTTTACAGTGGCTTCATTTTAAAATTAATATAGCTTAAACAAGTTGCAACATCACCCACAATATATGCACATTGATCACTAAACTTATACACAACAAGCTTTTGGGTAACATGGGTAATGGGGATTAAGAAAACATTAATAGCAAGAATAGAAAATTGAAATTAAAGATGATAATGTAAATTAGAAACTCATAGAAGAGTAATTTTTTGTTGGTAGAATAGAAGAGTAATTTTTTGTTGGTAGAACATGACTTATTCTTTTGATAATCAACGTGACATAAATGATGAAAAAGAATTGAGGTAGATAGAGAAAGATTAGCAACACTACCAAATAAAAGGTCCATAACATAATTTATTCACAAATCATTGACAATGCAAAACGGATTACAACAAAGTCAATCCTTGATGGAAAATGCTGGGGTATTTTATGAACATGAATTTCAATATAAAAAAATGAATAAAAAACGAAAACCCGTACAAAATTAAAAAATAAAAACAAAAAATAATAATTGAAAGTTGAAATTGAAACCAAAGAACAAAAAATAGGAAAACTCTACTCATTTTAAACCCATAAACCTCACATAATGCTAGTGAACTTGTTAATCAAAGGAAACCCACTCCCTAAACCCTAAATAAATTTAAAGCCCAAATTTCATAATAAAAATTCGAATCTATGAAAAAAATCAAAAGAAGGAAGATAACTTACACATTATTCACAGTATTTTGAGTATTTTTCTTCTAAGTAGGAAGAAGAAGGCCTTCAAAGTGGAGTGTGAATCTTCCATAGTTTATAAACGACTACAATCATAGAATATCCAAAAAAATTAAAAACAACTACATTTTCAAGAATGCCAAATAAATACGCGTAAGTTATTACATAATATAACACGATACATAAACTTGTTCCAAATGGAATTTTTTTTTTATCAGCAAAGAATAAAATAAATTAAACAGGACAGCTCAGGGGTGTCCCAACCCTTATACCAAATACCACAACATACACATAAAACACCCAAAACAGTACAACCAGAAAAGTTGGTCTATGATGGTTGTTGCATAAGAAAAACAAGATGCAGGGTCTGCCACACAAACACCCAAGAGTTGCAGACAAAATAATGAATCCTTAGGTGCAGGGACTAACACACGCATATAAGAACTGTTGACAGTTTGCAAATGTTATGAGATTGACACCTAGCTCCTTCCTTGTTCCACAATATTGCACACACACTCCCTCCACCTGCTTGTGCTTTTGTCACACCAAAAAAGGACTTTATAGACCTTCGTACCTCCTCATTGAATTTAGTTTCACACCCCTGCGTCTCAGTTACTTGGTCTTGGGCATCAATTAGGCTGCAGATTTAAGAACCTTCAAAACCTAGAATCCCTCAAATATCTTCTCCATAGCAGATAATCACTGTCAAACTAAATCTGTTAGCCCCTATATTCTCACTTCAAACCAAAAACAAACCCACAATCAACCCATAATTTGCTTATTTGTTCTCTGATTCATATATATCAGAGAATTGTTTCGGTATCACCTGAACCTATTTTACTTGTCCTGTTCCACAAATCCAATACATGGAGCAAAATGCATGATGCAATATCTTCCAGTCACGATACTACTACTGCTAAAGGTCTGTAGTTTTGTTCCCAAGAGCTCCTTATACTTCCAGATTTCCTTCTATGGCATATTTGCTTCCATTAGTTCAACAAGATCAACAAATTCCAAACATCAAATAAAACATAGGCACGCAGACACCCTTCCTCCCTTTTTATAGGTTTTACCCCTCCATCTCCATAAGTGATCCTCCCATGCATACACCAGCCAATACACTGACCCTACTGTCATCCACAACTTTGAATACATTGGTTGGGGTTTA
>Ga0123342_1005904_pt1 | contig 17367 bp, 10 predicted proteins | sample Turbeawhitnodule_FD_89960 | JGI IMG/M metagenome (GOLD analysis project Ga0123342, IMG submission 89960) | Root nodule microbial communities of legume samples collected from Mexico - Turtle bean Mexico white nodule | ecosystem: Host-associated > Plants > Roots > Nodule | place: Mexico: Nepantla... | reverse complement strand
CCATTTAACAATAATAGAAACTAATTTAGAAACCAAAAAATTATTTAGTCCCTAAAATGGTCTCTAATTTAGTCACTATAGCAACTAATTATTTTTTGTTTCTAAAATTGATTTCTATTTCATAATTTTCTTGTAGTGCATATACACATTTATTTTACTTTAAGTTTAATTTTATTAGAGATTCTAGAAATAAGATCAATTTATAGTATATAAGTGAGTATAAATTTCATCTTAAAAATAATTTTGTAAGGTTGAGTTAGATTGTTGGTAGTGAACCACCCAAAAACATATAATTTCATGCACGAATTGACAGTCTCGACACGAAAATAAAAATAAAAAAAAATTAATTTATAACATATAAGTGAAGTGAAACCAAATTTCATCTTATAAAATTTATAAGATTAAATTAAGTTTAAAATTATTATTTGTTTTACCAGTGATCTATTGGAGTATCTAATTAGGGATGTACAAAATACATGAATTGAATTGAACTACTGAAAACAGTTCGTATCTAAGAATAATTTAATTCTTAAAAAACAATTAATAGAACAACTCAATGCAAGTTTTTATTAAAAAAAATCCGTTTCTCTATGCAATTCAATTTCGTTAAGTTGAAATATTTTTTAACAACATTAATTATAATATGAAATTTTAGTTTACTTTTTGTGAGTTCTACTATCTCAAATCATTTTAAAATCTGATATTTACTTTTTCTTAAATGGAAGGATCTTATAAAATCTCAGTTAATCATATGTTATATACATTTCAATCTAAAAATATTAATTATTACCAGATATTTTCTTTAAAATAAAAATTATTTTGAATATAAAACACAATATTTAGTTCTGGTTTAGAATCTTAAGATTGAAAATTTTTATTAATTTCTCTTCTATCTCATAATATGGTATCAGAGTCATTTAAAGGTTATCCTAGTGATTGCTTGTTGGGCTTATCGTGTTACCTGCTGTTGGGCCGTTATCGGACCACTCATAATATGTTATCCCACATCGAGTAGAAATGAAAATATTTCATTGTATATAAGTGGATATAAATTTCACCCCTTGAGTTAGTTTTAAGTTTAGGATTTAAGATTTATAGGTTGAGTTTGGTTTAAAATCCAGTTAATAATAAAAATTGTAAATTTATTTTCATGTGAATATTTAATCTTAAATTTATAAGCCTAATATGAGTGGAGAGAATCTGTTGGCGTGATGATGGTTAAACTCTTTAATTATATGGTTTAATTGCTGTGTTGTGGGTGACACACAGGAGCCGGAGAAAATGAATAAAAATCTGAAAGTGCGTTCTTGCCTGGCCAGTATCTTCCAAATGTTCAGCTTTCCAAGTTTATGGGAAATAGCTGTCAATGTGTAGTGAAAGCACAGCCTATATATATATTTTAGAGCATCAATTCAAGTTAGTACGTCACAGAAACAAATGATGATGAAACTTGAGTTTTACGTATAAGTTAGAGAAGTAAAAGTATGATGAGTAAGGTTTGGTTAGGGATAATATATAAAACTGTGGGGACTCTTCCATGGACCATGATCCTCCCAAGTAACTTGAAACAGTAGGGATATTTTAAGTTTTCCAAGGTGCGGTAATGTCTTACGTTCCTCATTCAGTGGACACAAAATTTTATTCTCAACTCACCATCATTATCTTTCTTTTATTTATATACCTGTGATCTGAATCTTTATTTTTTGGGATCAAGATTTGTTCAGAAAAGCAAATCAACTGAATGAGCTAGGAGTTCAAGAACTATGTAATGCATATTCTGTTTCTTTCTGTTAAGTCAGTGTCCAAGTCCAAGTTCAGAAAGCTAAATTAATAGCTTTCTTTATTAATTTGACTGCTGATAAAAAACAATTAAAGCAATATCACATCATATATACACTACTTTTAACTAGTATTCCGGTGCCTTTCTTCCAAGGATTTTGGTTACCGGAAAAAATACACGAAGAAATTGAGATTTGAAGAGTAAATTATACCATTTTAAAGCAAAAAAGTTATATATATTATGGTACTTCGACCTTTCTACATATATGCAGAACTAAAGTAGGGAGTTCCTCTCTTCCCATATTAAACTCAAATCAACTCGATCTCTTATTATTATACTTTACTAGAACTCAACGTTCATCTTCATAAAGTATTCAAAAGTTGTAATTATATAGAAATTACATACAATTCATAGTACGTTATCATGTTGTATCATATGATTTGTCCAAAACAAGTAAAATCAACATCAAAGCAGTTCACAGTTCACAGTACAATGACAACCTCCACATTTTCTAAATTAGTTTACAACTTTCATGTTCTCTTACCATTGTTGATAGTATGATATATTACTAACAGTCTGCATTATTTTCGTTGTGTTACTATTACTTCTTTTGTAGATTTGCTTCCTTGGCCAAATAACTTCTTTAGACCTGCATATAATCATAGAGCATGCTGCAAAATGCAGAAGCCTAGACCTCTATTGTTAGGTTCTTTATTGTTTTCTACAATGTCTCATTTAGGCCTTAGAATCCTCTCCTAACCCAGATAGAAGATATCCAACAAGCAAGCTACTACCCCTTAAGCATGATCACAACGTTCTCCCATATTCACCCTTTGCTAGTATAAGTAGCTATGATAAGCCAGGTACTACTTCTACTCTTTGTATCCTCCTTAGCCTCTCTAGTTGAATTGTAAGCCTTCTGCATTTTAGCATTTGGTGCCCTACAAATGTGTGATCACACTCTGTCTAATCCAACACTAGAAGCCTTGAGGTTGAGTCAGTTGTACCTTGCGGTTATTAACCATTCCATGCTCACAAAGATCCCAATTTTTTTCATTTTACTAAAAGTTATATATACTATTTCTTACAAACTACTTACCCAACTACTTATTGTGTTCTCAAATCCTCTCCTACCTCTTTGGCCTCCAATTTCTCTGCATTCAGAATTCATATATTACTATTCCATCTTTGGTAGCAGTCCTCCTATTTTCTCTAGCACCGGTGTCATCAGCTAGGGTTATATTTCAAAGTGCTTTTAAGCACTGCACTAGGCATTAATATCAGTTTGAAAATGAAAATATAACATCTAAAAGGTATTACCCACTAGTACACCTTTTTGCATTAGATTTACCCTTGGGAATCTTATCCAACAACACTCTCCACCACCCAAAGTGTTGTGCACTCGAAAGAGTCTTCAAACTCCAAAAAGATTATATGTTTACCTTACCAAAAATACTCCTTTCTCATCTTCTTTTCGGCCCATGTGTTCTTACAACCAATTTTAGGGAATTGGCCTGCTATAACCTACATGAATTCTTGTTCTTGGACTATTTTCCACATTAATCTCTCCTGTCTCTAGAAGAAGTTTCAAATCTAGCTACCATCCTTCAATTCACCCATCTCCCCGAGAGTTTTGTTCTTACAATTTGAGAGTATGTACAATCTAGGGAACCTATTACCTAGTGAGCTTCCTTCTACCCAGCAGTTGTCCTTCTAAAATTCTATTTTATCACTAGACCCAACTTTCCATTATATGCTAGTATAAAAAATAAATAAAAAATTGACAGGTTAACTCTTGGAGTTGTATACGACATTTGATGTGATAGGTTTAGAAATAAATATATGTAGTAAAGGATAAATTTGTAATTAAATAATATAAAAAATATTAAAATAATAGTATTGAGAGTTATAATGTGGTTGTATAAAAAATTGAAGTTGTCCATATATACCCAAAAAAATATACATTACTTCTCTTCTTCACATGTTTTGCATACATCTCTCCAGATTTATCCTTGATTTTTTTAGATTCCTCCACAAGTGATAATTAGAGTCTAGAACCTCTTTTCACAAGTCCTAATTTTTCACACCTAATCTCCATTTCCATTTTGTCAATAGGGTCATGTTAAACTTTTCAATGTATCTTATTCCCATCCCACCTTCATCTTTTGGTTTACATAATTTTTTCCACTTAATCCACACTATCTTTTTATCCTTCAATCCTCATCTCTAAATAAAATTCCTTTATTATTTTTAATCTCTTTGCATATAACTTTTTATACTTTAAAAAATGATAAATAGAATATTGAGAGGGTTGAAATGACTGCCTTAAGGAGATATACCCGCCCAACAAAGGATAACATATTGCCCTTCCATCTAGTTAACTTATTTCTTACTTTATCCACCACAGCTTGCCAAAAATTGTTTTCTTGGATTTCCTTTAATAGGCATACTTAGTTACTTAAAAGGGATTTCATATAGTTACAATTTAATATCATAGAGAAGTTCTCTATTATATCTTTCTCTGTTCCTAATCTTACTTTTGTGACACCAATGAAAGCATCTCATCATAACTTTTATTACCATGATATTTTTAATATTAACCTCTCATATATGAATAATGTATCATCTGTAAACTGAAATAAGTTTACCATCACTCCATTATTCCCAACTCTTACTCCTTGAAATAATTGTTTCTTAATTGTTTGTCCTACCAACCTACCAGTCCCTTTACAACTATTAGAAATAAAAATGGAGTCATTGGAATCCATTGTCGCAATCCTCTTGTTGGCTTTATTTTCTGGGTAGGACTATCATTCACCAACATCCATATTGTTGATGATTCCACACATGTTTTTATCCAACTAATCCATTTACTATAAAAGCCTATCATGTAATACCTTAATTTTCAACTTACTATTTTTGGGAGCACTCTCATCTTATTTGCCAACACCTTAAAAGATGATCTTGTATACAAATCCAACCAAGAATATAGGCCTACTTTCACATTGGATTTTCATTTTTAGGTACTAAAGTTATAAAGCATTGCATCCCTCGGTCAGTGCTTGGACTATATCATGCTTGAAAGTATTCTAACTATTTTTTATAAAGTGAAAATTAAAACCATCAGGCATACAGTCCTTGCACTCCCACACTCATTAATTATTTCTTTTATTTTCACCTCTTTAATACAACTTATGACCATCCTATTATCGTACTCTGTTAAAGTTGGAAATTCAATTTTATCAAGCCTAATGCTAGTATTCTCAACAGCATTGAACTTATATCCAAAAAAACCTCTTGTACAACTTGTTCGACCTTAGATAGTTCCTCACACCAGTTGCTTTGGACATCCACGCCTTTTAACTCATTTTTTATTATTCCCCATCTGATCCTAAAAATGAAGTATTTAAAGTTGATATATTTACGGTGGATAAAAAATCCAAATTACAAAATTCAATCCATAATGATCCAAATTCATATTAGTTTTAATCCATTTAAATGGATTTTTAAATCCAAATCCATATTTTTGGATTTTAAATTCAATCCATTTAATTGGATATGGATTAGATATGCATTGGATACATTTTTGGATTATCCTAATTGCACTTTGGGTTGGGTTTTAACTTGGCCCGATTCAAGTTGAGCCAAGACAATCCGGGCCTATGTCGAGCAGAACAAGCCCGAACCGATGTCGAGTCGTTCGGGCCCGGGTCGTTGTCGAGTGTCCGGGTCGGACAGATATCGAGTCGTTCAGGTCGAGGCCGATTTTGAGTTGAACGAGCCAAGGCCAATATTGAGTCGAGCGGGCCCGGACCGATGTCGAGTTGAGCGGGTTCGGGCTATTGTCACGGACCCAGACTGATGTTGAGTCGAGTGGGCCCGGGCCGATTACAAAATCCAATCCATAATGATCCAAATCCATATTAGTTTTAATCCATTTAAATGGATTTATCTTAAATCCAAATCCATATTTTGGATTTTAAATCCAATCCATTTAATTGGATATGGATTAGATACGAATTGGATACATTTTTGGATTATCCAAATTGCATTTTGGGTTGGGTTTTGACTTGGCCCGATCCAACTTGAGCCAAGACAATCAGGGCCGATGTCGAGCAGAGCAGGCCCGAACCGATGTCGAGTCGTTTAGGTCCGGGTCGTTGTCGAGTGCCCGGGTCCGGACAGATGTCAAGTCGTCCGGGCCGAGGCCGATTTTGAGTTGAGCGAGCCAAGGCCAATATTGAGTCGAGCGGGCCCGGATTGGTGTCGAGTCGAGCGGGCCCGAGCTGATGTTGAGTCGAGCGGGCTCGGGCCGATGTTGAGTCGAGCGGGCTCGCGCCAATGTTGATCCGAGCGGGATCGGGCCAATATCAATCCGAGCGGGCTCGGGCCAATGTCGATCCGAGCGGGCACAGGTCGATGTCGAGTCGTACGAGCCCGGGCTGATTTCGAGTCGTACAGGCTCGGGCCGATGTCGAGTCGTTCGGGCCCAGGTCGATGTCGAGTCGTACGGGCCCGGATCGATGTCGAGTCGTACGGGCCCAGATCGATGTCGAGTCGTGTGGGCCCAGACCGATGTCAAGTCGTGCGGGCCCGGGCCTATGTCGACTCGTACGGGCTCGGGCCGATGTTGAGTCATACGGGTCCGGGTCGATGTCGAGTCGTACGGGCCCGAGTCGCCGAGTCGTACAGGCCCGAGTCGATGTCGAGTTGTACGGGCCTGGGCTGATGTCAAGTCGTACGGGCCCGGGCCGATGTCGAGTCATACGGGTCCAGATCGATGTCGAGTCGTACGGGCCCGAACTGATGTCGACTCGTACGGGCTCGGGCCGATGTCGAGTCGTACGGGCCTAGGCCGATGTCAACTCGTACGGGCCTGAGCCGATGTTGAGTCGTACGGGTCCGGGCCAATCTCAAGTCGTACAGGTTCGGATCGATCTTGAGTCGTACGGGCCCGGGCCGATCTCGTGGCGTACGGGCTCAAGTCGATGTCGAGTCGTACGGGCCCGAGTCAATGTCTAGTCGTACGGGTCTGGGCCGATCTCGAGTCGTACGGGCCCGGACTGATGTCGAGTCTTACGGGCTCGAGCCGATGTCGAGCCGAGAGGGCCTGGTCGATGTCGTGTCGTCCGAGCCTGGGCTGATGTCTAGTCGTCTGGGCCCGAGCTGATGTCGAGTCATCCAGGCCCAAGTCATGTCGAGTCGTTCGAGCTCGGGTCAATTTTGGGTCGTCTGGACCCGGACCGATGTTGAATTATTTGAGACCGAACCGATGTCGAGTCGTCCGGACTCAGGATGTCGAGTGGTCCGAGCTCGGATCGATGTTGAACCAAGTTGGTCCGCGTCGATCCGCGTTCAAGTTGAGTCGGATTAGGTCCAATTCGAGTCAGGTTAGTTTGTGTCCATATCAAAATAGACTTAATGTATTTGACAAAATGAATTTAATCTAATTAAGAAAATGGATTTAATCTAGATTTAATCCACTTTAAATGGATTTAAGAAAATCCAAATAAATTTCATCTAGTTAAAATGGATATGGATTTTAATCCAATAATCCATATCCATTTTATTTGTATTTGGATTGGATAGATTGTTTTAACAATTATTCGTCACCTCCTGTTTTAGGTTTGAGATTTCTTTGTTGCACACCAATTTAAGTTCAGTAAGTAGCTTCATATGCTTAATCCTCATTTCCTAAGTTACTTTCATTATCCAACTTATCTAGCTTTCCTAATTGTCTGACAATGTGATGTTTGTTTGTATTTATAATCCTAAAAACTTCTATATTCCATAACTTTATTATTACCATATAATTCTCCTTTCCAGTACATTATTTCCATATTGTTTTTATAATATCATTAAATCCACGAGTTGTATTACAACCTGCAACGTCCTAAGCGGTTTCAGTACCCAATCATCGATGATGTCTTTAACACTATAGCACAATAATAATAAAAACTTGACTAACTTTAACATAGTGTTTACAGTATTTAAAAAGTATGTTGTCACAACTTTAGTTTTTTTTATATTAACTAAATGGTACAATTACACGAATTCTGCATGGAATAAAAAATTGTATATTTTAGCATAATTTTTTTATATGAAATTATTAATTTTGAAATTAAAAATTAATATTGTGCAATTGAAAAATAAATAAGAGTTATAGGTAATGTTTTAGAAATTACAACAAAAATATATATATAAGTAATTAAATGTGGGAAATTTGGAAAAAATTGAAACTATAAATTTGACCACAAAATGAAAAAGAAAGAGAGAAAGTTAAGAATGGAAATTGTAATTAAATTATATTACATTATATCGGGTTATTTTCTAGGTCTTCGTGGTCATTGTTATCACCTTCATTATCGGGTCCTTGTGAGGACATTGTGAGTCAATAATAATGTATGGATGATGTTGGGTTGTATGCAAATGAAAGGGTGAATGTCAAAGTTACAAACATACTTGGTGGATCCCAAAATAAAAGTGATTGACTAGAAAAAATATTATGTATACTAAAAAAAACAAATTTAAGTTTAAAATTAATGAAAACTAATTAAAATTTGAATTATTTTAGATTAGAAAACAAGACTTTTGTGTGGTTAGTTTAGTTAAAACACGTGAATTGGGTTATGAAGACTTCTATGAGAAGGTTAATTTGAACAATGCAATGCTTGTGTTCATAGTCATATAAACTTTGTTAATATAGACAAAGTTGAAAATAAAATTTGCTTCCAAATTCTATTATTAATTTTCTTATTTTTTTTATTTTATATTATTGATTTATATCTTTATTTTTTTCACAATCATACAAAATAATAATAAAAATATCATTATATAACAACCTAATTTGCATGTCATTCCTGACTACAATCCTTATAATAATTTTTATATAGTTTAACATATTTTATTTTTTTATAATTTTTATAGAATTGCCTATTGATCTTATTTTTTTAAATAATTGTATAGACAATATAATTTTTACATTTAAAAATAATATGTTTATATCAATAATTAATATTAATATATTAATATTTTTATATAAAAATTGTATGTATTAATATTAATAATAAAATCATACACAAAAAGTTGTGTAACATTTCACAAGTATAATTAAATATAAAAATAATAGTCTTACTAACACGACTTCATTTAAAATAAAAATAAATAAATCTTAACTAACATTAATCAAAGTTGCGTGAGTCAAACACAATTTTTTCTCTAACACTAAAGTTGTGTAAGTCGTGATAAACTGTCACAACTTTTATAAATTCAAACTTTTGTCATACGTGCATGATTTCTTTATAATAAAGTCGTGTCATGTTGACATGACTTACCAGTGTAAGTAATTTTTTAAAAAATATAATGTTTCTAAAAAAGTTACTCCTATTTGATTAAAAAAAATCAATTATGTGTGTCACCATAATTCATTATGGTAAAATTCCAAAATCCATTATATTTTTATGCTATGCATGCAAGTCCATGGTTGTTGTTAAAATTGGACGGAACAACCAAAATGTGGTCGTCAACATTAAGTAATATATAAAGTAACCAATATCATAACTAAAATACACAGTTAAACGAAAATTGGAACACAATTAATCTGGCAAAGTTTATGTGATCTTATTTGAAAGTGCTGTGAAGTTGAATGAAGATAACGACAACTAATGTAGTATACAAAAGCACTTACAAGGTTCACCAACCTGAATAACAACGTGTTATTCTATGTATTTTTAATGAAAGCGTTTAAATGGAAACAAAACCTTACGTAGAAGTTATGGGTCTAGCGAAATGCAGTTCTGAATGCAATGAGTCCAATTTTCCTTCCACTTTCATATTTATTAATGGTAAAAACTTGGTTTTAACATTTTTAAAAGTTTTAAATAATTATAAGTGAAATATAATCTTACATTTTTAAATAACTTCAGTTACACCTTCGCATCCTCATATCTCCTTTTCAATCACAACACTTCTAATTATCTCCAATCGTAATGTTTGAGAGAGCAATTCCAACATTTTAGCATGTGGGGGAAGTTGACAAGAAGATTTGTTGTATTCCACATTATCAGTGCGAAGATTTTTTTTTTTTAATTTTGTCCTCCATTTTTGCACCTTACTAACTGTTTTTCTAGGTTTTGTGAGAGTTCCAAAAAAATGAAAAAAAAAGTGAACGAAAATACAACCACCATCACAAGTAAAAACACGACAAAACTTACCTCAACCACCAACACTGACCACCTAGCCACCACTAGTCACCACAAACAACCACCATTACTTGAAAATGAATAAGAAGACACTACACTCTTCAACATATTTAGAAAGATATTGTTGAAATTAAAAAAATATATATATGTAGGTGTAGAAAGAAGGTATGAAGGTGCACGAAGAATTTGTGAGTGAGAATGGTGGATGTCATAACCTCATTAAACATTATATAGTGCTTGTCAAAGTTGACAGAGATGATGGTGATTGCATGTCATCAATGAGTGTTGTACCGACCCGTCCACAGGCGTTGACCAAAGTCAACACTTGGTAGGACCCATTGAGGGCACAGGGAGACGGGAAGGAAGATGGTCAGGCCTCGAGCGTTGACTGGCCTCAGGTGTTGACCAGCCTCTGGCGTTGACTGGGTCCGAGTCAAGGGGTTCTTGCATCCGATGAGCGCCACCTCCCGATACCCACGGGTAGGAACGATCATGGAAGAGGCGGCACCATAGGAAGCGCCACCCCCCGATACCCATGGGTAGGGGAGAACGTGGAGGGGGCGGCACGGTAAGAGGCCACGGTAAGGGCGTGGAGGCCTTGGGCCTCGGTACCTCAGAAGAGTAATAAAGAGAAGAGAAAGGTGGCTTCAAAGCCATACTCACAGTACCTACAGGGAGAGACCTAACTCGTGGAGTACCCATGCATGAGGTGTAGAGACATGGCAGTGCACGCCACCTTTGGAGAACCGCTGGGACAGATACGACCCGGGAGAGGGCCACGTCCCAGGGGGTATTCTGTAGGCATGGTACGAGAAGAAGGCAGAGATATTCCCAGGGCGCATGACTAGAGGTTGGGGAGCATGAGTTGGCACCCTGGTAGTCACCCCCTGCGCCGGATGCACTTCGAGGAAGGGAGACTTGCGCGCTGGGATTTCCCTAAGTTGGGTTACAGCGTCGTAAGGCCTCCACCTAGAGTTGCGCTTAAGTCATAAGTGACACGTGGCAGAAGCACTGAAACCCAAGGTATATAAGCTTTTCTGAAAGCTTAGGGAGGTATGTTTTGAATCATTTGCACGCTTACACACAGTACGCACGACTAATTTGAGCACAAGAGAGAAGTTAGTTAGGAGATAGTTATGCACCTTCAGAACACTACGGTTGTTGTGTTCCGATACGGAGGTGCACAGTGTTTTACTACCATACTGACTTGAGCGTCGAAGTGCAAACGGCCGCGAGGGCGCCCTTTGTTCTCTCTGTTTCAGGTACTCACGGCGGCGAAGGGTGGAGATTTGGAACAAAGACGGAGGAGTCCTTGGTACGCGAGCCTTAGCTACGCATGAAGCACAATCTGGTCATCCGGAAGGAACAAGTGTTTTTTTTTACCAAACTATGGTAATTTTATAAATTAATTATCAAAATAATTAAAATTATCAAAATAGGTATGTTATGTCACCTTGACACAATTTCAATATAATTAGATTTTAACTAATATTAACATAACTTCATTTGAAAACTAATTACACTGAATTGGTGTCACATTGACATAATTTCAGTTCATTTTAACATGATTTCTTCACAATAAAATCGTAACAATTTGACACGACTTATTCATTTATATAATTTTTCGTCACTTTAGTTATTTTTTTTAGCAAATAAGAGATTATCTTGATTATGTTATTACAACAAAATAAAACATTTAATTGGATAAAGAAGTTGTATGAATAAATATAAGTTATTTATGATATATCCGTACCTAATGATTTAAACATTGTTTGCGAATATGTTGGTATAAGCTTATCCAAAATCATTTTCAAAAGAGAAAAACAAAAAATATAAAAGTTTCCTCCAATTTTAATAAACTTTTTCTTTAATAAAATTAGTAAAAGATATCATATAGCTTATACGAGAGATGGAATATGGGGGTGTTGCTTCTCTGATTTTGGAAGTATCCTAATTCATCATTCTATATAATATCATCTTGCAAGTTTCAACAATCCAACATTTATATAATGATTAAATGAATGATAAAGTAATCAACAATCAACGCCTAGTGAAGATTACAGAAGTGATATCTTGATGAGAAGAGAAAGTTTGACTTGTTGTTTTTCTTTTGGGTCTCATAATGAATGGTTTGGATGATTAAGTTGTGTGGGTGGAGCCCAAGTTTCGTACCCACAAATTGAGAAAAAAGAAGTTTTGGGCCCACGGGCAAACACCCCATATGAACTTTGGTACTGAAAAATGAATTGAAATCTCCTATGGCCCCCCCTTCTCTTCACTCTAATCCCATCATTTCCCACTCTTGTCATCTTTAATCACTGTTCATCAATGCCTACTTGCATTCCAACATCAACCTAGCCAACATCGTACCACCATCTTAACCAATCGCCTTCTTCTACTCTTTCGTGCTTTGAACATCGCACATGAATCAATTTTCTAACACAGGACATTCTGTCCTTTGATCACCAACCCCACTTAAATTATACTATAAACAAACTAATCAGTTTTTAATTCTAAAGTAAAAAATAATAATATCTATCAATCATTATGGTACCCTTTTAACTAAATCTATAATTAGGGTTCATTTTAAATACATGTTTTAAACTATGCCAAAGTTATTGCTACTTTTAGTGAAGGGGAGTTTGCTATGCGTTGCGTGCAAAAAAGGAAGTTAAAAAAAATAAAAACACGACATCCAGTTCGGATATTCCGTAGCGAGGATGACAATCAGGCATGATTCAGAAGATTCCATAATCAAAACTCTTTTTTTTAATAAAATATTTTTCACAATAAATTATATTATAAAATTTTGACATCTCAACAACTAAATACAATAAAAAGTTGATAAAACTAAACTCCTATTCACCTTAAGAAAATCTATATTTGGAATGCCCCTCACCACATTTTACCCACTATCATATATTAAGGACATAGAATGTTTTTCTCATTTTATATTTCTAATATTTTTTTATTTTTTATTTTTTTTTAATTGTGTAACTATATATTCGTTCTATTTATTTTTAGCTTGTTATTGGCATTGCATTATTGATAACTAATTAATAATGAGTTGAATATTCTTTGATAGTTTGAATGTGAGAAAAGTGCAAAGTTAAAAAGACACTTTGAGTGGGACCCACATCCTTCTACTATTAGGAACAATATTTTGGTAGTTTGTTTTTACCAAGTCAACCATCTTTTTCATAGTAGTTCTTCCAAATGATTGTATCCTCTGCCTTTTCCTCTTACATAGTTGGAACGTTGAAGCCACGTCTCAAACCCCTCCTTTCAGATTCCAAAGCAACGCAGGTTTTCGCGTAATCTGTGTTTCAGAGTATAATAAGGTAAGAGGAAGAAGACATGAGTGCTTATCCCAATCAAAAACAGAGAACATGCGACTATTGTGGGGACTTCAAAGCTCTTCTATATTGCAGAGCTGATTCTGCAAAATTATGTTTCTTATGTGACCGCAAAATTCACTTCCCTAACCAACTTTTTTCCAAGCACTCGCGCACTCACCTCTGTGATGGGTGTGGTGATTCCCCTGCATCAGTCCTCTGTTATGCTGAGAACTCTGTTTTCTGCCACAACTGTGACTGCCAAAGCCATAACAACCGCATGCTGTCTCAGGAACACCAACGGAGACCCCTTGAGGGGTTCTCTGGGTGCCCTTCTGTGACTCAGATGTTAATGATTTTGGGTCTTCCTGAAAAATCTCTGCTTTCAACCGAGGGGGAAAGTTCCCATGATGATGGCCTTTCCGAATTGCACGTGTGGAATGCTCCTTCTGTTTTTGGTTTTGAGGATTTGATTGCTTCCTCTTCTTATAAGGTATGCGTTTTCACTTTAATTTTGTTCCTGGTCGCGTCAAGTTATGCATTGTGGATATCATTATATTCTTGAGTTCGCACCAACTCCAAAAGTGTTTTCAAGATTGAACAGCTTTTTATTTGGTTGTGAAAATAGAAAATGTAACTGAAATAGCTATTTTGTTCTAACAGGATAAAACTATTATAAACAACATATGTTTCTTTGTATTTTGAAGTAGTTGCATTAGTTTCATACTTATCGGTTTCTATTTCAAAATTGTTAATTTGTGGATTATTTATTTATTACGTCTTTGGATAATTGGTTTTGACTGCGAGGATTCTAGATTCTTTGGAATTTGGATGTTAAAAAGTGCACATGAAAATCCTTGAGTATTGCTACGATTTTGACATGTTTCAGGATATTGTTATTGAATCAGAATCATAAGGGTGCGTGCGGGAGACAGAAAGAAGAAATTCTGAGTCAGCTTCGTGAACTAATAAAGTTGGAGCCTGACTTAACTCATGGAGAAGTAGATGCTGAACCACAACTGCAATTTGAAAACTTGTCTACTGGTTTTGAACGTGACATAGAGGCTAACATGTTTCCTTCATATGAGGTAAACCTTACAATAGTCCTAAGATTATTACCATGGAACAATATAACCTTTCACATAACTTAGAAAAAATAGAAGCAAAGCTGAAATTCCCAATGTGCAGGCAGGTGTGTTTTGTTGGCATGGAGAAAGCAGTGATCGTGCAAATCAAATTGTTCCTTCTGATACGTCAGTGAGTGATTATAGCGAGCTAGCTTCAGCTAAAGATCCAACTTTTACAATCCCTGCAACTCACACGTATTGTAACAACCAAGGAAAACCATCAAATTATTTGAAGGCTGAAAACCTGTCTCCTACTCCTAAAGCTACTCCTTATGAGTTAACAAGTCATGAAAGAGATTCAGCATTATTGCGTTACAGAGAGAAGAAGAAAACAAGAAGGTACTCCTTTGCTTGCCACGTGTCGTGTATTTCATGTCTTTATACATTATGAATCTATGCTATGTTGTTACAAATTTAATGTAATGGCGAAGTCCAGCCAAATTTAATGCACCTGTTATGCGGTGCCGAAATCTTTGAAAAGTAATTGGTGAGGGGTATTTAAGATTAAATAAAGTATAAAAAATTAAAATTTATTTATACTTAATTGATGTACAATCTTTTTTATGGTTTATATTTGAATCGAGAGGAAGTACCTTGTGGTGATATACTTCTTTGTCAATGAATAGAAACTAGGAGAAGAAAAAGACATCAAAAGCATGAACATGAAGAAAAACTAAAGCTTAATTTTCTACCAAGTTCAATTCTAGTTTACTGTCATATTAATTACACTTCATTTGCATTGCGACCAACTTTAACACCACACCTTATGCATGCTAAACTTGTCACTAATTTTTTTATGAATCAATTATTACTAGTAAGGTGGATCTCCATGAATCCAATAGTTACTATTATCAATAGCATATATATAGTCAGCATAGTAGTATTCCAGAAAATTATCTTGTTACTGTCCTTTTATCAGCATATTAAGAAAACGGGTGTGATTCTGCAGTTGATCACAACTTCTGCAATTTTAATAAGTCGTTGGATTGGTGGAAAACCAATCTGAGATATGAGTAGATATGTGCATGTTCTTGATGAGTGTTCTATATATATAATATAAACTTATATTGGAAGATGGATTCATAGAATTGATATCCTTCACGTGGAAAACAGGTATGACAAGCACATCAGATACGAATCACGAAAAGTTCGGGCAGAAAGCAGGATGAGAGTTAAGGGTCGGTTTGTGAAAGATGAGACACAGAAATAACAGTAAATTAGTTGTTGCTAATTACATGAGAACTGTAATTCTGAGTTGGTGAGAAAGCATGTTGAAGAGAGAGCCACGTTTTTAGATTGATGAAGTCTCTGTCATCTCTTGTCTCAAACTGAACTTTCTTGCTTTCTCCCTTCTTTTAATTCACTAGAATATGAGGCTCCAAGGAGATAGAGGGAAGTTGAAGAGGTAATTGATGTGCAGCAAAGGAGGGAAGTGGTGCATGAAAGGGTTGAGTACAGTAGAAAGAGACAATAGAAAGTAGGCTTGTAAACATTACAGTGTTTATGTGTATAAGCGGATGAGAATCGCAGCATTCTGACTACCATGGTCTGATAATGCAAATCAATTCTTTCGTGTTTTATGTGTTTTTAATTGCTAGTTTTACATAACTATAAACTATAATTTGGCCCTTTTGTACGTGATTAAATGTAAGGAGTGGTGGCCAATTTTGATTGCTCCAAAGTTACAGATCTTCAAACTTACGCCTGCACTGCTCGTAAGTTTGTTGCCTTCTCTTGACTTCTTATTTCACCAATTTTAGGCTTTGATTTAAGGTATTAAGTATTGTTTGCATATGAATATGAAATGGAATTAAAAGGCCAGATAAGATTAAAAACCTATCACATTGTTTGTATGGTGGTCCAAAAACTTCAATTGCTAATTTTAATTTCAGAGTATTATGAAGAAAATCCATGGTTGTGAGATTTCTCGAGGCAAAAAGTTAAAAACAAGAAGACGCCCAAATCTTATTGAAACCAAATCTTAGGCGTTCAGAAATAATAGGTGAATGCATCTTGGGTGTGTCGGTGCACTAGAAGAAATTTCTAAACAGGACTTTCGTATGATGTGACATTAATAATGCAAAGAGCATATTAAACCTACTTCACCATTCCTTTTCAAAATATGGGTCCTCATGTTCTTGCTCTACAATTTCTCATATAAACTAAGGCACCTTCATATTATTTTAAAAAGTCAATTTTTATTTTTTTTAAAATTTAAATAATTTTTTAATAGAAATTTTATACTTTTAAATAATCTCAACTACATCATACATTTCCATATCTTTCTTCTAGGTATAATTTGATATTTTTAAATAATCTCAACTACATCTACATCATGCATTTTCATGTTTTTCTTCCAGTTTTATTTTTTTTATTTTTTTTTAACTGTAGTATTTTGAGAGAACATTTATATGATTTGAATGTGGGTGAAAGAATTGATGAGAAAATTTGTTGTATTCAACAATGTTGTTGATGGCAAAGATAATTTTTTTAATTACTTTATTTTTTAACTTCGATTTTTTTTTTCTTTTTAAATTTTAGAACTTCTGCAAGAATAATTAAAAATTTAAAAAAATAAAATAATTTTACTCAAACTAATAATAAAAATAAATACTTTTTAAAATATTGCTCTGTTTTATTTTATCTAGTGATAAATAATTTAATTATTATTAACTTATATTTTTATGATAAAAATTATCTCAAATAAATTATTTTTATTTAATTTTTCTTAATATTTAAAATTAAACAATATCAACCAGACTTCTTAAAATAAAAAGGAATCGAGTTAAACGTCACATTTTACTGTTGGAATAAGCTAAATAGAAGAGTGTATAAATAGGTGTGCATTTATGTTCATTTGTGTACATCATATAACACACAGTTTCTCTAATAAAGGTTTTTCAGTTTTCAATTCCAACTATCAT
>Ga0123342_1005903_pt1 | contig 17368 bp, 11 predicted proteins | sample Turbeawhitnodule_FD_89960 | JGI IMG/M metagenome (GOLD analysis project Ga0123342, IMG submission 89960) | Root nodule microbial communities of legume samples collected from Mexico - Turtle bean Mexico white nodule | ecosystem: Host-associated > Plants > Roots > Nodule | place: Mexico: Nepantla... | reverse complement strand
AATTCCCCCCCCCCCCCCCCCTCCCCTCCCCTCTTGCTTAAAGGCTATATATTCAAACAGTCATACTTGAGCTAGTTTGCTATATGATAAGTTAAGTAGCGTGCACCCGTGAATAAAGGTGCACAAGATTCTCTTCTGTTGTTAGCACTGTGAGTAAAGGTTCCCGTAGGCAGAATATTTTTCTGTTATATATGTTTTCAATTGAGATTATATTCTCGTAAGCCTCTTCGCCTAGTCAAGCTCGATTCAAGCTTGAAGGGCTTGTGTACTGGACAGCGCGCTCAGGGCTCAGTGCTCAGTGGTCGGAGCTCGGTGCATGGAGTAGGTAGGTCAACTCGGCTAATGGGCCCAGGGTGCGGGTCATGAGTTTGACCCAATTTTATTTGTATGCTCGGTGGGGAATAATTAAATAAGTTGTCCTATAGATAAGTATATGCATATTTGTGGTTGTTAGTTAAATACATATACACATAAGTTTGTTAACTGAATACGTTGCATGTTAGTTACATGATAGTTAATAGTTATTGAGAATAAAAGAGGAGCGCCCAAAGATAAAGGTGCACATGTAAAACAGAATGTTAGCCTGTGGTTAGCACCTGAAGATAATTGGTGCCCGTCGCAGGTGGTTTTTCTGTTGAGATAAAAGATTAAATATTTTCAGTTATGCTTTTAGTTGAGATTATATTCTCGTGAACGAAAGTTGTTACACGAATAGTTATAAAAGGGGCTTGATACCCCATATAAATGTACGTTGTTTCTTAGACTGAAACTGAATACTTCTTAATATTTAGTAAGCTACTAACTTGATCGTCGGAGTGTAATCAACAGGTAGGGCCCCCTTTGTTTCAATGGAGTTTCAGTGTAACAAGACGTAGAACAGGTTCCAGAAGAGGCAGACCAGGGCTAGAGCTTGCCGCCATGGTCAACTGACGAGGAAGTCAACCGACAAGAACAATAACAATAACCTTCAACTTCTTTTTTCAATTTGTGCTTCAACCTTTTCATGTAGCTTTCTCACGTAGTCAACCTTAGTTTGTGCATCTTTATGATTTAAAACAGAAATGTTAGGCATAGGTAACAAGTCTAATTGAGTTAAAGGATTTAATCCATACAAAATTTCAAATGGATAACGATTTGTTGTGCTATGAACAAACCTATTGTAAGCAAACTCAATATGAGGTAAACATAATTCCCAAGCTTTCAATTTTTTTTCAAAACAGTTCTAAGGTACCCGAAGTTGTATTCACTACATTTGTTTGTCCATATGTTTGGGGATGACAAGTAGTTGAAAACAAAATCTTAGTACCCAACTTACCCCATAATGTCCTCCAAAAGTGACTTAGGAATTTTGTATCCCTATCATTCACAATACTTCTTGGTAGTCCATGAAGTCTTACTACCTCCCTGAAAAACAAGTCAGCTACATGGAAAACATCATCAATTTTTTTACAAGGAATGAAATAAGCCATTTTGGAAAATCTGTGAACAACCAAAAAAATTGAACCTTTCCTTCATTGATTCCCTAATATGATGATAACCACTTCTTAAGTCAATTTTTGAAAATATATAACCACCATACAATTCATCCAGTAAATCATCTAACCTGGGAATAAGATGTCTATACTTGATGGTAATGTTATTTAGTGCTCTACAATTTGTGCACATCCTCTAAGAACCATTCTTTTTAGGCACCAAAATAACTGGAACAGCACATGGGCTCATGCTCTCTTGTACCCATCCTTTGTTCATCAATTCTTCAACTTGAGTTTGGATCTCCTTTGTCTCTTGAGGGTTGCTTCTATAAGCTGGCCTATTAGGAAAATATGCTCCTAGAAGAAGGTCAATGTCGTGTTCCTTAGAGGTGGGAGTCATCTAGGAATTTCACTTGGAAACATATCCTTGAACTCTTACAAAAGAGAATCAACACTAGGAAGATAATTAATTTGGTTAGAATGGTCAGCACCCAAAGTGGTTATTTTTGCAATAAGGTATATAAAGAGGTTTGCTAGAAAGTAGCAACTTCTTCACTTCATCCACTTTTAGTAATCCACTCATTTTTCTCTCATGTGTTTCTCTCTTTTTAGGTGTTTCACTCTTGCTCTGTTGAGGTGTTTCACTCATCTCTCTTTTCTATCAATTTCATTTGATCCTCACACGCCTCTCTAGGAGATAAGGGTTTTAGAATGATCTTTTTATTATTCTGCATGAAAGAGATTTTATTGGTGAAACCATCATGAATAGCTTTGGTGTCAAACTACCATGGCCTCCTAACAAAATGTGAGTTGCCTCCATTGGAACAACATCACACAAGACATTGTCATTATATTATCCTATGGATAGGTTCACCTCCACTTGCTTGCTCATTGTCATCTCTCCATCTTCACTAAGCCATTGAAGCTTGTATGGCCTTAGATGCGATTTTGTCTCCAAATTCAATTTGGTAACTAGTCTTGAGCTAGCTAAATTGGTCCAACTTCCTCCATCAACTATGAGTGAACATATTTTCCCTTAAATGGAACATCTAGAATGGAAAATATTTTCCCTTTTGGTTTAGTCCAAAGCTTGCATTTTGCTTCTCATAAGCCTTCAAATCATCAACAAATCACCCTCCAATGCATCCAACTTCACCTCTACTTCTTCCTTCTCTTCTTCACTTGAAAGTTCACTTCCTATTTGTCCATTTGATAACATGACCATATTATGAACAGTACCATGAACAATGATGAATAATACCATGAACAATGATGAACAATATCGTGAACAACTATGAATAGTACCGTGAACCGTGATTAGGAAAAAAAACCAGGATGCACAATTGTATTATCACTCAAACCTTTGCTCTGAATACCAAATGATATGATTCCAAATAGAACTAATAGTAGATTACGAATTTAGGGCTACATAATGGAATCAATTAAAAATAGTAACAATGAAAACCTGGATAGCGGAAGGCAACACAAACAAAGTTTGATAAGCCTAAGGATGATCTTCATAAGAATGGGTGAATTCTTAATAAGATCGCAAGATGCAGGAAAGAACCCTAGCAAAGATATATTTTTCTTAAATTTCCAAAACATTCATTCTCATTCGAATTTCTAGAAGTGTATAAATACAAATTTAGTTATAGGTCTTGACTCGTTTGTAAGAAAATAAAATAAAAATACAATTCCTATATTTCAAGAAAGGAACATTTGTCCTAGTGGTTTAGTTGATACTTTTAAATTGGTTTTGGATTCAAATCCTTACTTTAAAAGAATAGTATTATTTATGGTTTAGTCGTATTACTTGCATTATGGAGTATTCTTCTTTTCATTCTTCATTTTAATCTCTTCTTACAAATATATTTTAAGTAGCTACAAGTTAAATTTTCTCTTCCTTTTTATTTTTTCCAACTATAAAACACAATTGTTTGAATTTTCCTTTATATATATTTTCTTTCATCTTAATCAAACATATTTTTTTTTCACATAAAACTTTCATGTTCAACATCACTATGCAACTTGACATCTCAGCTATGCTGACACCTCAAGTAACACCATCATCTGCCATCACACCTTAATCAAACATATAGTTAAAAATAATCATCTTTTCTTTATTAATTGGTTGATACATAATTTAGGATTCAAAATTCTGACCATTTAATGAAAAAAATCTAAATCCATACACTAAAATCGACCACTTGTTGATATTCACATGAATTTCTTATTTCAATTATTGGAGTCCATATACTGATAACTACTAGCTTTATTATCCTAGAGCTTGAGGTACCAACCACATATAATTGTCTATATTCCCCTTCCATTACATGCAAAATGAAATGATGCAAGAAATGAAATTTAGCTAGATCCTGAGAGCCAATTTTACCCATAAGTAGGAATAGATGCTCTCTTATGGATTCATATTAAAGGGGTCTATATTCTATATACTATGAACCAACCAACCACAACTTTTGACACAAACCAATGAAGGTGCTGTCACAACAATGCCTCTTCCAGAATAGGCTTCTATCACCTCTCTGCTACCCCTTTCATGCGATCATCAAAATAAATTGACCCTATGTCAAAAGAAGGAGTGGTGTTGGTTTTATTTAACTGACAATATTGTACAATAAGTACAGCTCACCAAAGTTCACCCAAACACTTCAAACAACCATGCATTGAAGCTTCCAACTTCCAATATGAGAGAACAAGCAGTCTTTCATCTTGAGGAACATGGTCAGACAGAGAGGTCCCAATGGGTGCTTGATTCTCCCAATCCACCCCCTCTTTGGAAGAAGATATTTACTTCTGTCAAGGAAACCATTCTGCCTCGTGGGAACAAATTCTGCTTCTCATCCAAGAGGAAAACTTCCCGTGGACATGCTGTCTCATGCTTGCAGAATCTGTTCCCTATCATTAGTTGGTTAAGAGATTACAAAGCCTCCAAGTTCAAAGATGACCTCTTAGCTGGCTTAACTCTTGCCAGCCTCAGCATACCTCAGGTACTTAGTTCACCATTGTTATTTCCCTTTCTTCAGTGCAATGCATGCATGGGAAATTGAATACATTCCCCTAGATGTTGTCCCTTCATTCTTTAATTTCTTATTTCACTACTGCAGAGCATAGGGTATGCTACCTTAGCAAAAGTTGCTCCTGAATATGGCCTGTGTAAGTACCTGGCTTAAGTCTACACTGTTACTGATATATCACCCTAGAAACTGGCATAACCAGAATAGAAAAAAAATGTGCTTTTCGTTTTTGGATCAACATTTACTTTCTTAAATTTCACTGTTGGTTTGGTTTTGTTTTGTTCCATTCAGATACCAGTGTTATTCCTCCTCTTATTTATGCTCTGATGGGGAGCTCAAGAGAAATTGCAATTGGACCTGTGGCTGTAGTTTCAATGCTGTTATCTTCTCTGGTTCCAAAAGTGGAAGATCCTGTTGCCAATCCTCATGCCTATAGAAATCTTGTCTTTACTGTGACTTTCTTCACTGGAATTTTCCAAACTGCATTTGGTGTTTTCAGGTGGTTTTCTCATCAGTTTATGAAAATTTGTTTTAGAAACTATTATCACACCAAAGTCCATGCCTCATCGCATGTAATATCAGATAACTCACCCTTGAACTAAGACCACAAAAAGAAGAAAACGAGAAAACATCCCTGAGCTGTTTATACTTTTTGATATTTAAAAGACTTGTTTTAGAAGCAATTCTCAAAACTTAATCGATTTTCAAATCATTGATGAATAACATGAAATTGTGTCAAGTCAATGAAACGGCGATCTCCATGTGTGCGTGTGGCGTGGTGAATGTAGGTGGCCTCGGTTCTGGATGTTGTGGTAAAGCTGAATGATGCTATGAGGCAACCTGTTGGTTATTTGTTGGTTATTTGTTGGTTATTTTTTGGGTATGGTTCTCTCACTTTAAGGTTGTTATGATCCAACCATAAAGGAGAGTTCTTCTGGTCACTGTATATGGGTTGGGATACCCTGAAATATTCCTTTAATTTTATTTATTCATTGCTGATAAAAAAAAAAAAAACATGAAATTGTGCTAGAAAACAGTTTTTAAATATAAAAACATGAGAAAGAAATTAAGTATGCCCCTATTTAGTAGTTCTCACTTTTCATTATCTTTCAACACTTGCAGGTTGGGTTTTCTTGTGGATTTTCTTTCGCATGCTGCCTTAGTTGGATTCATGGCAGGCGCTGCCGTCATTATAGGTCTTCAGCAGCTCAAAGGTTTGCTGGGGATTAGTCACTTTACTTCCAAAACAGATGCAGTATCAGTGTTGGCATCTGTTTATAAGTCACTACATCATCAAATTGCCTCTGGAGAAAAAGTGAGTTGAATTTACTTTTACTATTCATGTTCTGATAAATTTCACTTACAATCATATAAAAGTTACTGTTTCTTATTCATAAACTTGAATCCTTGTATTTTATAGTTAGCTGAACTTCTAGCTAATATCTGACACCATTCTTTGTTTATTTAATTGACAGTGGAATCCTCTAAATTTTGTCTTCGGGTGTTCATTCTTGATTTTCATTCTAATTACCCGTTTTATTGTAAGTACTTATATTTCTTCTATTTAACCTCCTCACTGCCTTTTTGATAAATTTTAAGTTTTGATGATGTATGCGATGTATCTCATTTCAGGGCAGAAGAAACAGAAAGTTTTTCTGGTTGCCTGCTCTTTCTCCCCTTCTATCAGTTATACTATCAACTTTGATCGTATATTTGTCAAGAGCTGATAAACACGGTGTTAATATAATAAAGCATGTCAAAGGAGGTATGAATCCAAGTTCACTGCACCAATTGCAACTCCACGGTCCACATGTTGGACAAGCAGCTAAAATTGGTTTGATTTGTGCAGTTATCGCACTCACTGTATGTTAATTCATTTTCTGCTTTTCTCCAAATTGTTAAGTTTTTCCCAGTTGAGTTATGTGAACCTGATGGAAACTTAATGTTCTGATTCAGGAAGCTATAGCGGTAGGTCGATCTTTTGCTTCCATTAAGGGATACCATCTAGATGGGAACAAGGAAATGTTATCAATGGGCTTCATGAACATTGCAGGATCTTTGACTTCATGCTATGTAGCAACTGGTGATTTCTTTAGCCAATTAATTTGTAACGCTCCACTTAGGTTTGAGGTGTACCAAAGTTGTTTATAGTTTCTTGGTGAACAATATCAGGTTCATTCTCAAGGACTGCAGTGAATTTTAGTGCTGGATGTCAAACAGCAGTGTCAAATATTGTGATGGCTGTCACAGTGTTTTTGGCCCTAGAATTGTTTACAAGGCTCTTATACTACACCCCTGTGGCTATCCTTGCATCTATCATCCTCTCTGCTCTTCCTGGATTAATTGACCTAAGTGAGGCTTGCTATATTTGGAAGGTTGACAAGTTGGACTTTCTTGCCTGTCTTGGTGCTTTTCTTGGGGTCTTGTTTGCAACAGTAGAGATTGGCCTTCTTGTTGCAGTAAGTCATTGACCATTTAAACTTTTTCAACTACTGCACCAATGGAAATCACCTCTCTCCATTCATTACCCTTCTGAAAAATCAAATCAAATTTCTCTCTCTAATTTGATTTATTTTCTGTGATGTTATTTCTTTTATTGGAGACATAAAATCGACTTCAGTCAGATAAGACTTCATTATTGTTGTAGAGAGGTGTAAAACAAAATGAAAATGGGCAAGTGATTTTCATCCTGCTTGCACAGTAGCTACCATCTTATGAGCAGGAAGCAACATAAAATTGATTTTAATATGAAGATTTTTGTACTCTCAACTAAAAATAAGTCATTATGACTTTTAAACTAATAGTTATTACAACAGATAATGATTTTCAAATGCAAGAAGCCTTTACACAATGTATTCTAATAATGTAATAATTTCCTGTTGTTGTCCAGGTGATAATTTCGTTTGCAAAGATACTAATTCAATCAGTTCGACCTGGAATAGAAGTTCTCGGAAGAGTTCCAAGAACAGAAGCCTTCTGTGATGTTACTCAATATCCCATGGCCATAAGCACTCCAGGCATCACAGTGATTCGCATAAGTTCTGGCTCACTTTGTTTTGCAAATGCTAACTTTGTCAGAGAAAGGCAAGCAATTTACAAATGATTTTCAGAGGGGTTTAGCCCAAAATAGAACCATGTATGAATTTTTTCACTTGTTCCAGAATACTCAAGTGGGTCTCACAAGATGAAGATGACCTTAAAGAAACCAGCAAGGGTCGGGTCCAAGCAGTAATTCTGGACATGACAAGTGAGTTTCTGTTACATTTTTCAGATCTAAAGAACCTTAATCACGAAACATTCGCAGCAAAATTTGATAATATGACATTGACCCTTTCATATTCTGTTTAACAGACCTCATGAATGTTGATACTTCTGGAATTCTAGCACTTGAGGAACTGCACAAGAGGTTGCTTTCCCGTGGAGTAGAAGTGAGGCCACCATGGATTTAATTACATTCTTTGAATTTAGTGTCTCCATTTTATTTTAACTTCAACTCATTACTTGCATTGTACAATTTTACCCCAAATGTCTCCAATTTAGTATGATAAGAAAACAGAAAAGTATGATTAAACCTTTATGTTCTAACACTTGGTGTTATGTTGTTTTAACAGTTAGCCATGGTGAACCCAAGGTGGCTAGTGATCCACAAGCTTAAGCTTGCACACTTTGTAGACAAGATTGGAAAAGAATGGGTTTTCCTCACTGTTGGAGAAGCCGTTGAGGCATGCCTCTCTGCCAAAATTGCAAGAACTTGATTCATATCATGTGTCTGTGCACCGATTCTGTACTTTATCTATTGCACAGGGTTTGCCTTTTGTTTAAAATGTTAGTGCATAATTGGATATCTTAGCACATAAATTTGCTGATATATTTTGTATTATACAAACTGAACATCTATACCGAAAAAGGGATCATGCCATCCTTCATTGGATAAGGGTTCTAAACCACCTTGTTATAACATCTCAATTTTGGACACGGAGTGATGTTTCTTTTGCTAATTGAGTTACATGTAGGGATTTTGATAAGATTACCAACTTGTTCAAGTAACACAATAATGAGTAAGTATCGCCTGCATAATACATTAATTGGATAATCACAGTAAATTGTGTATGCTACGAAGGTTTGACCTCGTAAAGTCATCATACCAAATTGTCCATATTCATATAATGTAGGCAAACTCATCCTCCACCATCCACACTATCAATTTATATTCACACCCAATTTATCACAAAAATAACGAAAATATCCTGTAAAATGACTTTAGATGAAAGGAGGGTATGGATTAAAAATACTTTCATAACTTAATTTTTAGAATATATTTTTGGATTTGGATTTCTATAACACATCTCAGAATTTTGGATAATTTTTTTCAAAATGCATTTTTAGATTTTGTGTTCTGAATTGTATTTTTACATTTTGAATTTTCTTTTTTAGTATGAGATTTTGATTTTTGAATTGTATTATTTGAATTCTAAATTTTTAAGTCCAGAGAATAATTTTGAAAAAATTAAAAAATAATAAAATACAGATTCAAATTGATATGGTGCTGAAAGAATTTTCCAATAATAATATAATTTTATCGTAACCAAGAAGCATTATCAATGTAGCATGATACTTATTCGTCTTCAATTTAAAATTTTAATTTTATAAACAAATTTCTATTAGAACATACTAATGTCACATGCAAAGAATTTTAAAATAAAAAATATAAGTCTTAATAAAACATAATAACTTTGTTTTAAGTTACAAAAAATATAAATAAAAACTTATAAAAATTTAAATTTTATGAGACTCTTATGTTAAAATAAAACCCTCTTAAAAATACTGAGCTGATAGGACTTAGAATTAAAAAAAAAAAGAATCTCACATTAAGACTTTATATTAAAAATGGTTTAACCTTAATGATTTAAATGAATAATACATATATTGTGTTCCTTCCTTTCACTACCATCGTTTATATCCCTCTATATTAAGCCAAACATATTCGTTTTTATATATTATATTTTAATTTAAATCGCAATTTTGATCTTCTTTAATAATATTTGATTTTGAATTTTTTATTGCGATTTTAGTATTCTTTTCTTAAAGAATTAGTAATTTAGATTTAGTTCCCAAACAAATTTTTATTTTTTATTTTAGTTAATTAAATTGTGTTTAATAGCATTTTAAATGAATATATTTTTCTAAAAAAGTAAATATGTTAAATATATTGATTGAATAGAACAAAAGAAAAGAAAAGAATTAAATTAAAATTATGAAATTTTTAATTTAAAAACTAAAATCGTAAATGAAAAATTAAAGAAGACGGAAATTGTAATTTTGTAATATAATTGTGAGAAACAGTTCATTGGGTCGGAGTCTTCTGTACAGAATCAGAAGATCTGATCGGTATAACAACAAAACGATGGGAGCTGAAAATGAATCACAGGAAAAACGCACACAAGAGAGGCCAAAGTCTACTATCACACAGGAACAGTTCCTTTCATGGAAGCGCCAAAAGGTCTCTTCATCTCTCAGTTTTCCCAATTCCATAATTAGGGTTATTCTTTCTTTCTTTCTTTCCTTATTCGGTTTCGGATTGTGTTTTTTTTCTACTGTTATTTTATTTTGAAACTATTTCAACTTCACGAGTTCGAAATTAGGGTATTTTATCATTTCTATCCAATAGTTTAATCGTGTCGTGGATTCCTTGATTAGATGTGATTGACCATGTTGTGTTCCTGATGGATTCCTTGATTAGATGTGATTATTTTGGTAGAGAAGTAGTTCATCTATCCCTTAAGAGTAGACACGTAGAAGGATGCAGATGAGAAGTGTTTTCAAACTAAATGGTTACATTGAAAATTATCTGAGAAAAAAATGGCAAGACAAAGGAAATAAGAACATGAGTGTGTTGAATTTTTTTTTGGTGAGCTTGGGTATCCCTTGGCAGGGGTGAAGGACATCCATGTAGAGGTTGACCTGTCCCAACATGTGCTTTTTTCAATGTACAGATTTGGTATTGGGATTTTTTTTTTCTATAACTTTTTATCATGAGAGTAGGGAAAGGGGCTGGGGTATTTATTTATGTACAATTTTTTTGAGGTCAAGTGCAAATATTTCTTCACATTGAGAAATTGATTGATTGAAGGGCTAGTCATTTATTACTGGGGATAATGTTGCAAGCAATATATTGAACTGCCCAGGTGAAGGTCTCAGTTGAACAGATTGAAGTTCTTTCAAGCTAATTTTGTGAGAGACTTTAATCTAATGCAGAGAATCACCAATTTAATCTGTTATAGGTTCTAAATTGATTGTGTGTGTATTTTGTTTCAGGATGCCGCTGTATCAGCCAACAAAGCTGAAGTATCCAGGAAACGTGCGGAAGATATTGCAGCAGGAACAATTCAAATGAATGGCCGTGAGTTGTTTGCACATGAGCCATGGGTGTTTGATAACTCACAATATTGAGTTCTTTTAGAGCTGTGGTCATGCTTTGAAGACTTTTATTGTAAAGGAAGTATTTTTATTTATGCTTTTTTCTGGGATGGTGGCTCGTCAATTGCATTTCATTTTCCTTTTTATATAAGTATTTTATTTTTAAGTACATCTTTGCTTGTACCAAGACAAATCATCTTACAATTCAAACGATTTTGATTCTGTCTAAGCTTCTTGTAACGTTAATAGGCAACCCATAAGAATATAACACCGTAGCTATGAGATTGTCCCTAACTTCTGTTAAATGCGCTCTTTAGGGAATCATTTTTCTTCCTTGTGTTTATCTTCGGTGGATAAGAGAAAGTGTTTAGTTCCCCTCAATTTTGAGTCAATTCACCAATCAATTTTAAATCAATTGACTATTCATTATTGACATTTGAGCACACTCTAATTCAATATTACTAATTTTCAATAATTGAGTTGTTACTCTAGAATAAAAACTTTTTAACAAAAAGTCTTACAAAAATTACAAGATCATCATGTCTTGTTTTCACCTCCTTTTGCTCCTTTGTCTAAGAAATTAACATAAGTTAATACTGGAAATTGAGTTACACAAGTTTGGTGTTACATTTTTTTTTTACTGACCCAGTCACCATAAGTACAATGGTACCGCTGTTTAAAAGAAAAATAAAACAACTAGATTTGATCATTTGAGGAAGTGGTGAAGGAATAAGAAACTGAATCTTAAAATAAAAAACTAAACCTTCACGGCGTCCACTTCAAATAGAAAATTAAACATTTTCTATCCCAAAAGTAGCGTAAAATGACTTCTTGCGAATTCGGAACGTATCAGTTTTTTAAAATCTCAAGACACTCTCGAGATACGATCTCAAATGTGTCGGTGCATAATGTGCAATGATTCAAATATTCTTTTCATGTCACTAATTTCAATTATACTTTCTCTTCTTTCCGACATTCCGCTTTACCAGTTTAGATTTTAAATTTTATAGAACACGAGATGCTTGTGACTAAAGAATGAGAGAACCAAACCTTGAAAATATTCACTAACAGCGACGAGAATTAAGAAAAAAAAACCCAACTAGCTGGTTCAACTCAAAAGTTAGTGAAGAGGTATTGATGCATTTGAGTACGTAAGCAGCTTTATAATGGAACTAATATAAAAACCGGTGAACTAATAAGAAATTGAAAATATTGGTAAGAATGGGTTAACAAAAGTTGGTTTACATCAAGTTAATAAATAATCTAATATAGTGTCCTTTTGAATTTTTTTTTAATAAAAAGATTGAATTATTCTAAAGCTTTTGTTAAATTTTTTCTATTCTATATTTAAATTTATTATTATTAATGAATATGAATATGAATGTGCATTGTTGAACTTTAGATATAAATTTTATGATATATTGATTTGATTCTTATGATAAAATGTTATGAAATTATGTTATTTTTAGTATTTAGTAGCCTTGGAAATCTCATAGGCTGATATGGCAAAATTATAATATATAAATAGAGTGTAAATCTTATTTTCACAATTTGATTTTGTAAGGTTAAGTTATATATAAATTTATTTATTAATATGATACTAGAGACATATTAAAAAGTCTATGTTAGAAAGATTCATTGAGAGTTATTGTGTCACTACTATCGAACTCTTGTTAAATCATTCATAAATATTTAATTTAATGTTTGACATGTTTATTCTTCACTATAAGAAGATGTGTTAAAAATCTTATATCGACTAACGATGTGACCAAATTAATTTTATAAGATTGAGTTACGTATACACTCATCTACTAAGATGGTTTATTTAGAGTCTATCCTAGTCACCCATAAGGTTCGATAATGAATGGTATTTGTAGAAATTAATCATGTATCTAAAATTTAAAATTCTAAATTCTAAATCTTAAATTTTAATATCTAAAACCTTTCCAGGTAACACTATGTTATGAGTAATCATATCTTACTATATTGGATGAGGTTTTAACCCACCTCATGTGCATTACTTGGCTTATAGGCCCATTTTAAGTAAAGAGAAATGGCATTTCTTCCTATCCCCGTAGTTTTAACATGCACCCTCATAAATTCAAAAAATTTAAATTTATCATCCGATTTAGGATTTCTAGTTTTAGTTTTGAATTGTATAATTCGAAAAATTAAATATCAATATTTTTGTATTATGGAATGTACAATCCAAAATACAAATTTGTATTTCAGATTATGCATTCCATAATACAAATTTTGTATTTTGAATTATGCTTTTTGAAATACAAATATTATTCTAAAATTTATCTTTGGAATATACATTCTAGAATACAAAGTAAATAATGCATTCTGGAATTGAGACCCTGATGGTAGAACCCTCAGCAAAGGACCAACCACTAGGGCACTGACTAGAAGAATTCAAGAAGAGTGAGACTCAGCTACTCCAAGCAGAGACATTCTTTTATACATGTTTGAAAGAGTCATAACCTAGTGGTATAACCTAGAAAAGGAATTAAAATTTATTGTGCAAAAGTAGTATAGAGTTATGTTGTCCATATTGCAAGCAAAGTTATCCTTGTCTCCTATCTCTAGGGTAGACACCTCTTTGATCTCTCTCCCAAATTCTTCAAGTGATTAGGCCTAATCTATTACTCTGCACACTCCTCACGACACTCCTACGAGCCAAGGGTTCTTTGTAACTCCTCCTTGATCTCCATTCTCCATTGCTTTCACCCATCACTCCATCAAGCCAAGAACCAAGCCAATCCATAGATGTTTCAAACTATCAGACCCCTTTCATGTGTACGAGAGGATACGCTCTATTAGCCATTTTTATCTTATTTAAGAAAGAATTTACTACTGTTTCTATAATGATTTTTAGTTATTGTGCAATTTGATGTGACAGTTGTGTAGTGGAGTTCATGAAAATACAATTGGAGCATTCATGTTAGACAAGACATGTTCATATCCAATAGGCTAGTAGCATCTATAAAAAAAAAGGTTTATATGCTATTGGCCATGCTCCTTTAGAAACTATTTAAGAAAATAAAGGCATCATATCGTTTTAGGATCCAATGGTATTCTGAAATGCATTATCAAGAGAAACATATGGTCGTATAGCGGAATTCCCGAATGCATTTTTTACTTTTTAATATTTTGGAATGTATATGGTGAAATATAAATATTTTATTCCACAATATACAATTTGAAATATAAATTTTGTATTGCAAAATGTACAATTTTTAATAGAAATTGTATTTCGGATTGTACATTCTGAAATACAAAAATATGTATGTTTATCGTTTCAGATTGTATAATCTAGAATTTTTTGGGAGTACAGAATCTAGAACTAAAACTGAAAATTCTAAATCAAAGGGTAAATTTGAAATTTTCAAATTTATGAGGGTATGGGTTGAACTTATGAGGGTGTAGGAAGAAATTCCTTGAGAGAAATTTCCAAATGTTTTTCTTTACCTTATGTTTGGATAGAGAATTTTACAATTTCTATGTCATTCAAAAACATTGAATTTGAATTGATCTCATTTCAAATTGTTTCATTTTCAAATATTTCGTTTCGACAAGGCAATTAAAGTTCTTCAAAAAAAATTCATCATATATTTACAAATCATTGTCTGAATGAATGTTAAACGAGATTGCTTTTAGTTTTACTACAATTATTTAAGTTTGACAACAATCAAGGTTATTTTTACGATGTTAATGGTTGGAGGGATTTTTGCTGTCTTTTTTTATCAATGTTGATTGACAAAATTTCCCAATTGACAATGGGAAAAATAACAATCCTATTTGATGTTGGCTAAATGAAATCCTCATTAGAAATGAAATCCTAGAAAACTACTGACAAAAAATAACATATATGTTGATGCTAAAAAAATCACTCTAGATATTGATAAAAGTAATCACGAAATACGATTGTTGAAAAAAATCTAATTCACATTTGCAAAAAATTAGTCTCCTTGATTGGTCAATAAAACTCTAACCAAAATCGAGTAAGAAATAATAGTGGTCTACAACAATAGAATTCTAACAACTTCACTCACAAAATAACTCCTATTAACATAAATAAAAAAAACTCTAGTCAACATAAACCAAAAAGTAGTCATCATGTTAATTTCTAAGTTTTAGTCAAGTCGATGACATCTCTATCAAAATTGAGCAAAGGAAAATCCGCAAAGAACAAAATATAATTTGAAAATATGAGAAATTTCAAATTCTTAATTTTTAGGTGAAATTTAAAGTTCTCTAATTTTATGCAATCTAATTACTTTAATAAAATTTAAGAATTTCTATTTTGTTTTAAATTCCTAAACAAAATATTTTGTCATAAAACATTTCAAGTTCTTTAAAAAGTATTGATCACCCTCTTAAAATTTCTTAACTAAACATATTATCAACTAATGATTATTGTGTTTGGATAGAGAATTTCACAATTTCTAAGGTATCTACAAGAAACTATTATGGCCTCTGCAACAAATGAATAGACAAATAATTAGAGGAAATGACAAAGATGATACAAAATCAACTAATGATTATTGTGTTTACCTTGAATCAAACTTAGATCTAGTCTTTGCTTCAAGAGTTGAGAGTTCCTACTTCTCAACCTAAGATCTCACTACAAGAAATTTGAAGATTAGCTGCCATAAAAAGCTTAAGCCAAACACATGAACATTATTTGTGTAGGTTAAACCCATGCTATTTGGACAAAAAAGATTCACAAATATTTTAATGTCCGTTAAAGACACAATAAGCCCACCTAATAGTTGAATTTTTTTTTAATAATAATAATTATCTTACATGTGGAAAACACAAACGAGGACACATAAATAAAATGGTTATGTTTTGTTGGCATAGCCGACACCTATTAAATAAAGGAAAAAGAAAAAAGAAAATAAAAATAAAGTACCAATTGAAATAAGTAACTCACGAATCAGTGCTCAGAACCCATGCTCCCCTCTCAAAACCCCTAACCTTGTTTCCAATAATCTCTCCCCAAATCCCTCGTCCTCGTCGTTGTTCCCAAATCCTTCATCGTTGTTGGGAGGTTCGGAACTTGGTGAGTAATTTTTCAAATGGTGCATGTTTGAGTTAGTGAAGTATTAAGAAACCCCAATATGTGCAGGTGAGGCTTTTGTAATTGGTGGGAGTTCGAAGCTGGAATGTTCAAGGTGGAGGCACTTCAAATGGCGGATTCTTTCTCATATGAACATAATCCCTAACTTTGGCGCGCGTTCTTCTGTCCCAAATCCCCTCTCAAAAGCGGTCGTCATCGCCAAAACCTAGCTTGTAAGTATCTAATCTTGGTAAAAATCCATGCATGTTTGAATCGATGAACTATTGAATCGTTCCATATCTTGTTCTAAGCTTGAATAATGATTGGACAAAATCTATGCGAATTTATGTTTCTTGTGGTCGTATTTTGGTTGTCTATTGCATATGATTAAAACACCCCATTTCTCCTAATAAAAAGTAATCTGCAAGTTGCAAGGTCTTTGGTTCACAAGGTTGAGCTCAGCTCTGTTGTTTGTTTCTACGATGACAGAGACATAGGTAATTGGATTGTTAGTCAATCACGTGTTCTATTCAATAAAAATGGGTTTGAACTTTAAAGTTACAATTTGATTCAGCTCTGGAATTTTTTTTATTTAAAAAAATAACACACATTTTATGTCTTTTTTCAAAGTTCTTACATATTTATTTTATGATATTTTACATTTATAAATTTTAAATTATTTTTTATTAAATTAAACAAATTATAATAGCTCATATAATGCAAAACTTATAAAGTAACAGATTGAAATAAAAAAATACAAAATAACATTTCATAATAACATTTAACATGAAATTACATAATTTTACCATGTAGGTAAACAAAACTTCAAAACTAAACTAAACGGAACATAATTAATTTTCTCCAGTGAAGATTATAACAATTACAAAATGTCCCATGTACTATTTAATTAAATGTTCCAAAAAAAATAATAGATTAAAGATAACTCATCATTTTAAAGATCTAGTGTATATTTTTCTCATTATGTGTTGTATACTTAGATTAAATATCTGTTATAATTAAATTAGACACTATTCCAACTTTACATTATTCGACACACTGCATTGTAATTAATTTACCTATACCTATACTTATAGCTTTATTTTACAATTTTTTCTGAATACCAATACACATATATAAACATATACCAATACACATCATAAGCATAACAATTGTCATTTCAATCAATTTCCTTCAAATGTCCATTCATACCTACTTATTCAATATTTCATATTTAATTTAATATTTAATCTAATTGATTTTAATTATTTAATATTTATATTTAAATCTATCTTTATATCTTGATATTTATTTATTTCTTTTATATCTTTATCTTTATATTTAATATTCATTTAATTTAAAATTTATTTGTTTATTTT
>Ga0123342_1005902_pt1 | contig 17371 bp, 8 predicted proteins | sample Turbeawhitnodule_FD_89960 | JGI IMG/M metagenome (GOLD analysis project Ga0123342, IMG submission 89960) | Root nodule microbial communities of legume samples collected from Mexico - Turtle bean Mexico white nodule | ecosystem: Host-associated > Plants > Roots > Nodule | place: Mexico: Nepantla... | reverse complement strand
GCCTCTCGGCCAAGTCTCCAAAGGTCTCGGTCTCTCGGCCTCCCGGCCAAGTCTTATAAGGTCTCGTCCTCTCGGTCGTCTCGGCCAAGTCTTCAAAGGTCTCGACCTCTCGGCCAAGTCTTCTAAGGTCTCGACCTCTCGGCCAAGTTTTCTAAGGTCTCGGCCACTCGGCCAAGTCTCCAAAGGTCTCGGCCTACGGCCGGTCTACCAAGTCTTCAAAGGTCTTGGCCAGGTTCTCATGGTCTCGGTCAGGCTGACACAGCATCGGGCAGCCGGGTGGGTCCCGATCTCTCCCCGTACCGGTACAAGAATAATGACACAATTCAATATTCCTTTTACAGAAAGGAAAAATCATTTTTGTTTTGTTTTAAGTCATTGTATTTTTATTTTTCGTTTTTTATTAATTTAGCCGTAAAAGATAAATTTCATTCAGAGTTATTAAATTAACGAATAAAAATAGGATGAAGAGTAGTATTTTCAAAAATGTTCTTCCAAAACAAAAAAAAAATATGTATTATCAATTAATTATAAATCGTGATTTTTAATATATTTATCGTAAGAGTGTGATTGAATAAAAATATTAAAATAGTATGCATTATTTTTTGCTCTCGTTTATCTACTAAGTCTTTGTAGACTTTAAAATCAGAATGCGTTACGAATAAAGAGCGTATAAAAATTTTATACTTGACATTGCATAGAAAATTAAATTAAATTTTTTTATTAATGTAATATTCAAGTTATTATTATAGTATTTATATATCTATGAAATATTTAAGAAAAACACTAATAATTAGTAAGAAAAAAAATATTATTATTATCGTTGTTGTAATTTATTATAATTATTTTAAAGAAACCTTTGTTTATATAGATTAAGTTAATGTGATAGAATTTGCCCAATGATACATATACTTTCTAAGATCTCACAATATCAAACTTGTGAAGCATTACTCTCACTTTCAAATTGACACAATTACAATGCAAATTGCTCTACAATTAACACCACACAGAGATAGCACCTAGGCTCATTGATCATCACTGAGTCCAATAGCTAACCACCTGGAGACTGATGATTGAATTTCCATGTCACCATTTTCATATAAACACAAAGGGGTGACAGTAACCTGTTTTGTCATTCCAAAAGGAAAAAAAATGGCACAAATTAGCATAATAATATAGAATGCTCAGTTCCCACCAATGCACCCAAAAAACCAAGCATAGGGCAGGTAGAAAACACAGAATTGTCACTCACAAATCCCTCTTCAAGTGCTCTAGAGTCTAAATCATCCTCTTTATTCTGCTGCCTTTTTTCTGTTAACTGCAAATGAGAATTCAGGCCATGAATGCAATTTGTTGTCATACAAGAGCAAATGAAAAGAAGCATCAACATGAAGAAGAACATATTTTCAAACGTGTGAGAACCATATTTGTTTGCTTAGCAAGTCATGTTAATGGTACCTCCATTCTGAAGTACTTCTTTATGCTTTGCTGAGAACTGAGTTTCCCAGCAACACCAATTGATTCAATCTCCATGTTCCTGTGGTTTGAGTTTAGACGGCGAGCTGCTGCCTGAAGAGTTTTACACAAAGCAAAATCCATTGAAAAATGAGAGAATGAAAGAATGTTCATGTGAAGAAGAAAACTAGGTGTTGAAACATGAATTCATTGAGCTGTGTGATTAGATGAGATAGTCTTACAGCAGCAGAGGCATCTCGTCCTAGTTTTGCTAACATGATTCCAAGATTTTGCTGGTTTGACATGTAATGGCCTGCAGAAGGGTTCCTATTTGTTGACACAGCTTGCCAATTTAAAGAAGCTCTATTTGAACTTTGCCTTGTCACTTTGACACCCTATTCACAAAAATGTATTGGAAAACACAATGTCTTAAAAAACAATTCGTATCATACACGTTTCTTAAATAATATGTTTGTGTCTAACATACCTATCAAACACTAAACACCGACACTCCTATAACACTTGTAGAACATATTGGTGAAGTGTCAATTAAAAAATATTTGATGGATTTTTGACGTAAAATAACCAAATAAAAAAGTACAAAACTCAGGTGCAATTTTTGGCAAACTCTAGAATATGAAAATATGATGATCAAGAGAACAAACCTTATTTGTCAGAGGACAGCTTGGGATCCCTATATTGAGGAAGCAATTCTTGGGGAAAATCCCTTTCTGTATATCACTTATGGCTGCATGAATTAATGGCAAACATACCGTAACTGCATCCTTCAAATCACTTTCACAACTCACATTCTTTTCCCTGCAATGCATTGCATAACATAGTTCATATGATCATAAGAGGGACAAAAGGAGAATAGAAAAATAAGAATGCATGACATATATATACCAGTTCAATGATACACAAAGAGAAGGCACACCACAAATCATTGCCTCTCTAGCTCCTGCTACAGCTCCAGAGTACAACCTACATTGGTAAAAACACCAATATAAAATACCAAAGTTTGAAAGCTAAAAATTGAACTATAAGATACCAAAAGAAGAGCTCATCACACACTTACGTGTCATAACCACAAGCTGCTCCTTTGTTTAGTCCACTAATTACCTGGTTTGAGAGTAATGCAATTAAAATGGTGGTGAGAACACCGTGTATATATGTATGTATATATATATATATATATGATGATAGATTTTGTACATACCAAAACAGGTTTTGACCAACAAAACAATGCCCCGGATAAAGCCAAAGAGACACAGTCTGCTGGGGTTCCTGAAATAAAAGTAAAAATTAAATAAAATCAAACACCTTGCATCTGAAAAACGTTTTCCCAATTTAAAAAAAATATATATATAAAAGTTTAAATCCTAGAATTCTCACGCCAAATAACCAAAGAAAAAAGTACAAAACTCAGGTGCAATTTTTTGAGTAATTTTAGAATTGCTTTTAGTCAGAAATAGAGTTACAACTCAATAATCTATTTGACATTTAACGAAAACCTTCATTATGTCAATTGCTGAACTAAGACTCGAATAAAACAACAACACCAAAACCACTTAAAAAGAATGGCATACAAAATCTGTTCATAACCAAAAGTGTGAAACTACCTGACACTTCATAGGCATTGGCACCAGAAACTTGTGCTGAACACACAGCTAGTGTCTCCCCAGTGGTAACCGAGTGACCACACACCGATCTATCCCTGCATCAGCAAAATCCCATTGTAAAGATCCTCAAACCAACCAACCCCAATTGAAGTTGTGTCATGATCCTCACATTGGAACAACTTAAATTTACGAAAAACCATTGCCAAGATCTTTAAGGCTTAAATCAGCCCACCCCAGTTGAAGTTTTTCCATGATCCACACATTGGAACAACTTAAACTCACGAAAAATCATGTCTTGAGGAAACTTACGATTGTGGGGCGCAGACATAAACATCAAGAAGAGCATCACGAAGGAGTGCCTCGACGAGGAATGTGAGACCAGGAGAGTCTATGCCTTCACCATTGGTGACTAGTACCACAGGTTTTGAAGAAGCTTTGTTTGGTTCCTGGGCTTTGCTGTGGTGCTGTTCCTGCACACTGTCCTTCCTTCGGATCAGTGCTTGTTGGAGATTGGAAGCCAGTGCATGGTTCAGGAAGTTGTTCTTCACCGATGTGGCCATTGGAGTCAGAAACTTAGTACAATTGTAAAGTGAGACACAGAGGCAGATAGATGTTGTAAATTGTACTTTAGTCTCTCTGCCAGATTCAAATGACAACCTTGTGGAGGTTTACATTTATAAGGTTGTTCTTTTACTTCCACATGTTCTAGATTTCAGTATATTTTTTATCCATGGTTAACAGAAGTAACACATTATATTGTTCATTTATGTATTCTTAGTTAAAAGGAAAGAAGATAGAAAACAAAATTTTCGTTTCATTAACTTTTCTAATTTAAATTTCAAAATTCTCTCTCTTTTTCACTTTCTTTTGACTTTGCAGCACTTTCTTTTCTCTCTGTTTTCTAAGAATTTAATTTAAATATCTTGATGTGTATGGATCTTTTTGTAATATGAATTCAATGGCTGTTATACAGGCATCACACTTTTATTAAATTTTATCATAATCAAACTTAAAATCATTTCTAATAAATAAAATATCATGCAAACCTACACACGACACTAACACAATATAGATACGATACGGAAATGCGTATAATCTACTACGGATCTACATTTATGTGTGCTATGAATCACTCCACATTTATGCTATGATAATATTAAAGTGTAATTTATGATCATGTGCATGAACTGGTGCAACTATATCTCTATGTGTATTGCAAGTTCCTCTCTCATTCACCAACTTCTTCACATGTCTTGCTTTTATCAATGTGACCATGCTGCTTCTTTCTCTCTGATATCATCAAACCAGTGTCTGTCAGATTATTAATTTGCACCTGTTCTGCATTACTTTTCAACTGTCATCATAGATTCTTAGCTTGAGCCAAGAAAAATGACTGATTGAGAAGCTTTTACTTATGAAGAACTATTTTACATTTTAGAATTAACTATTCATTTTACTTTATTTCAAAGTTTTACGATTTACTTGTTTTCCAAGTTTTACTGTGTTTACTAAATTTTTGTATTTTCTTCTTTCAGTAAACTTTCTACATCTTTTTTTTTTATTGTAATCACTTCATTCATATGAAAATTAGTTTTAAAGAGTTAAAAATACAATTTTTTTTAAAATATAAAAAAAAATGTTATTTTGAAAGAAATAAATAATTTTATTTGCTTACAAGCTTAACAAATGACTACATTATAGAAAAAAAATTCTTATTTTTTAAAATTAATTTTCTTAAAATTGTAAATAATCAAATTTCTCTTTAATTCTCAGAATTTTGATCTCTTTTAAAAATTTCTATGCAAATAACATATTTTACAATGAAACATTTTAAATTCTTTGTATAATTAATTTGATTTGTTTTTTAAAATATTCTTCGTCCACGTATAGAGATAATGTTTGTATAGTATAATTTACGCATAGAGGAGAAATAATTTCAACCTAAAAAATGTGTTTGAGATATACTTAAATGTCCACACTAAGATAACGAGGGAGAATAAATAAATAAATAAAATAAAAACAATTAATAAAAATAAGTGAAAATAAATTTATTTAATTGAAAAAAAGGAAACAAAGAGGGAATTAATATAAATAAATAAAATAAAATATTATTAGTATAGGTGATCCATTTTTTTTATAATATTGTAATTACAAGAATATGGTATATGCTTGATTGTTATAGTAACATTCAAATTAAAAGCGTGACAACTATAACGTTAGTTCACAGTGTTGAAGTGTGGAAGCAAATCATTTAAGTCCACCATTTCAAATAAATTTGAATCTGAAAAGGCAAAAGGTTCACAAATAAATTCCAATAAAGCGTGACTTTGTACATCAACTCAAATAATTGTCCATGTTTTAAACACTTTTGATGTATACCCTTTTTTTTCTAATTTGATAAAATATTTGTAAGTGCACAAATAATTTATCTTTGTAATTTTAGTGTATGTTTAGATTTCTACCGTTCTCGTTCTTGCATGTTTGATTTTTTGGTGAGGTATTTTATTATAGGTGGTATTTATATATTTTTAATAAAAGTCATTCGAAGATACGTATAAGTTCTTTTGTTTATTCGATTTGAGGTTGGAGGATTGTGTATCGTCTTAACCTGTTTAATTTATGGGTGAGGTATCTAACAATACGGGGAACTCAAATATTTCTTGTAAGGATTATTCAGGAAAGTTGGAGTTCACACAAATATATATAGTAATAACACTAAGTCGGTCCTAGAACGATCTTCCCAACCCCCACTACCAGCAACTAACCTATATATTTTGGTGAAATTCCTAAAATGTAAGTCGAAATCTACAAGAGTTAGTTATAAGTGTTATGCCTAACAAAACAATTTTGAGTACAAATAGAAAGAAAGAGATGAAAGTAATATTTTCATTTTTTTTAAATAATATCTCAGCTATGCTAATACCTCAAGTAACAACAATAATTTGTCATCACATGAAAAAAATACTATTAAAAAAAGAAAAAAAATATATACGGAAGGACTAGACCAAAACCCATAAGTTAATATTTTCATTTTATTTTCAAGATCAATATTCCCTTTTTCAAATAGTAAAATAATTTTTTTGTTATAAATTAAAATTAATTTATGCATAAGTTAGTTTTAATATATATAAATGATTATTTCTTATTTTCTTATTTTTATCTGTAAACATATTTTAAAAAAGTTGTCTAACACCCATAAAGAAAAACCTAACCTTATGATTATATAGAGAGTTGTAGTTAATAGTTTTAAATGAGAGTTATTATTTGGCTTATAACCATGTTCATACATTTAAAAAAAACTCCCCATTTAAAGTTGCATTGACTTTATAACCAAGCAAGGCATTGATGATTGTGATGTGGATGCAAATTGAAGTGAGGAAAGTGCATTGGACCAGTGAGTGGATGCACCTAAGAGATACTTAATAATATCAGAGATGTGTTCCAACATGCCTCATGAATTTTCTTGTAAGCAACTCATAATTTACAACTACAAATCACTGATGTTCATGTGTTTTCAGTTATTTAACTCCTCTATTTTTAATCTATGAATCTAATCTATTAACTGATGGTTTTATTTAAATTATGTATATACAAATAAAAGATATCTAACTCCTAAATGTTCACATTTCTTTTTACTCACTCACATTTTTATTAGTACTTTTTGTTTTTTTAATATTTTTTTCTTACATAAATCAGAGTTAAGACTGATTTGTAATATATAACTTTACAAATCAATTTTTTTTAGGATTAAATTAAGTTTAAAGTTCATTTCTTAAAATGATATCAAAGTTATTTAAAATTTATCCTAATAAAAGTATGTATTGAATTTATCGTGTTATCTGTTATCGGATCGTTATCAGACTATCCATAAATATTTAGGTCTCATGCATGAATGATAGTCTTTACGTGAAAAGAAGAATTTGTTGAAGATTTCACGAAACAAAATTGATAGTTTTTTCATTTAAAAATATTATTCTTATGTTATATCAATTAAAAAATAAAATAAATTATGTTTTCAGTCTCCTTTTAATTTTGATTATTTATTTATTTTTTAAAATTTTAGCTTTCATATTTTAAAAACTCTATTATTTTAGTCTAATTTAATTTTATATATTATGGTCCGATTGAATCTTAAACTTAACATATCCATTCAGTAAAATAAAAACGTAAAAGCTATGCAAATTAAAGATGAGATTAAATTACATATCTATAAAAGAAAGACTAAAATAATAAAAAAATCGTTATTCAGCTATCAGTAAAATAAAAATATTCTTTGAGGTGTAAGAGTTAAGTTGCATAAGATATCTAATATAAAAAAAATTATTTTTTAATGAAAAAATAAAAAATAAAGCAAACTGAAATTTTAATTTAACTTAATATGAAATATCCTATTTATACAAATTGAACATAAAACATATTTTTTTAATTTTTATTCAATATAAGTAGTACTACATTAATTGTTATTTTGAAATAAAGAAATTATTTTATCCAATAAAATGATAAAAGTTTCAGAATGTGAGCATGAGAAGCCCGATGCGTCGTCGTTCAGAGCAAACCTAGGTGCAGAAGAAAGTGTGGTTCTGCCATTAAACCCAGAACCCTATTATTCCTTTGGCTCTGAAAATGGTGGTGAGGATTCGGCTTTCGCGGTTGGGATGCAAGAACAAACCCTTCTATCGGGTCATGGCTGCTGATAGCAGATCTCCCAGAGATGGCAAACACCTCGAAGTTCTCGGTTACTACAATCCCTTACCAGGTTCTCACAATTCCCCTTTTACCTTGCGTTTTCTAATGCCTAAAGATCATTTTTTTCGAATGCCCAAAGGGGATTAGTTAGATTCATGCCTCTTATCGATGTTATCGTTTGTGTTGTTTCCTCTCAGGTCAAGATGGTGGCAAGAGAATGGGTCTCAACTTCGAAAGGGTGAAGTAAGTCACTCTTTCTTTGCTCTGCGAATTTGGGGAAGGTGATTCATATTTCTATGATTATAATTTTAATGAAATAAGCTAAATTGTAGAAGTTCATTTTTAAGATTATATTTTCAACTTGTATATAAGCTTGGTTTAGTTTATGGAGATACTTTTCTTTTATTCTCATCTCCTAGAAGTGGTTATAAGAAAATTTACCTTATCATGTCCTAGTTAGAGTTAATTTAGTTGTTTCTGAGAAAGAAAGAAAGAAATAGAAATTTCTGGTTGTGTGAATATCCTATCTTGTTCCTTTTAGAAGTTATTCACTAGGGTCTTTTCTTGCTTACAGAAATGAGGAAGCTCTTGTCATTTTATTTCCTGATAGTGATTTTTTTTTGTTCTTCTTTAGGTATTGGCTTTCTGTTGGAGCTCAGCCTTCAGAGCCTGTGGAACGGCTCCTATTCAGAGCTGGGGTACTGCCTCCACCACCTATGGTCGCAATGGGGCGTAAAGGTGGAGTACGTGATACTCGCCCTGTTGATGCTCTAACTGGACGTGTGCTAAATCAAGAGAAGCCGGCTAATGAGAAGAACAATGACCAGGAACATGAGGCTGCTGAAAACCCTTTTTAGGATGTTTCCCCTCCCCCCTTTTTTGTTGACTATATTGTTCTAGATATATTATTAATTTCTAGTTTGCCAATTGGCTTTACAGGAGAGCTGAATAGAATAATAAGTACTGTTTGCTTGGAGAAGTTGGGTTCTTTTCTGGGGTTTGATTTGACACTCATCAAATTCGTAGGCTGATAAATGTTATCTGTAATTGAGTCAATGGAAGTTAATTGATAGGATATAATGCTCTGAGTTGCCTGCTACTTTTGTTTTGTGCAACTTCTTTAAGTTGCTAGGGCGACAGCAAAGGTAGTTCATTTCATTTTGGGCATATTCCTCCGTTGCACTGTAAATGGATTTGTGGTATTTTGTACTCTCCAGTTGATTTCTTTGTTTCCGTGCGTGCATTTTGATGTTACCTATTTATCCTGCTCATACCGCATTCCTGAGAGTGTGTAATGAAGCCTGAGTGCTATTTGTTATTTTGCCAACTCAAGTAGCAATTGTCTAAGTTGTGGGTCTGAACTGATATGCCAATTGCCGTTCTATTGTTTAATTATGAATTCAGTCATAACGCTTTCTTGCAAATATTGAGGAACTCTAATCAGCCATTGCTACCTAATTTTGGGTATTTGTGTTATGATATATTTGTTTATTCTCTCAGTAATCTTATTGTATGCGGATGTTTGTGTATGATAAGTGTTGATTATTGTGGTTGTTCAATGAATGATTGTAGCTACAGGTTTCTAGTGTTGCCTTGCTATGGAATTCACAACAATGATGACATTTAATCCTGAGAAATCTGTGGCTTGGTTGGCTAGGAGTTTATCTTGTTTGACGGTATACTTCAAAATTTGAATGCACACCACCAGACTTTCAATTCATGGCTTATTTATTTTTGTTTATGGTAAAAGAGTGAATCGTTATTATATTTAAATTCTTTCAAGGATTATATTCGATCCCTTTGCCTCCTCCTTCTAATCTACATATCTCGTCATGTGACAAAATAACCTTGGCTTAGGAAGGCCTGACATTAGCACTTATAGTAGTTATAGGTAGTTGATCTATTGAGAATGGCTTCAGTCTTAAGAATCAGCAGCATATGTTGAGCATTATTTAATTCTTAGGTTAATGCATTTTTTTATTTTACTTTTCTGTTGAATTTGGATTCTCTTGTAACCTTGTGCGAATTCATTATTGTTGCAAATTATCATTGATGTAATCCTGGTACAAATTTATTTAATATTATGATTTTGAATTCATAAGAAATTTCATTTTCCAAGCATGTTGACCCTAGAACTTTGTATATAGATTGTTTTGGTTTATGAACTAGCGAGAGTAGAATGCCCACGTCGTTATGGTAGGTTTAAGGGTGAAGTGTGAAACTTCAGTGTTACCTAGTTGCCCCTATGATTTGATTTGCCTGAGTAAGGAATTTGGTCTCTTAATAGGGATGATAACAGAGATGTATGTGATGAGGCAAAAGGAAATGTACTTCAGGATGTTCTATTCTCCATTTAGGTTCAAAGAAAATCCACTTTGATGATGTAGTAGGGACCTATATTGCATAGACACATATACGGAGATTCATACAATTTCTATAGGATACGAATCTATATATTATATAATTAGGAATTATATAAATTAACAATAAAGATTTATGTTCACAAGTACATTTTAATTTTTATTTTTTTTGCAAGTACGTTTTAATTTTATTTTTTTTTTTCACAAAAATGTTTTTCCTGATTGTTTAAAAGAATTTGTACATTATTTTTATAATTATAATAAAAATTTATACAGTAAGTTTCATTTTTTAGAAAAATAATGTATTTAAAATTGTGTTAGAATTGTCATAAATCTAATAAATATTTTTTGAATTGATACTTCACGGATACGTATTCTACGGATATCGTAGTGTGTTGAACACTAACACACCATTTAAGAGACGTGTCCGAGTTTCATAAGGATTTTGGATTTTCCAGCTGAGAGTTTGAATGATGATTATTCTACTCATTTTATAACCCTACTACATTGGTGGTTCTTGGCATCTGATAAAGCACACCAAAATTTTGAAACCGATCTTTAAAAAGAAACCAACATCTGGGTATATCATTGTGGAGTAGATATAGTCAGGAGAATAAAGGAATTTGCAGCAGAGTATGTTTAGACAGAATGCTTCTATGGTGCTTCATCTGCGTGATCAGTGGGAAATAAGGTTGTTGTACCACTTCACAGTTCCAAATGTAATTTCGGATAATCTTCTTAATAGGAAAAATCACATATCAGCTTAGACAGGATTTGCTACAATTTATTATTCAATTTAATTAAAATTGTTTGAGTTCAATGGTTTGGGTTTGAAACTTGGTTTGAGTGGCTTAAGTAATTCAGTCTAAATATTTTTTATTTTTTTTAATACTAAGTTTTAAACTTGATTAACCTTATTTGAATATGTATTTCCAATCTTATTAGCTAATTTTAAATAGTTCTTTCTACCTTGAAAAAGTGGTGTTTTGTTTCTGCTATTTTTATCTTCTTTCACCTTAATTTTATTTTGTTACATATAGCTTTTGTTTGGATGAGTTGGTAGAAAGCTGAGAGAATGAAAGTAAGGAAAGGAAAAGAAATATAGCGAAAAAAATTGTTTGAATTCAATGAAAGAAAGTGAAATAAATGAGAGATGAATAAAAAAAAATTATCTTGGTGTGTTTGATTTGAATGATTATAAATGAGTTAATATAAGTTTATTTTTGCATTACAATTTATAAAATGATTATAAATGAGTTAATATAAGTTAATACAATTTTGGATGATATATTATGCAATAGTTTAGTGAGTAAGTTACTAGAAATTCAAATAAGTTGCACCAAAGTATAAGATTAAATAAAAATAAATGTCTGGAAAATAATATGGAGTCCACAAATCTAAATAAAAAACATAAATCTATAAAATAAATTATACAAAATTCCTTAATTGTTAATATTTTTCTCCAATAACTTTACTTTGATGAATGAATTGATTTAAAGAAAGAAAATTCAAATCAGAAGTAAGTGAGAACGAATGTGAGTACCCATAGATTGAATACTAAGATACACATCATTATCCTTATTAACAAATTATTGATTAAAATACTCATAACTATTATTTATGAGTATCTATTATAAGAACCTGTTTGGTATCCATTGTGGATTTTATCAATGAATATTCATGAGTTCGTTTTTTTGCCTTATCCCTAATTTCAACAATTTGAATTGTTCCAAACTATTTATGCTTATGGAGATTATTTGCTCATTACAATCTATTTTCATTATGCTACCTACAAATGTTCTTAAATTATGCTGTTTTAAGTAAATTGGATCTACCTTATTGCATAAGTCCATTAGTTTTTCTGCCACTTGTTTAGGCAAACCCCTTTTACTTTAGGCAGTTTCTTCTTGCACTCCTACATTTTTCTTCCTGCATCCCACAAAGACAAAGACAAAATTGTCCTATATAAACTGTACATTTTTCTTTTTATTCCGGATTATGAAATCCAGTAAATTTTTGGATTGACGCTTCCGGTAAATTTTCAAATTGGCGCATCCGATAATCTCCCAGATTAATGCTTCCGGTATACATGAATGATAGTGTTAATCCAAAATAAAAAAAATGCAAAACATCCATAATTGGAAAAATCATTCTGGATCCGCCAATTCGTAATTCAAAATATGCATTATGAATTCAGAAATCCATAATTGAAAAAAATATTATGGATCCACCAATTCGTAATAGAAATTAGACTTCCAGATTCAGCAATCCAGAAATCAATAATTTATGCAAACTTTGCTTCCAGAACACCCCCTCATCCAGAATGCAACATGATTCACTTCCAGATTGATGAATTCGTAGCACACTTCCAGATTGATGAATTCGTAACACACTCCCAGATCCCAAAATTGTGGGGTCAGTTTCGGAATTTATGAAATTATGGGGTGCAGGAAGAAAAATGTAGGGGTGCAAAAAGAAACCGCCTTTATTTTATATACACATTCTATGCATTACTAAAAGGTTAATGTGAAATAATATTCCTTTTCTTAGTCTCAACATTACGCTCTTCTCACGCTTCCATTACTGTTGCTTGTGCTTGATTAGGGTTCATTTGTTTCTTTCCTATTCCCGTTGCATAGCAATTTCAGGGTGAATCTACATCAAGAACCAATCATCATCTTCACCTCTAAGTGTAAAAAATGTCACTTTTATGCTAATATCATTAACCATGTCAACAACATAAAAACACTTTTCACTAAAACCCTAACAATATGCACTAAATATTGAATGAATTATTTACTTTAATGACACATATATTGAGTGATAATATCTTATAGTCCAAAATATTTTCTCACCTTTTTCTATTTTCAGGAAAGGAAAGTTTGTTGAAGAAGATGTTTTGATGCTTCCAAATTTATGTAACAAACTTAAAGACTTTGTTGTTGGGTGTTTGTTGTGTAGTAGTTGTTAACTTGTTAATTGACTCCTTAAGATGATCCAAACTCATTTGAATCTTTATATTTTTGAAAATATGGGTTTTCTAAAAGGCTGTGAAATTTCAACTTGTTGAAATGTCGAAACAACCTCTTGTTTGACACTTAGTTGTTTTTAAAATGATCTGGAAAAGTTTTGCTTTGTTTTGTCTTTTTGTCAAACATAAACAATTGGTTATTTCGATAAACCAACTGATTGATTTTATGAAAACCTTAATAGGAAAATTATTTCAATCGACTGTTTTGGAAAACAACCTGTTGTTTTCATAACATATTTATGTTAAGTGGTTTGTACTTATTTTAAATGCTTCTAACTGCTCTTAGTTTATGATATAATAACTTTTACCACTTTATTGAGTTTATATAAAGGTTGTTGATATTCTTTTTGAGACTCTAAGAAAGAGAGATTACTTAAAACATTTTTCAAGAATTCAAAAGCTTTAGATCATCTCAAGTGTATGGAATAAGATTGAGTTTTGTATACTTCTAAACTATAGCTTTGTAATACCTCGATGTATTTTATTTTCTTCTCTTTGAAAACGATATTTTTGGGTGTAAGGCAGTTTCAGAAAGGGTTTCTGAAAACTGTGGTGTGTGTTCTTTAGGGATTCAAGAACATCACTCTTGGTGTGTGTTTTGTAATCTAGATTTGATTACATAATAAATTCTCAGTGGTTAACTAAGGATTGGATGTAACTCTTGGTTAATAGTGAATCAATATAAACTTCTTGTGTGATTCTCTCTATCTCTAGTCTTATAAATTGTTTTAACTTGATTTCATATTCTGTTGGTATAAACAACCCGTTGTTTTGTGAAAATAACAGGTTAATTTTCTGAAAATAACCTTAAAACATAAATTTTATTGAGTAGAACCAAAAATCAATTGGTTAATTTTTTAGAACTTTTCACTCTACCTTCAAACTTTGCGGACATCTTGTGAAAACAATTCACTCCCTCTTATTTAGGTCACTAATTCTAACAAAGCTATCATTCAGTAAACACCAACACTCATTGATCACGGGTAGAGTGTGTTATGAACATTGGATTATGGAGGTCCAAAAAAAAGCTCACAAAGTTGAAATATCATATTTCTCTTTGAGTTGTTCAATTCATACTTGACCATAACTTTGCTTTAGTAAAATTTTATATTTATGTTCTTAACATGATCCAATTTTGGTATAAATTATGAGATTTTAAACCTTTATTGTTTTCTAAAAATTCACTAGACAAAATTGAATTATTTGTCTGTACAAAAGAGTTATGCAGATAACTGCTTTTGAAGACATGAATGACCCCATATATTTTTTGTTTTCATTTATTTAGTATTCAATTATCATTTCTGTTGATGATATTTATGCTTTGTGTTGTGCATGTTTTGAATATAACCATTAATTTTATTAGTTTTAAGAGTAATTGTTTGATATCTATCTTGGTAAAACCCACAAATATTTGCGTGTACACATGTTTTTGCTATATCTAATTTTAATGTGGTTCAAATTATTTTAAACAACCTATAAACATATGCTTATGGCAATTGATGACAAACTCTTTGCATTAAGCTACATTCAAATCTCTCTTTTATGACAATATCATTAACCATGACAACAACATAGATAAACTTGTCACAAAACTCCAACAATTTCATAGAAGGAAGCCTTTCCTTTGACAACCACAAGCAAGGAGCCATAATATTCGACACTAAATAATTTTCGTACTCACATTCTATGTTTTCGACAAGGAAAATTATCATTCAATAAATACCCATACTCATTAATCTTAAATAGAATATATTATTGATTTATGGAGATAAAAAAAATAAATATATATATATATATATATATGTATATATATTTAGAGTTGTTGAATTTAAAATTGATCATGACTTTACTCTAGGGGAGGCAATGCAGGCTGGCCCGCCCCGCATAGGTCCGCCCCACATAGAATATGCAGGCTGATCTTTCTAGCCCGCCCCGCATAAGGGTTGGCTTGCGGGCTAGTCCGCATAAGAAATATTTTTAAAAATTAATTTTTTAAATGAAATTTTTGAAATTTTTTATTTAGATGCATTAGGTAAATAATATCATAATATTATTTCCACAAGACATGCGTTGTAAGATGTTATTAAAATTTTCAAAATATGAAATATGAGTCTACATGAAGAAAATATGGAGGTGTAAAAAAAAAATCTACATTTTAAAGTTATGCGAGCCAACCTGCCCCTCCCCGCACTTAGCCCGCGCGGGCTGCGGGTTATGCGATCCACCCCACATTTTTTTTAGCGGACCCGTCCACACGATCCGCCCCACTTTGCCACCCATACTTTACTCAAATAAAAGTTGACATCTATGTTGCTGATATGATCCAATTTTGATATATCCTAAAAAAATTGACTCTTTAATTTTTTTGAAAATCTTAAAACAAGATTAAATTATTTTCCAATACAAAAGAGCAATGCACAACTACTTTTTGAAGACATACTTTGTAACTTTCATAACTTCACATACTATTGTTGAATAAAAAAGGTGCATAAATAAATAAAATTAATATATTTTGTGTTAATTTATTCAATATTCAATTATCATTTGATTTTCTCAACATTATTTACATTTTTTTATTTTATTTTTCATTATTATTATCACTATTTTTTCCCATTATGAACACAAATCAATTACATTGACAACACTGTTGGTAGCACATAAACATCAAAGCACAAACATATAATTGCAATGTTCAAACTTTATTCTTTATATATATATATATAAATATAATTATTGTTTGTCTGAGTGTTTTAATAGAGCGTACGTAATCGAAATGGAGAAAAAAAGTTCCAATGAACCCCAATTACAATTCAAAAAGAGACAATGACTCAAATATAAAAGAGAGAAAAACAGAAAAATAATATATTTTTTTGTATTCACTTGTGTATTACAGAATAAAATGCATGTATATATTAAAAAAAAAGACTAAAACCTAGTTAAAACTGAAAAATACAAAAAGACTAAAACCTAGTTAAAACTGAAAAAAAAGTTGAGTCAAATCCTCTCCATGCATGTTTCTCCAATACAAAAAGTCTAAAACCTAGTTAAAACTGAAAGGCAGTTTCTTCCTGCACCCCCACATTTTTCTTCCTGCACCCCACACTCTTGTGCAAAGACAAAATTACTCTTTTAAATTTTTAAAATTCCAAAATTACCCTTAATGTAATAAAACCCTAAAAACTTAAAATGGTTGCCATTTGTGCGTGGAGGCAGCGTCTTCTTCGATAGCACAACGTCTTCTTCGATAGCAGCGGCGCAACACACATTGAATCTCGGCTTCTTCTTCCAAATCTCATTCATCTCTCATTCATAAAGGTAAGTATCATTCATGTGTTCCAAACTTTGAGATCCGTTTTTTTCATGGATTGTTGTTTCCGTAAATGTTATTTCACATTCCAAATCACAGAATCCGGTAGATTTTCGAATTTGGGGATCTGGTACTTTCCCGGATCTGTGGATCCGGTAGTTTCCCGGATGTGAGGATCCGTCACCTTTCCGGATTTGTTGATCCGGTAGTAGTCCGAATTTGGTTATCCGGTAGTATTCCAGATTTATGAATCCGGTAGTGTTTATATGTAGCAAAAGCTTTAATTCGTAAATGGTTATTGAAGTAGGAAAACCATTAGACCTCTGTTTACTATTCCTCTATTTTTTTTGCTTCGTTTTTTTTGCTTGGAACTTCTCCTTTACCTCTAAAAATAGCTAAGCATTTTCGACAGCCAAGGAAAGGTTCATCAAATGTTCATGTATACTTTATAAAAGATTAGAATTAGATGACATGTACACTGTTAGTGCAGGGTACCACATGCAAATTTATGCAGGTTTATCAATATAAGCTGAATATAACTTGAATGGTGTAATTGAACAGAAATGGTGAAGACTAGGGGAGGAGGTTCACAAGGTGATCGTCTACGTCCCACAACCTCTGTTAGAAGAAGAAGACATGTTAATGAAGATGAAGAACATGTTGAACATGAAGGTGCAGAAGATGTTGATGTTGAACTTGAAGAAGCTGAACCCCAAATGGAGGTGGAGGATGAAGACGCACCTGAAATAGAAGGTGAAGGTTATCCTGGAGGTCCACGGGATGGGACACCATTGACAGGTTATGAAGACCATGTGGCCATGCAATTATGGAATGGTGTGGTAAGTAAATATGTTGTAATATGATACTTGTTCATTGTTAATTTGATATGACTTTCGTTCATTAAATTGTATAT
>Ga0123342_1005901_pt1 | contig 17372 bp, 5 predicted proteins | sample Turbeawhitnodule_FD_89960 | JGI IMG/M metagenome (GOLD analysis project Ga0123342, IMG submission 89960) | Root nodule microbial communities of legume samples collected from Mexico - Turtle bean Mexico white nodule | ecosystem: Host-associated > Plants > Roots > Nodule | place: Mexico: Nepantla... | reverse complement strand
GCATTGTGATACATTCAAATGAGGGTAAATTTGGAAATAAGGGATGCTGACATGGCTTTCCCTCTACATCTCTTCATTTTGAGGGGAGAGGATATTTACTGTTCACAGGTATATCCTCTCCTTAACTTCCCTGCACATCCCTTGATCCAAACCATGGATATCCACTCACATCCTTCCTCTTGAACAGTACATCCATGGAAGCAAACAGGGGTTAGTCTTCAAACTTCACCCCCAAATGGAGATGGCCAAACCACTCCAACCCTCACTACCTCTCATGCACCTTCAAGGTCACCACACCTCTTAGGAGGACCTTGTTCCACTCTCATCCACTAAGCTTCCGCCCCATCATCAACAAAAATCCAAGAGCTCATAGGAATGCCATCACATAATGGTTGTCATCCTTCTGGCAATAGGTTTGAGTGAGTCGGAGGGTTGTCTTTAATGAATCCCTTGCGAGCTTTCAAAGTAGAAGAACTACCATGTACTTAATGTAGGGCATTGACATGCTTAAAATAAGAAAATATTCGTCTCGTAGATCTAGCAAATTTAATGACACATCTCTTTTTTGCACCTTTTGTTTTGACTCTCTCAACTGGTGGACACAAAGATGTGTTATCTAGATAAGCAATTTCATGTAACTTGGAGTTGATGTTAACCTTACCATCAATATCAACCTCTTTGAACTGATTCATGATCACATCAAACTCTTGTTGGATTGACAATTATGTTGAAGTATCAAAACTTGAAATATATGAAAAGCTTAATCATGTTCATATGAAATGCATTGACTGCAATCGTATGCTACCTACACAAAAGGAAGTCAATTCACAAGAACAAGGAATGCCATTACTAAATGTAAGGGTGCATCTACAATGAGATTTATCTAAGCCAACATATTCAACTCGATCAATCTCTTTTCCAATATTTTGTGAAGCATATTTCAATACAAAGTCAAGCAATTTATTGCATCTTGTCACATTAAAGACATGACCCACCACATGAAAAATCTTTTCAAACGAAGATTTAATTGCATTATGTTGCAAGATGATTATCTTGTTCATGGAATCCCAACAGTAGCATAAGTCTCTCATTGGCGTCTGAAACATCCTTTTTAGACTCCAATGTGCAGACTCAAAGAATATTATGTCAATAAATTAAATATGCAACCTAAACCCTACAGAGCAAAGCAAACATGATCATAAGTAAAACATATGCATACCTGTTACTTGTGGTATTACATAAGTGCACAACCCTATTCGTCCATGCCTTAACTAACTTTTCTTTGTGTGGATTTAACCAAGTACTAATCACATATTCAATAAATATAGGTCATAGTGAACGAACAACTTGAAATGTATGCACACGATGTTCGTAGGCTTGTACATTATCACAATCGACAACAACTCCCCAAGATTCCACCACTTGTTCTCATGCCTTTCTTGAATGAACAATCATTTTACATTTTGCTCTGGTAATTTTATCATGTGGAAACGACATAACAAATTAGAAGCTTCAGAAAAGATAACATTTATTGCATTTATTATAACAATATCTCTATCACTAACCACGACCTTAAGGTATGAACCCTTTAAGTCTCTCAAGGGCCCATATAAAGTTATGTTTGACGTGCAAATGTGGGTAACATAAATGCAACACTAAAGGTCAACCACGTTAAGGTAATGCCAACAACTTCAAGCAATGACATCCTGTACCTATTAGTTTTGTACATATTGTCCATCAACAACATGATGTTAAAGGTATTCAATAGCTTCATTGAATCAGGGTGCACTCAAATAAATTTTGCACTACATTTTTTCCTTCATCAAACCTACACCAATGGACATGTCTTGCTCAAATAACATCGTTAATTGTTGTATTTCAATTCTATTACCTCGTTCTTATTTTCTATACATGTGCATGACATTATAAACTTGCTTTATGGTGGTGACATTTTTCTCATTATGCTACTTCATTGCTAGCAAAATATTTTTAGGCTTCACTGCACTATTTGTCATTTCCATAATCATTGACTTCTCAATAGATGTTAATCTACCAACATATGGGTGACCAACCAACGTATCTGTTAAATCATGATTATAGGACCAACAAACTAATTTCAACATCCATCCTTCACCACCTTTTATAGGTTTCCCTCGTAATCTAAAACGACAGTCACATTTCTTACTTCCACTCTTAGTCATTTGTAAGTCCTTCTTATATTGTTTGTATTGACCTCATCTCTCACAATCCAATATTACGTATTATTTGAAGTATCTGACCTCAATATAACTATAACATAGCCAAAATCAAACACAACTTTTCTAGCCCCCCTCAAAATCTAATCCCGACAAAAAGTTATCAACTTCATATTTAATTTACCGAATAATGCGCAATCTAAACATAGTTTTCAACCTCCACATTTAACCCCTCTTAAACACATCACTACATTCATGTGGTTGACATACAATGTCTAATGTTTTACAAGATATTGACGGCTAAATATCAACATCATCTAGTCTATCCTACACATCAACCTCATAAGGTAAAACCCTACTGTACTCTCCATACTCCTGCAAAATAACATGTTACCAAACAGGAAATTCCAACAAAATATTAAAAACTTCTTTCTCGAATTAGGAATTTCAAATGAGACAAAAACATTCTAAACATACTCTTTCCATAAGTTTTTTTCTCTTATGGAATGCCTATTATGGGAAACAAAATTGCATTACGAAGCACCCCATTCCAAAATGCTTTTGCTCACTTATGGATTTCCAATTATGGAATTCATTTTACCCTTTCTGGAATACCGATTTTGGAATTTATTTCCATAACCCAATTTCTAGAAACCTCCATGCCACCATAACCACCACAAAATAGTATAACATACCTAATTTTTTTACCTCAAACCACCAATGAAGCTTTCTCAACATACCAACACCTCCATCACACCTTCACCAAGCTCAACCTTTATTGCAACAAGCTTGAAGATCCCACATGCAACTCACAAACTGCCATGGAAATCGAGTTTTGAAATAAAATCCGAAGAACAATTTCAGGATTTCAAAAAATAATGGAATGTAGGAAGAAGAATGTTGGGGTGCAGGAAGAAACGCCCTTTGTATTTTGTTGTTTGCAACCTTTGTTCCTTTTTGGCAGCCTATACTTTTAAAAACCAAGAACTTCTTTTTTATATCCTTAACCCTCCCTCAAACGCAATTGAACATAATTTCCACTTTTTGCCTTCGTTTTGCTAAAAAAAATATGAATATATATATATATATATATATATATATATATATATATTTATTTGTGATGGTTATACACAATGAAAACACTGTTCTTTTAGTAGGTATATCCAATGAAAATGCATTTTCATTTTATGTTTGGACCAAATGTAAAATAAAAATAAACAAAAATTTATTTATTTTCTTATTGATAATATTTTTAATACATTTTTAAAATTATAGTAATATATTTTGTAATACTTTTATAACAGTTTTTTATTTTATAATTTTATATTTACTAATTGTTTTTTTACCTTATGCTATATATTTTTTGTGATATTTTATTTTTTTATTATAATTTTTTATATATTACTATATTATTATTATTATTATGTTTTTCACGTAATATTATATTTTATTTTTGCGATATTATAACTTTTATTAAATTTTTATTGAGGTAGTTAATTTTGTACACCTAATAATTTTTTATTAAACATATAACTACTAATTACAAAACTTATAACATGCACTCTATAATAATGTTGGATGGAGTATTTATTATTAAATTAAAAAATATAACTGATAGTCGATATATAATTTTTTCTAATTAAGAATGTAACTGTTCAAGTCTCAGTAATGGATTGTAACTTGTTTCATCTAAATGTGACACTTTTTACATTCTATAATTATATTTTTTTAATAATTATCTTATTAAAAATTAAATTATTTGACTGTGACTTAGATCATTCAACTTACACACTATGAATAAAAGAATCCAACTTTTCAAAATGTAATTCGGTCCACCAAATCACCTTACAAAGTATTTGTGCAATTAGGTATTAGAACATGTACTTTTATTTCCAATATACCTAGAACATTCTAATCAATTCCTCACCTATAAATTTGGTTTAGTTACAAAAATTAATAAGAATATCTATTTTACATTAATGGAATAAAAAGTCGTTTTAAAAATTTAATTAATGACAGGCCATCCATAATATTTAACATCATTAGAAAATTAAAGTAGCTGGATAATATTACTTTACATATGAAATAAATCATGCAGAGTGAAAAATATTCACATGAACCCACATTAATTACACGATGAAACTCAAAAAAAATTGAAAAAATAAAGAAACATACTATGAAGCTCGGACACTCTTTCTAAATGGCGTGTCGGAGTATCGGACACCGACACTCATATAACACCGGTAGGACATGTATCCGTGAAGTGTCCAATTCAAAAAGTATTTGTTAGATTTCTAACCATTCTAATACCGTTCTAACACAATTTTAAAAAAGAAAAATACATTAATTTTCTAAACTTTTAAACTTTATTGTATAAATTGTTATTATAATTATAAAAATAAGAAACAAATTTTTGTGAATCAGTCATGAAAAATATATTTTTGCTCTAAAAAATAATAAAACATATTTGTGCATATGAATCTTTATTGTTAATTTATATAATTCATAATTATATAATATATAGATTCGTGTCTCCGTATACTACATTTTAGAGATTTTACATATCTGTGTCGGTGTCGTATCAGTATTCATATCTGATAGGAAACATATTTTACATTTGAGAATCTAGAAAGAAAATCTATTTTTAAAAAGAAAAGCATTTTCTTAAACCAAAAAACTGAAGAAATCTTGTAAACAAGCTAAACATGGGGAACACTACCCAATAATGGATCCAATCGACGACGTCACTGAAAAAATACCATAAAATGACACAAAAACTTGCTGAAACGTTACCTGAAGGATTAAGCATATAGTCCCAGAACAGTAAAGAAGAAGGCCCTTTTCCCTCTCACACAAGCCACGTCACCGCTCTACACTCTGTAAAGCACAGACATTTATACTGTCACACCAATAGTCAAATGTAAAGGGAATCCCCTTCTTGCTTCCCCAACCCATCAAAACATCACAACACAAAACCCTCACTTTTACTTTACTTCCATTCATTCATTGCATTCCGCATTGTTCAGCTCGCCGGTGCTGCTTCCGCCGCTTTCTCCGCCATGTTTTCCGTCTCCCAACCTTAAATTCACTTCCGCCTCTTCCACCTTTTCTTCCTCTCTTCTTTCCGAGAGTGTGGGTGTGTGATTTTAGTTTCCTTGTTTTGGTTTCTTTTTTGTGGGTACGATATGTACGTGGTACCTCCTCCCCAGCGTTCGGATCCGGGTGCGGGATCCGGAGATTTGCGGGTCTACCAAGCGTGGAAGGGGAGCAATGTGAGTTCGCTTTTGGGTTTTTTATTATTTATTTAAAGTTTGTTGCTTTGGAATTGTTATGAAGAGTGTCACCGCAGCTTTCTGTTGAGTTGCCTATTTTGTAATTAATCACGGTCATTTCTTAAATTTATCAATTTATTTTTTTACTGTGATTGCTTAGTTCTTTTGTTGGGGGAAATTGGTTTTCTGTTGAGGAGGAAAGTTATTGACTTGGAAGATGGATTTGACCCAGGGAGGGTGCTGAAAACCCTGTGCTTTGGTGTTTGAATCAAGGGCCTTGTTTGGATGAACTTCTTTATAAACACCTGTAGAAGAAGGAATTAATGAGAAGGGAAAATGCATTGAGCTTTTTCCTAAGCTAAAATAAACTTTTGAGCCTGTTTAGATCAATTTCTTCATAAACGCTTTTAACAGAAGAAAATAAAAGATGAAATGGATTTTGACTTTCGTTAATTTGTAGAAACTCTTTCATGTTAGATTCTCTAAAAGATGTACTTTGACTTATGCATTAGATTCTGAAGATATTTTTTCCATTTTCCTTTGTTTTTCTTTTTCTATTAATGTTTATGGATAAATTTATCCAAATAAACCCTATATACCATACCTTTTGCTTTGGAGAAGTTTGTAAAGAGTTTTTATAAAAATTATAAATTAAATGCACGAGTTGACTTTAGCTTTCTAGAAAGCTCAATTCATTTTAGCTTTTTACTTTTCTCTTTTAAGTATTTATGAAGAAATTTATCCAAACAGAACCTAAAACATTTTGAGAAAGCATAATAAGCGAGGTTTTGACAAGGATAAGTAGAAAGTAGTTGCTGGTTATTTTTAAAATGATATATTGAATTTAGGTTGAACCCTTGTCACTGAATTTGGACAGTACCGACTGACATATACATTATTTGTATGCCTAATTCTTTATTGTGATGTAGAACTGCTAGTAATTTATATCTTGCATTTGCTTTTCACAATTTGTCTTTTCGACAGAACCCAAAAAGAACAGTACTATGTTAGTGGCCAATGCTGCAATTTTATTTAACATGTGCTGTTGTTCTAGTGGTTTTGGTTCTGTGAAAATGCTTATTCATAGTTTTCATCCATTTCCTGCAGAAATTTTTTCTTCAGGGCAGGTTCATATTTGGACCAGATGCAAGATCGTTGGCCCTGACGATTTTTCTTATTGCTGCTCCTGTTGCAGTTTTCTGTGTCTATGTTGCCAGAAAACTAATAAATGATTTTTCTGATCACTTGGGGATGACCATAATGGCCATTGCAGTTATATTCACAATTTATGTGAGACTCCCTCTCTCTCCGTCTCTTGTATGCATACAAACACACACCAAACTTAAGTTTTGTTCTTTGAACCTACATTGTTCAGCTGTATTTGATTGAGTACTTTATTTATAATCTTGATAAATGTAGAATGTTGCAACTCACACATGCTTGTTCGAAGTAAGTTAGAAGTTGGGAATTTAGTTAACTTCTAATTTCTGAATAGAAATGCAACTTGGATGATGTCCCTTTTCTTGTTTGTTTATTTGAATGATAACTAAAAGGAAACTAGCCCATGACCATAATGAATCTAATATGATCAGCTAGTGCAACTAACATAATTTTGCTCCTGGCAAAGGAATGGAATCCTTGACCAAGCCAAGTATTCTGCGTTATGTCATTTTATTTGTATTAGAGCAAATACTTTATTTGAACGGGAAACAGATATTGTGAAGAGAAGTTTGAGTAGACATTCTCCTCCTTTATCCAATAAGATAAGTCAAATAAAGTCCAAGCCCACTGCAAGCACATTACTGCATAGCTGTACGAGAGCCTTTCTGAAAACCGGCCATGGAGAATACAATTGTTTCCATATCAATTATGGTGACTTCCCATTAAGTATCGAAGTTTTGGTTCTAATTACAGATGCTGAATGTCAGCATATATAGCATTCTACTTTACAACTGTATTGTCCATGCTTTTGTTTAAACCTTTTAATCTAATTGAAGATGAATTGCTCCCAAGCAATGAGGTTTTGAGAAATATCTGTAAGTAAGGTGTATGCTACAACGAAGGGGATGGGAAGGGAATTTGATTCTGAGAAATAAAATATAGGAGGAAAGGAAATTGAGTAGAAAAGTGAAAGGTTTGCAGATCCTGTGAACTACATGCTGTGTATTTTCTTTTGTTTAAATTTAAAAAGTGTGTGACAACAGGTGTAAACACTATTGATACCATCTTTGTTCTGGACTGATATAATGATATGGTGGTCCCCTATCACAAAGGTTTATGAGAGAAGAAATAAGGGAAATGGGAATAAAGCTGTTTGAGGTACTTACCATGTCAGCAGAGTTAGTTAAGAGTAGTGCAGTAAGAGAGGTTTGTACATAGAAAGGAGAGCGAAGCTGGAGGAAGGCAGGAAATATATTGTTGGGAGGATTCTGGTACCTCAATGAACCAGAGCTATTCTTTTCTGTAATATCTTACATTTTGGAAATAAACAGTTTCATTCTTTCTTCTGTATTCCTTTTGTTAGTTTCTTCTCGTGTTTCTTTCTATTGTACAACCTAACTTAAATGACAATTCCAGAAGGAAATTCTGAGTGGACAATTTTTTAGGGCAGTACTTATCTTTGGGTGTCTATCAGGTTCCATGATTCACCAAACACAATATACTTCTTCGTATGCTCTGCTCTGCACTGTAAATATGTTGTTGTTTCTGAATTAGAAGTTAGAACAACACAATGCAGTCATTATGAGTTGTAATAAACATCCATCCATGTACCACAAACTATTAATCAAAAAACTTTATATTCATAAACAACATTTATACACAATTATTACTCAAACCCTATTCCCTTAAGTGGTAAAAGTCTAACTTCCATTGTTAAACCCTAATTTCTTAGTTATCTTAACAATGGAACTTACGCAAGAGAAGGATTTAAGGATGACTAACAAACCAAATATCATAGCCAGGTTTCTTAGTTGTTACACTTTATCTCACAAAGAATACATGGAGTTTAGTTTCATTACATCTACCCAAACAATGAGGAGCTTAGCTAGTGATTATGTAGCATATATCAATAGGAAGCATATAGGCTTATGAACATGAATTAAACAAGAGTTGAATCTGCTCCAATGATGATCTTATGAAATGAGTTCATGTTCATCGTAGAGTCAATGATTCCAATCACAAGTTTAGATTAACACACGACCTAGAACAAGAATAAGTATGGAATATGAAATGGATGGATGAAGAGAGAATAAAAGATAAAAGGTGAGAATGGAGAAAGGTGCACCACTTGTTGAAGTAGAAGATGGTTCCATGCTTCTCTAAGATAAGCTCCTAATGTTGAAACACTACCTGACTCCTAAGAAATAAGATAAGACTACAATCTACTTCACACACACAAAGGTGCCAAAACATGCTCTCAAATTTCATTATATCAAAACTGATTTTACCAAGGATGAAGATGGCTATTTATATCCTATGCCATCCAAAAATTCAAATCTAAATTCGAAAGAAATGTTTGCTAAATCAAACTTAAAATGCTAATCTAAAATGAAAAGGAGGGAAAATTTGAAATTCAAATTTTAAACATCTGTTAAATGTTTGGCTAAAAATTAGAAGACATGCAACATGCCTTGGTCATGCTTTCCTTGCCTCTTTCTAAGACATGCTTTCCTTGCCTCCTCTTTGCACCCATGAAACCCTGTTTGCACTCCTTGTATTGGCTGCACCCCATCTCCTATTTGGGTTTGAATAACCCAATTAAATCCTATTTTACATATGGTTATTTGCACCTACAAGAAAATAACTCCTCATTCCTACAAGTCCAAGAAATACCGAACATAGAAATTAAAGAATTATTTTTTGAGAGCAAGAACATCTTGTTTTGCCAGATTTCTAGTGATTCTTCTTGGAATGATGCGTTCTTGCTCATTTTCTTGGTCATCTTTCATGCACTCATCAGCTAGTCCTAGACATTGGAATCACCATTTTGTTTTGAAGAAATGAAGAAATTTGAATTGGAAGCCAAGAACAGACTCTTTCAGCCACTATATATCAGAATGTTTATCACTTGGGGAATTATTCTTTTTGTCTATCCTCATTGCCACATTAATTTCACCCAAGTGTGGGCATCCCTCATGCTAAGTGTGGTAAGGTGAGAATCAGGGATGGCAAATTGGGGATTCCATGCTGAGTGGGGACATAACGACAACTAGCAGGGGAAGATAAGTTCTTTTGGTCCATCTTTGCTTGCTTCACAAAAGCTGACCTGTTCCTCCAAAATTTCTTCTTCCCAAAATTTCTTACCAAATATTTCTCATTGTTAGATATTGGTTTTGTTCCCTATTATTGTGTCTCTTCATTATAAAGAAGAATACTCATGTGTGTACCCATCACATGGAATTCAAGTATTCCTTCTCAATCTCTTTCTTCTCTACATGGTACGAGAGTGATACCATCCTCCATGACTTGTTTTCTAACTAATCCTTTCAACACAAACATGTTATAAGAAATATCTCTTCCAATAAAAGCACAATACCCAATTGTTGATTGCCGAATAGTAGGGATTCTTGCCCAATCTGCATCACAATATCCAACTACTTCAGTGTTTCCCTTAACTTCATACAAAAATCCTGATTTGGAGCCTTTTTATCTTAGAATTCAGCTCACTGCATTCCAATGATCAATCTGAAGAGCTTCCGTCAACTGACTAACTACCCCAACTGTAAAAGAAATGTTAGGTCCAGTGATCACTAACAATAACTACCATCAAAATGCAGGGTGTTACAGAACGATCTACCACTTGTGAGTTTGCCTTGTAACTCACAAAAGAATATGTGGACAACTGAACCTAGGCCTTGCTGAATATGCCTGCAGACTAAACTATAATACATTTTTTACCAATTTGTTTGAAAATATAATTTTTTTCTTTACATTTAAATTCTTTCTTTTGTGGAAAGCATATCTAGCAGATAACATGGCAGGGTTTTTCACAGCCATCCTCTTTTATGTGCTGATTAATTGTAATTTGGGCTATTTTATGATAAGGTGGGGCATTGACACCATTTTATTTTGGATGGCATTATGCATTTGCTGTATTATGTGCTCTGATGTATATTCTTTCATACTGTGTGATGATGTTATAATCATTTTTAGGTGTTAGTTCTTCTCTTGTTGACATCTGGCCGAGACCCTGGCATAATTCCACGCAATGCACATCCTCCAGAGCCAGAAGGTTTTGAAGGTAGTCTAGATGTTGGTGCTGGTCAAACCCCTCAATTACGGTTACCTCGAATTAAGGAGGTTGAGGTCAACGGAATGACTGTTAAGGTCAAGTACTGTGATACTTGCATGCTCTACAGACCTCCTCGATGTTCTCACTGCTCAATTTGTAACAACTGCGTGGAACGGTTTGATCACCATTGTCCATGGGTTGGGCAGTGCATTGGGCTGGTAAGTAGGCCTTTTGTTTGACTAAATTGATTTTTAGTGGTTAAGCAGATTTTTTTATGCTAGGCAGAAAGTGTGGCTTGGTATCTGGGTTGAGTAAAATCTAATAGTTGTGGATTTTAAGAGATGGATGATCTCTATTATCAATTTGTCCGCTTGAATATTGTTGAGATAGTTTGTATTTTGTAAATGAGCTGTGCTGGAAAATCTAGCAAGTTTTAGTAATTTATTAATTATCAACACTTGTATTTTCAAAATTTAGTTTATGCCCTGTCTGTCCAAATTTGAACCTAAAATTCATCATCAGTTGGTTATATGGTTATATTAATATACGGTTTCTTTCCTGTTTATTATCTCTGGCAATACATAATAATACAGTCAACAGTCCAGCTTATTAACTGAGACCTAGTGGATGATGGGTATTGTATATTGTCCGTAGGGGGTTTGAGACTTGGAGTTTGAGTGCTTTCATATTTAATATGATCAGGCTTTATAGTTAACTTAGGAGCATTGTCTGAATTTCATATAGGGAATCTAGGGTCAATTCTTGTTGGGTGGGTGTCATTTATTAATTATGGTCAAGAGATATGCTATTCAATTATGCTTAGCTTCTAGTGAACACACCCCTTCCCCCAAAAAGTGCTCTGTGCTATTGCTGGAACTCTTTTTGCTTTCATGGAAAAACCTCAAATTTTAGGTTTCATTTAATTTAGAGTAATATAAAAGATATGTCTTGATATACTGTTGAACTTTATATTCGTTTCTTTCATTTGAGGATTCTTTATTACCTTTTTTTTTGTCTTCCTTTCAATTATATATATAATTCTGGTTTGGTGGCTTTTTCAGATACCATTGACATGTCATTCTTGAATATGTTATGTATCTGAATGTTTGCACAATTGTTATGCAGCGTAATTATCGCTTCTTCTTCATGTTTGTCTTCTCAACTACACTGCTTTGTATATATGTTTTCGCGTTTTGTTGGGTCTATATTAGAAGAATTATGGAATCGGAGGAGACAACAATTTGGAAGGCAATGATCAAAACTCCAGCCTCCATAGTGTTAATAATTTACACTTTCATATCAATGTGGTTTGTTGGTGGCCTGACTGCCTTTCATTTATATCTTATAAGTACAAATCAGGTAATCACTCCTTTTTAAAATCTTTATATATACTTTAAAATTAAGTTATCAATACTAAAGAGCTTACAACTTTATATGTGTCCATTGATGTTACAGACCACATATGAGAACTTCAGATACCGATATGATCGACGGGCCAACCCATATAACAGGGGAGTAATCAATAATTTCTTAGAGATATTCTGCACCAGCATTCCCCAATCAAAGAACAATTTCAGGGAAAAGGTGCTGTTAGAATATATGAAAAAATCTTGTCGAATATCTTATATTATCCTCTAAATTTGGTTTCCTCATTTCCTAATTATATCATAGGATTGATTACTGTATTTCCTTGTATCGATTTGTTTGGATTATGATTACTGTAAATAAGGGCTAGCATAAGTTTTATAAAACATCAATACATTGTAATCTACTTATTTCAGTTAAATAGCACTGCAGCTATTCTTTTATTTCTTTTCCTCACTATATATCTAAAAACCATATGATTTCAACGTGGTTTTAGAGTGATACCATGTTCTGTGACATGTCTAGTCACTATTCCACTGCAGAGACCTCCCCAAAAGTAGTTGCCTATGAAGTGTTATCCATTTTTTTGGCATTTTTTTTTGTTTTCCAATGTCAGTGCTACTGGTCTACTTATTTTCGTAGAGGGTTCTGCTTTGGTTTTATCCCTTTTGGTCAATAAGGTCAAGATATAGGGTGTCGTGGCTTTCTCAGAGTCAGGATTCTGGCCCCATGGTTTTTTCCTTGTGAAATTAACCTAATCTCATGGCTTTACCAAAAGTAACATTTCCCAGAGAAATAAGCATGGCCCTGCTATAGTAGCAAAGAATAAGCTTGGTCCCTTAATTCCGAAGTCTCTAGTTATATTTTGACTTTCCCTTTTGCCCAGAAGAGTATATTTATAACAAGTTCAAACCTTAGTAAGATTTAGCTTGAGATGGACTGTTGAATATATGAAAATATCTCATCATTGAATATCTTATATTATCTTCTAGGTTAGTTTCTTTACTTCTTCGTTATTATATTTAGGATTGATTACCATATTTTCTTATCTTATTATGATTTGCTTATATAATTAGCTAGTGTTATAGGTTTTATGATAACCTCATTGCTATGTTTGAGTTAATATTAATTCAGTGTTACATTCTGTTTCCTTTTTTCTCTTTATACGTATAACAGGTGCCACTGGAACCAGTATTACCTGCTCGATCAGTAGGTGGAGGCTTTATGAGCCCGAGTATGGGAAAAGCCGTGGATGACATAGAGATGGGCAGGAAAACTGTCTGGGCTGACATGGGTACTGCTCTTGATCCTTCTGAAGGTCAATTAAACGACCGGTTGGCGATTAAGGATGGTGAATTCGGCGAGTTGTCTCCGGAAATTAGGACGACAGTAGATGAAACGAGTGATCGTGGTGGAATACATCCCAGGAGATCCAGCTGGGGAAGAAAAAGTGGAAGCTGGGAAATGTCCCCAGAAGTTCTTGCTTTGGCAGCCAGGGTTGGGGAATCAAATCGTATGGGTGGAGGTAGCAGCAGTTTGACCAGTGAAAACAGGCATACATAGCCACTGAAATTACTAGTCTGGCAAAGGATTTTATTTGTTGTAATTAAAATATATTACATTTCTGATGTGGTAAGTCAACAGCAAAATTGATTGTATTTGCAATGTGGTGTTGGTTGAAGGCTTTGGAGGGTGTTTGTTAGTGTTGTTTTAGTCATTGTGCTTCTAGGAAGGAATTGTTGTGTTGCTGTGAGTGAGCTTTTCCTTTGCCTTGTGTTGTATCATACTTACCAATTAACTACTACTCTGTCTTAACATTTACCAATTAACTCTACTGTCTCTCTTCCAACTTCAGGTAGTCTTTCCTGGAGGACAGACAAAAATCATGGAACTATTCTAAAGCTTGAACTGAAAGTAAGTATCATGAATTGCGAATGCATGCAAAAACTTCTCAATCAATCTCATGCCATGACCCTACAATGCTAGAATAATTAATTCTGAAATTCTGTTATGGATCAAACCTTTAATTGAATCAATGTGTTTTTACTCTTTATTTTTTTGTTAAATGCAGTCAATGAATTTAATCGTTATACTTTATAAACATAATTCCTAATTTATTTGAAAAAAATATTAAAAACTAATTAAATTTATTTTTTTAAAAGATTGAGGATCGAATTTATCAATATAAAAGGATAAGAATTTTAATTATGTATAATTGAAAATATAGATACTAAATGTGTTTTTCCCCGTTTTAGTCTATCCACTGTTATCTCTTCATGAACATTCAAAGATGAGACCAAGTAAATGGGCTAAATCAGCGCAATTTCTTCCTGCACCTCCATAATTATTGAAATTTCAAAAATATCCTTCTGAATTTGTATTTTAAATTTTACAATTCAAAAATCATTTTTTTTGTTCAAAAATAATTTCTGATTTTACAATTTAAAAATTATTTCTGAATCAAGAAAATAATTTTGTATTTCAAATTCTATAATTTGAAAGTCATTATAATTTCTAAATTTTAGAATTCGAAATATAAATTTGATTTTCAAATTTTGGAAGTCATTTTCGTTATTATCCATTCAATGAAAGAAAGTGAAAATAAGAAGTGACTATTTTAAATTTAAAACAACTTAACTCTTCATACAATTAAAAAAAAAAGTTCACAATACATTTTATGAGAAACTCAACTATAAATGGGCCTCTATTACATATTTCATTCACAGGCAATTTCTTCCTGCACCTCCATGCTTTCTTCTTATACTTCCATAAAAGACGTGAAATGATAATTTTGCTCTTTTCTTCATCTTTTTCACTGACACCCACTTTTTTTTTTTTTCTGGATTCTAAAATTCTGAACTCTAAAATTCAGAATTTGGAATTCTGTATTCCAAATTTTAGAGCTTGGAAGGTATACGGATTATACAATTTAGAAATGAAAAGAAAATAAAAATCCTGTACCTTTTGCCCAAGGATAATTTTGGAACTAAAAAATTTATGGAGATGTAAGAAGAGTAATTTTGGAATTGAAAGATTTATCGAAGTGCATGACGAAGGCAAATTCTCCCTCCACGTTTGTATTAATTATGAAAAGTCGATTTTAATCTCTTTAAATAACCCTAAATGAAGCGTGATCTCACTTTTTTACGGTTGCGCCTCTGCATCCCCATACCTCTCTTCCAACCACATATCTCCCTTTCAGTCATAACACTTTTATTCTTATCCAGACACAACATTGAGAGAGCAATTCATCATTTGAGGATGTGTAAAAGGGTTGACAAGAGAATTTGTTGTATTTGATGTCCCCCAGTGCAAAGAATTTTTTTTTAGTTTTGTACTCCATTTTTGTACATTATTTTTTTTCTTCTAGGTTTTGTGGTTTCCAAGAAAATTAAAAAAAATAAGTAAACGGAAACACAATCACCATCAGTAAAGACTTACTTGAACTACCAACGTTCATCACCAGCCACCATAAATAATCATCACAAAACAACCATCACTACGTGAAAATGAAGAAGAAGACTCAACACTCTCTAATATACTCAGAAGGATATTGTTAGAATTTAAAAAAAAAAATATAGATGGAAGAGGAAGGTATGGAAGTGCGGGAATAATTTGTTCAGGAAGAAAATATGAGAATGGAGGAAGAAATTGCCTTAAACTTAGAAATCATAATATAGTCATTACACGATAATTAGAAATCATATAATTTATTAATGGCCTGCCATTAAAATTATATTGTAGAACTTTTTTTTTAATATATTATACAACATTATATTGAAGTTACCTATCATTTGGTTTGAAATACAGCTCTAATGCTTTTGACATGAAAAGTCGATATTGAAAAAGGAATTGTTAGAAATGAATCTACTTTAGTTTCATTGTTTCAGAATGTGATTTTTTCTGCTTTAGATATGTTTTTGGAAAACTAATGTCATAACTTTTCCATCCTAAATTGATTTTCCTTTTATTCTCAACATGTTTCCAAACATGGTATACCCGTTCGGCTCATTTTGAAGCATATTTTATTCATTGTTGGACACAAACGCAATGCAAATTATGAATTTGGCTTAAAAGTTTTCTAAGCTTTCGTTTCATACTAACGTGTTGCCAAAGTATGAGTTTCAAAACATAGTAATTGAAAGTATAATCACTGCACAGGGTACCAACATAGCCAGATCTGATTCATTACAAATTGTTACATGGAGTTATACAAGTAGGTGCTAGAACAAATATTGGTTTTTTCAAGGCGAAATCGATTGTGGAATAACGATGTTTCCAATGTTGTTGTGCCATGGGTCAGCCAAGTGAGTAGCCAAGTTCTCCAAAGGTCCAGTTCCAGGATAAGCTGATTGTTGAACACAAATTCCCACAAAAGCCAACAGAGCAAGACGTCCTAAACATTTGACATACAACAAAATTTGGTCAATTTTCTATGTAACAAACAAAAGATGTTTTTTCAAAAGCAAGTTTATCTCAAGGACTAATTGTTGGAGATCATAAGATTCTTTTAGGAGTTAACTTCAACCTCTAAGTGTTTTTCAACACATATCAGATGCTTAAGAAACTTTAGTAACATCAAATAACTGATGCTTAGGGTCCTTACCATTCTTAATTTCTTTGACTTTGTATTCATGGAAACTTTTAGGGTCCTTGGAGTATCCCAAAGGATCAAAAGCACCACCAGGGTATTTCTTCTTCTCTGGGTCTTTCTCCATGCTCCTTTGGTGCTCCACAAAGGAAATGGCAAGGAATTCAATGACCAGAATGGTGGGTAGTGTGCCCCATGGAACTGGGTTGCCTAGGTAGGTGGCTTGCCCCCCAGGAACTGCAGCCCATTCCTGAGCCTTTACCCAGTTTCCTAACCCCAATGCCTCTGGAACCAAAATCCCTGGCTGCACCAAAATATAAGAGATTTCAGCATACTAAAGTTCTGTTTTCTTCTTCTAAATATTGGGATAACAGAAAAAAAATAGAAATGTTCTTAAGAATTTCTGATACACACTCTTATTAGATAAATGTGTTATTTCTAAACCTACAATTTTTAAACTTAAAATACAATTTTTAATAAGTACAAACTTATTATTATGCATATATTATAATTAAATGAATATGTATTTTCATTTAGTTATATACACTGTCACTTGAGTGAACTACTTGAAAAACATTTAGGATAATGAACATTTATAAAGGACTAAATGCATGTTTCTGCTAGAATCTTACAAAAGAGAAAGCAAAACTCTTATTTCAAAAGAGACACTTACAACAGCAAGCATGGCCCATCTGCAGTGAATGAGTTCTGACTCT
>Ga0123342_1005900_pt1 | contig 17377 bp, 14 predicted proteins | sample Turbeawhitnodule_FD_89960 | JGI IMG/M metagenome (GOLD analysis project Ga0123342, IMG submission 89960) | Root nodule microbial communities of legume samples collected from Mexico - Turtle bean Mexico white nodule | ecosystem: Host-associated > Plants > Roots > Nodule | place: Mexico: Nepantla... | reverse complement strand
TTCAGGATCATTTTTTATTTTTCCTACTTTGCAGCAAGTACAACATGCCTTAAACTCGTTCAACTGTGTTTCTATCTCCAAGTATTTTGTCTTTTCATTCCCAATGCTTTCTTTGAGACTTTCTATTTCCATTTCTGCAACCTGATTATGAATAAATAAATGCATTATGTACAGATACATGGATTGTCAACAAACACCAGTCACAGCACTCTAATGAATCAGGAAAAAAAAATTAATGATCACTTTAAAAAAACATACTTCCTTTTTCTTATTACCTTCAACTTGGAATTATATTGCTTCAGAACATTCCATATAACTTTTGCAAAATTCTGCATAATAATGTGGCTTCTCTCACTCGGGACTTGCCTATCAAACTCCGATTCGAAAGAGACAGAACTATTAGCATCTAATTTTCCGAGTGCTGAAGTGTCTGCACAAAATCAAAGTCAGGACTGGTAATAATTACCGGACCAAAGGATAAAAAATTTCCAAATTAGAACAATGTAAGAACTGCCTAGATTTAGAATGCAAAAAATTAAATCTCACTCAGATGTTTGAACATTGGGTTCCTCCATCTTGAAGGTCCAATGTTCAAATTGATCTATATATAGGAAATGCATTGGGTTATGCTACCCTTGACTTTGTTGTGCAGCCTCCCGTTAAGGGAAAAAAACAGAACAGATAAATTTTACACAGTTTTCAAATGTCCTGTACTACCTTTTGTAATGTTTTCCCGTTCTTCAACATTTCTTTTATCGTTCTGAGGACAAAAAAAAATCTATAATGGATTAATAAGTAAAACTGAAATAAAAACAAAATTTATTCAGTCCATAATCTACAATTAAGATGGTTACACAAATGGAACATCCTAACAAAAAACTTGTGTTCATACAAATAAATGAGAAGACAATGATCATTTTGAGGGTAACGAATTTCAAAATTGGTTAAAGTGAAGGACACACAAAGTATACAGGGTATATCAACAGTCAGGATCAAAAGTTTATCATAATTAGCACACCATGCTAGGAACTATTTAATTTCAGACAAACATAAGGTATTTAACACAAAGATGGAGTTCTGACCTTTATGTAATCTATTTAGCCTCTGTGTGCATAATGTTAATTTATTCTTGTTATTTAAACCACAAGGTATATCTAAATGCAAAACAATGACTTTCCACCACATGTTCCCATATCCCAAGTCCCATTTCTCCTTTTCTTTAATTAACATCTGATTCCCTTTCTTTTTTGTCTCCACTACATAGACATTCTTAATTTTAAAAATTCACATTAACAAAATCCTGAATATTTTTCATGCAGATTTCTGGCAATTCATAGATGTAAATTGTCTTTTAACACACGACTTCATAAAACCTCACAACCTATTCTATATAGCAAAATTGTTTATACTAAGAGGCCAATGTCAATGTCATACACTATAAAATAATGTTTATGCCACCTATTCACATACCATTTCTTATATGTACGTGCAACATATTCATAAGTAATTTTATGACAATCTCAACAAGCTCTTCTATTTTAAACAAGGAGTCAAGCTAGGATGTAGAAGAAAACCTGCTCAGTATGTTCACTAACAAGTCTCATTCTCTTCAAATTTTCTGATAAAGGTGATAGTTTTGCATCATCCATTATTGATGAAGCTTGGTAATGCCTTTTTTTGGGAACTATATTTGATGGTTCAACTTCATTATACCTAACAGAACAATTATAGAAACTTAGAAATCAATCTGAGACAAACATGAAATCCAAGTAAGATCATGCAATGAAAATGAAGAAGTTCACTTGATCTGCATGTAAGGAGAAGCTTGTCTAAGTAAGTAAGAATTATCGAGATAATCTTCTTCTCCAAGTTTTGCTGTTAAAATCTATGAATACAAGAAGTAAAAGTTAACAAAATGAATAAGTAAAATTGATGATTTTGAAGAAAAAAAAAATCAAATTTATACCAGAGATGCATAGGATTCTCATGAAAGGACAACCCCCATATAGGTAAGTTTAACTTTGATCAGCTTGGAGAAAATGAAGTTTGAAAGCAGTATATACATACCAAGGACATGCGCTTCTTGCCCTCCAAATAGTCTCGCAGGTACTTGGTTAACTGCATTAGCGTTAGACAAAGGCAAATTTGTTAGAAGTAGTAACTCCCCCAATTTCATTGTCTAAAAGAGATTCCTTAGCAGAGAAAATGATAATCTTTTAGCCTACTTTTGTTGATATAACATTAGCAGATACAACTAAAGTACATAAAAAAATAAAAATTACATTATTAAAAAAATTACCATGGAGCTTTGGAAGTGTTTCTGCAATGGTTTCTTGGGATTCTTTTGGTGCTCCAATAGCGACTTAAAACAACAAAATATTTCATAAAGTAAGAGGAATGTAAAGGCAGAAGAGAAAATATATTCAAATTGTCCAAATTCGTTGATAGTAGTATAAAAATAAATAGATGTTTTCTAGCTACGAAAAGCACAATAACTTGGATTCATAGCTTGAAGTATAGGCTACATACTCTTAAGCATAAGCCAAACACCATTAATGTGTTGTTGATAAAATTGCTTTCAAGCAATCTTGCTCCCTACAACATCACAAAAAAAGGCTGAGATGGAGTTAATACACACACATATATATACAATGGCAACCACCCATATTACTCAAGGAAGATGCAGATTCACTGGAAGGATCAATCAACCCCACTAAAAAAATTGTAGTAAAACTTGCAAATTGGATTCAAGAAATGATGACAGATTGGTTTTTAGAAATTTGTACACAATTCTATTATAATTACGAGGCTTTGCATTTCTATTAGAGATTCTAATGTTAAATTTTATCCAGACACAGAAGAATTTCACTCTAGTAATTAGTAAAGACTTGTACTTTCAAACATTATGAAACCTTCGAAGTAAAATTGATAGAAATCAAGACCAATTTCTTATTGGAGCACTAAAATCATGGTTCATAGAATATGCAGGCTCATTAATTTCTCTAAGCTATCGGCTAAAAAAGATAATATATCTGTTCTATGAAAGACAGCAAAGAGGATAATGATACATTTAAGAGATCATTTATATTATATTCCAAAAATGAAAACACAATGCCCCAAATCAAGCCTATTTGCTCATAACAGTAAGAAAAAAATAAAATGAACCTGATTCCCTGTTCTTTTTTCTCTTTCAGCCCCAGCAAGGTCAATGATAGTCAAAACAGCACTGTTTGACTTAGGATTGACCGCCCCTTTACATTTTGGGGGAGCATCACGAATGTTAATAATGCACTGTGACCGGCTGCAAGTACAAAAGAAAAGAAAAATAAAAACCTTGAGATGAAATTATTGGTTGCATAATCTCAAAGCTACTAACAATTTATGATTTGTATAACAACTTGTAACCCATCCTACAAAATTTAACTGGACTACCTCCTACATCCAGCTCAATATTCAGAATAAATTCTCAGTTGCACTTCATGGTCAATCTTTTTCTTTTCTTCTCATTTCTGGATGAAATCAACTATGCTTTAGCATCCTAAAAGGTTAATGATAGGAACTCTTTTTTATTGAAATTCAAGTAAAAAACTTCAGGGATCATCAACCACTCACTACAAGTCTCAGAAGAAACAGAAAACGTCAAACAATAAGACCAAAACCTTAGAATAAGGAACTACCCTGTGGAAACAGCTACCCCCAAAATATCCCAAATGAATCCCCCTCACCCTCCACTTCCTCATATCCTCACTCCCTTGAGCTGATTTCCGCATCTCTCTCCTCTCTCCTTTTGCCAAATATGCAGTTTTTATGATCCTGCATAACCATTGTCTCCTCCTTACTTCCCATTTTATCCCTATGTGGTTTTTTTCTCCGATAGTAGTGTTTCAGTGGAGGCCCATCGAGCTGCACCTGATACCCAAGAATCACATCCACCTTAAATCGAACAAGAAATAATCCTAAACCACTTTCAAATTAGGTAGTCCCAATTCAACCCTTTGTCACACCCCTTGACTACCCACTAACCTCCTCCAACTTAAAAAAAAATTCACCTTTGATGCCTCTATTGGGATTTTAAGCTCCGCCAAAACTGGGGACAAAAAGTTATGGGATGCCCACCATAAAAATAACTCTCTTCCCTGCTCTAATACTCCATAGCTTCAAGGAGTTATTTGTGGTAAGCCATCAATAAATTGACATTCAGTTGGACCTCAGTCATCCATAGGATCTTCTTCCATCCTATCCTCATCGCCTCTAACCAAAATTACATGGAGTTGCTTGTTTCAACAAATGTGGCCCGAATTAATCTTCCCATCACAATGAAAACACGACCCTCGTCGTCTCTTCTCTTTTTCATCCTCCTCCATCAATTTCTTAGAGCTCAACCTTCTCTAATTGGAACTCTCAACATTGTCTTCCTTGTTTCCTTGGATCTCACTCGACTTCCAACAGATGGGCGAATGGACATCCGTTGTCCGTAGGAATGAGAGGATTCAGTCCTTATCCCTTTTTGAGCCCTAACCCTCTTTCTAAACCATGGGGTTTTATTGTCACTAGGCCCAACTCCTACACCCAAGAGTCTATCAGAGTGATCCAATAGTCAATTCTTCTTTATCTTCTATGTCATCTCCATTACAATGTGCAAGTCACGCAAACCAATCATCCTCACTTCTACTTTGATTTCATCTTTTAATCCATTTTGAAGAGCTTTGATCATGAATTCTTTGTTCGTGAAACTCAACAGAGTTGAGTGTAACTCAAACTACTCTTGATACTCAATAATTGAGTCCCTTTTCTTTAGTCCCATCAAGACTTCATATGGATTCTCCAAAGATAACATCTGAAACTGACCAAGAATTGCTTGTTAAAATATCGACCACATTGCTGACAACACTGTGGTTCCCACCATTGGTAAGAGTTCAATTTTCGTCCTTATACACAAACCATTGTGACTGACCCATGCAGATTGTCTCCTTTAACGTATGGCACTTCTACTTGTTTCACCTGCTTCTCCCTTCTTATCTCCAATGTTCATCATTGTCATTGCTTGCACCTTCCTTACCCACCCTATCTTTCCTAATTGTGGTGTCAAATTGCTCTATCATTGTCTGCTTCATCTCTTTCATCTATGACAGAACTCTTCCTAAACGAAATTGTGCACTCCTTCAAGCCTCCCTTCAACACTTTCTAAATGATTCCACATTCTTGTAGCAACCATCATGCTTCCAGGATATAAGTAAAATTTTAAGGATCAATATCTAGTTATAAGTCTCGACAAAGAGAATACCAAACAATAAGATCAAAACCAGAGAGTTAGAACTTGCCTTTTGGCAATAGCTACCCCCAAAATATCCCAAGTGAATCCTCCTTCCCTCCTCATCCTTCACTTCCTTATATCCTCCCTCTCTTGAGCTGATTTCTACATCTCTCTCTCCTCTCTCCTTTTGGTACGTATGTAGTTTGTTATGATATTGCATAACCATTGTGTTCTCCTTACCCATTTTATCCCTATCTATTTTTCTTCTCCGACTTGGGGGGCACTTTGTTCAGGCCCATTAGTGAACATGCTACATGATTTGATAGAAATATTTCCATTCTAGCATAAGTCTCCTCCTACACACATTGAGCTAGTTACTAGAGATACAATATCCTCCAACAAAATAACTCATTGCATGGTTCAAACAATCTCTGCCTAATGTCAATCTAATAATGGGAAGAAAACGTTGCCAACAACAAAGCCATTTTGCTTTTAGAAATGCTAGCAATACATTGATAAGCACACAAGTACTTGGGGAACTCACCTTAATAAGCTAGCTATTAATATAGGAGAACCAAACACTTAAATACTTCACGGAATATCTCATTATATGGGACTTAAGTATCCTATCGTACCCAAGCCCCTAACATAGTACAACCCCTTCTCAACGACTTTCAATCTCGATACTTCACTCAACTTTCTAGTTGGTCGAAAATCTCAACCAACCCTCCATAGGTAGCCTTCTCCAAAACACTATCAATCAGTTTCAACACCAATTGATAAGCACCCAAGTAGTAGGAGAATTCACCCTTAAATAATGGGTATTTAAGGTAACTATTGGGGAGGGGGACCAAGCACTTAAATACTCATCCTAACCTCATGTGGGACTTAAGCATCCCATAATACCAAAATCCCTATCATAGCATTGCCCATGAAAGTTGACATCATGCAGCTTTCACCCTATCAAACCAACCAAATGGTAACTTTTTTCTCTTTTTGATAGCTTCACTCATACAATTATCTAGTTTACACCTTAATTCAGCCTATAGATAAACCTTTTCGTAGTCCGAACCTAAATAAAGCACCCATTATTAGGACTTAGGTACAAGAGGAGAATTCAACCCAAAAAGATTAGTTTGTTAGAAAATAAAATCTCAAGACTTAAGTACCCAATTAAGCAACATTATCACACCCCTAATACCCAAGTCTCTATAATATACTTTGAAACACTACTATTATTAGAAATCACAAAATTTTATAGGTCTAACTTCTTATAGTTTCACTTGTGAATTTATAGTTTTTAATACATTTTAACTTATGATACAAAGAACATTAGAAGAGGTGTGTTTTTAGCATTCCTCTTTTATTTTTATAGTTTTTAGAGAAGGACAAGACATTCCGACATCCCTATGTAACATCCTACCTCGACTGACTGTTAGTGTTTGTCATTGCAGTAGCACGTTTAAGCGCTGCTTGTGCAATCAAGGACTCTGCCTGTTCCGTGTTAGAGATGGGAACCTGTTCAGACAAGCACAACAAACATAAAATCAACACCAACCATATTACACACAGCTGGGAAAAGCAAATACACAGAAGTAGCTTTATACCTCTTTCAATCCCTTCACAGTAGATTGATGCATGCTTATTTCACCTCCATCTGATAACAAATCAAACAGTTTCTCTGCTTTACCCCGTTCAGAACATATCTCAAATATTGACATGTAAAAGGTTCTGCAGATTACACATAGGCACAAAATTGGCATTTTATTCAATCAAATAACAAACTCAACCAAAGTTGCAGACTGTTCTTCAAACTCTAAATCTTGACACTGTACTACCATGTTTGTGTTGACAGTGATAATAATGTTGTGCTATCAAATTTTACCCATTACATAAGTTTAGTGTGTGTGGGTCAGTATTTGCAAATTTGATTTTGAATGAAATTGATTTTGGAGTGAAGCAATGCATGCATAAGTAATACCAAATTCAGAGTAAAACGAAATATAAATTACAAAAGTGAGTTAAAGTTGCTTCTACTCAAAAATAATTCTGGACACAACCAAACATGTGATCATTTGCGTAATATCTCGTTACCTAACATTTCAATGTAATTTGGATAACTCAACGTAAACCCAAACAGGAACTTAGTGTGTGTTTGATTTGGTGTTTAGTGCTTTTGATCTACGTTGGGAAAGAATAGAAGTTATTCAAAGCAACTTCAGTTTATATGTGGATCTCGAATCCGCGTTCCATTGTATCCCACAGCAGTTAGATATCTATTGCTTTCAAATATCACGCTTAACATCAATTTACTGTAACCAAATACAAGGCACAATACCTAGATGTTTGTTTGGCATGTGGCTCAGCGTCCTCAAAAATATGGCGTAGGGCAAGAGGTACCATTCCAGGATCCCTAGGGGTTCCAAACACGGTGTGAGTCTTCCCAGACCCACTAGGTCCCAATGCAGCAAGCATTCCACTTTTACCCCCAAGAAACTCCTCCACCAAAGGTTTCACCATTCTCTCATACACTTGAAACTAAATTCTCCATCACACTGCTATAGTTAGCAAAGGGAAAGAAGAAGAAAAAACGCCAATGACGAAAAACTGAAAATGGAGAGAACATTGCTACCTGAGATGAGTCCGAAGAGAAAACGTGCGAGAAGCCTCCGTAAGTCTCCGATTTGATTCGCTTCGATTCATGCCAGCTAACGGGAGTTGATAACGTCACTGACTGTGAGTCATTAACCGTTATACACGCGGTGGAGTTCTTGCTCTTCGAAACTTTAGCCCCCGCCACGGGCACGTTCTTTTTCGCGGGGTTCTTAGGCCACGCGCTCTTACCTATCACGCGAGGAGCCTGAATGGGCGAAGAGGAAAGAGGTCGAATTCGGAGAAAAACCTTTAAGTTTTCGTTCTCCGGTGACGTCGAGGGGTTTTGTTGCGTTTGTGCCGGCAAAACGTCGTCGTTTGGAAATGACGATATTTCGGGTAAGTCGAAGCTTTTCGGCGTCATTTTGGGAGTGGCGCGAGCTCTCCGGGGAGGGTTCCGGCGAACGGTGATTGTGCCGGGGCACGGTGGCGAAGTGTTGGGATCCATAGTTTTTGTCCGTTGAACTCAAAAGAGCGGAAGTTTGAGGTTTAAAGTTGGTACTCTTTAAACTTATGTTTAGTTCATAAAATATTCAAAATTCAAAATTTTAATCATAACATCATTTTTTTTAACTTTATTGTAATTTTTATTTGAGTACATAAGTTTTATAAAACTTTCATATTAGTAATTTTTTAAAACTTCTTAAAAGAATAGTTATTTTTAAAATAAAATTAATAGTTTTATTCTTAAAAGTTTATTTTAAAGTGTATATAATATAATATCAGTATATTTCAATGATTTTCTTTTATAAAAATCAAATGTCAAAATTATTATTTGAATATGACTTTTTTAAAAAAAATGTTCTTATATGAAATATAATGGAATGTGAAGAATTAACTATTCCTGTTTTTAAATATTAATTTTGTATATAAACAAAAATATTTTTCATTTGCATCAATAGAAATATTATGAATGTGGATAGATAAATGTGTTTATTTTCGATTCCAATTTTATAAAAAAAATGTGTTGAAAGTTAAACATATACATAATTAATTATGTTATTACATTATACGACTATATAATCTACTATTTGCATTTTTTATTATGATGTAATAATTATAGATAATTAAAATAATAAATAAAAATGTAAATAACTTCAGATTTATATTCCTTTATGTATTGTTAGGCCAAAAGGTCAAGTCGAAAGGTTGAGTGTAAAAAATATAAATAAATAAAATTTTAATTATTTACTGTAGCAAAACCCGTAATAATATGACCCAAATTAACAGGTGTGTGTTTAAAAAATGTTAGGTACAAAAAGAAAAACTCAATTAGGTTATGAGTTCGATAAGAGAACATTATAAATAGGTCATCAATTTAAGAGGTATGTAGAGCGAATTTATTTGATAATTATATAAAACTGATTCTGACTTTGGCATTGGAGCGCCTTGCAGGTACACACCCAACCGTGAGAGGAGAAGCCGAGAGATTCAGTAGATCCAGCCCAATCAAGTGAGTTTGTCATACTATTTAGCTCAACAGCCCAACCCGGGAAGTGGACCAACAACACAAATCGAGAAGTGGACCAAAAGCCCAACCCGAGAATAGAGACTGAAAAGCCCAAAGAGTCTGAGAAGTCAACACATTTTGCTGAAAAGGAGAATAATTTCTTGGCCCTTTGCAAGAACATTTTGGTGTCCACCGTGGGGTTGAGAAACAAGTTTGTTGAAGGGGGCAAGAAGATGAGTGAAGGAAGAAAGCAAAACATGGAACAAGAAGTTGATCAAAATACGATGTCGATAGCTATGCCGAGAGAGTTGCAAAGAGAACTCGAAACACTAAAGAAACAATGAAGAGGAGTTAAGCATGCTGAGAGCAGAGAACGCCTACATGAAACAGACGTTCAATGAAGAGATAATTTTAAACTCATCGTTTGAAACTGTTCAGCCGAGAATGCAAACCCATGAAAGAGTACACAATGATGAAAGTTTTTAAGCAACAAGAAATAGATTGCTAGAAACCTCTGTTATATGTGTTGTATTGTCTATTAGAAAACATCCATTTTCTGATATTATTGTGGAAACTCCATTGCCTGAAAATTGGAAGAATTTGATTATAGACAAGTACGATGGGAGAACAAATCCCGATGAGCATATTGCAGTTTACACAACTCATATTAGTTTGTACACGTGGAATGATGTTGTTATGTGTCGAGTGTTTCCAACAACCCTGAAAGGAGCACCTTTAAGTTGGTTCACCCCGCTACCACCGCTATGTATTGATTGTTTTGATACCTTGGTAGAGAAGTTTGGAGCAAAGTTTGCAACAAGCCGGCCACATCACTTAACATCAATTGCATTGGTAAACATAAGGCAGGAAAGGGGTGAATCTCTAAGAACATTTATGGAGCGATTTGGAAAGGTGGCACTGAGTATCCGCAATCTCAGTCCGGAAGTCACAATGCATCACATGATTACCACGCTAAAACCGGTACCATTTGCCGATAGTCTTTGCAAAAAGCCAGCAACTAATCTTAATGAATTAAGACAACGAGCATCAAAGTTTATGCAGATGGAAGAGTTGAGAGAATTTCGCAATCAAGCAAGGGCAGATGGAGGCAATAAGAGGGTACCCAAGAAGGAAGGAGGACACTTATCTAGAAAAGAAAGAGAAGAATTTCGAAGCCGAAAGTTCCAACAATATAAACCATTGAGTACAAATAGAGCGAGAATTTACAAGAGGCAATGGTAGCAAAGATAATCCCAACACCAAGGAAGACAAGAACCCCAAAAAGAGCAGATCATAGTAAACATTGCGAATATCTTAAGAACCATGGTCATCATACAGAAGAATGTGTAGCTCTGAAGGATAGAATTGAAGAATTAATCCAAGCTGGGCAGTTGAGGCGTTTTGTTAAGGACGAAGAGATAAGAATGATACGAAGTCCAGAAAAAGAGCCGAGAGGTAGAGAACTTGGGGAAAGGAGGGAGGAACGATTCAAAAGGAGAGATAACAGGAGGATAGATAGAAAAGGCGAAAGAAGAGAAGGAAGAATGGAGGAAAGAAACGAAAGAAGTTATCATAGTTTTCAGCCGATAAGAAGTAGAGAAAGAAGTATGGGAAGACCTGTTAGAGGTTTCATTAATACGAACTCTGTAGGTTTTTTTGGAAGAGAGTCCTCATCTGCAAGGAAGCAACATTGGAGAAATGCTAGAATAGTTAACCATGTTTTTAAAAAGTTTACTTTGCCACCTATACTTTTTATTGGTGAAGATTTCCAGGAGATTGATCCTGATCATGACAAACCAACGGTGATAACAGTAGAAATTGCAAAGTATGTCGGTATGAAGACTCTTGTCGATCAAGGTAGTTCAATGGATATATTATTTTGGGAAACCTTTCGCAAGTTACATTTGAAGGAAGAAGATATGGTGCTTTTTCGGGAACAAATAGTTGGATTCTCAGGATAGAGGGTGGATACGAAAGGATACATTGATTTAACAACAACATTTGGGAGAAGAAATGCAACAAAGAAGATTAAAATTAGGTACTTAGTTGAATAAATTAGGGGCTATAATGTCGACACCACACTTGGCCATGAAATTTCCAACTGAGAATGGTGAGATATCAAATATTTATGTTGATCAGAGAGTCGCCCGAGAATGTTATGCGGCAGGATTGAAAATGAAAAATTCAAGAACAACAACAAATATAGGGGATAGCAGGAACATGATGGCTATGATAGACACAAGAATGAATTATGGGGAAAGGTGGAAACCAAAAGAAGAGACGACGTCTATAGGTGGAAGTCTACCTGAAGAATTGGCGAGTAGATTGATTGCAATATGAAGAAGAAATAAAGATTTGTTTGCATGGAAGACAATCGACATGTCAGAAATAGACCCTGATGTCATTTCTCACAAGTTATTTGTTTATCGAGAAGCGAAGCTGGTAGCACAAAAAAGAAGGAAATTGGGGGAAGAGAGGCGAAAGGTAGCTTTTGAAGAAACTGAGAAGTTATTACAAGCTGATTTTATTCAGGAAACTCAATATACAACGTGGTTAGCGAATGTGGTGCTTGTTAAAAAAGCAAATGGGAAATGTGTACTGATTATACTAACTTAAATAAAGCATGTCCAAATGATTCATATCCATTTCTGAGTATTGATAGATTGGTTGATGGAGCTTTCGACCAGGCAGTGATGAGTTTTTTAGATGCTTATTCCAGTTATAACCAGATACAAATGTATGGGCCTGATATACCCAAAACAACTTTCACTACTGAAATGGATAACTATTGTTACAAAGTTATGCCTTTTGGTATGAAAAATGCGGGAGCTACATACCAAAGATTGATGGATAAGGTGTTTAAGGAGCAGATTGGGAGGAATATGGAGGTTTATGATGATGACATGATTGTTAAATCATGTATGGTGGAAGAACATGTGAAAGATATTGAAGAAGTTTTTGCAAGAATAAGAAAGTACAATATACGCTTGAATCCTGAAAAGTGTGTTTTTGGAGTAAGAGGTGGAAAGTTTGTAGGGTTTATGTTAACCAATAGATGTATTGAAGCAAATCCTAACAAGTGTGAAACAATAACAAAAATGAGAAGTCCAACAAATTTGAAAGAGGTGCAAAGGTTAATTGGAAGATTGAATGCTTTAGCAAGATTCCTGTCAATTCTTGCCAAGAGAACAAAACCGGTAGTAAAGTTATTAAAAAAAGATGAAACTTTTAAGTGGAATGACTAATGTGAGCAAGCCTTCTTTGAGATAAAAAAACATGATAGCCGAGAGTAGAATGGTGGCATGGTCAGTGGAACTTTCAGAGTTTGAAATCAAGTATTAACCGAGAGGAGCAATCAAAGCACAATCTCTTGCAGACTTCATCATTCAACTACCGACAACAACTCAACAAGAAATATGGACCTTACATGTCGACAAATTGTCCAACAAGAAAGGTAGCGGAGCATGAATAGTACTTGAAGGACTGGGAAATTTTTAGTTGGAGATGGCCTTGAGACTCAAGTTCAAAACTTCAAACAACCAGGGCATATATACAGCTCTAATTGCATAATTACTTTTGGCTAGAGACATGGGAGCTAGTAACGTCATATGTAAAAGCGATTTTCAACTTACAGTAGGCCATATACAAGGTGAGTATCAGGTCAAAGATCCATTGTTACTAAGGTATTATCATAAATTTTTAAACATTATGCAATGCTTTAATAATGTCGAAATCAAGCACATTCCGAGAGAACAAAATTCAAAAGCAGATTCATTATCCAAACTGGCAAGTCAACGAAGGCAGATTCAACACAATTCCATCATACAACAAACTCTTAACAATCCAACAATTGGAATAGAAGATTGTTCAACCATCACAACAACAAAAGATGATTGGATCAAAGTATACACTGAAGTAATTAAGAATCAAGAGCAAGACATTGAGATTGATCTTAAGATAACAAGTCGCCAACTTTGTCCGTATAGGTGATGAGTTGTATAAAAGAGGATATTCAACTCCCTTATTAAAATGTCTTTCACAAGAATAAGCCAAATATGTGATCCGAGAGCTACATGAAGGAATTTTTGGACTGCATTGCGGCGCACGAACAATGGCAACGAGAATTTGTCGTGTTGGATACTACTGGGCAACAATACGTGAAGATTGCAATCAATATGTCAAAGCATGTAAAAAGTGTCAAGAGTTTGGAAGTCTTAATCATATACCATCCCAAGAGTTACAAGGAATTGCTTCCCCTTGGACATTCGCAAAATGGGGAATGGATATTCTTGGTCCATTTCCTTTAGGTAGAGGGAAAACGAAGTTTATGATTGTTGTGGTTGACTATTTCACAAAATGGATAGAAGTTGAAGCTTTAACCAAAATAACTACTCAACAAGTTCAAATATTTGTGTGGAAAAATATAATTTGTAGATTTGGTATCACACACACTATTATAACTGACAATGGCCGACAGTTCACTGATAAAAAGCTTATGGAATTCTATGCAGATCTAGGAATTAAGTTTACGACAACTTCAGTTGAACACTCGTAAACGAATGGACAAGTAGAGTCAGTTAACAAAGTCATTATCAGTCAATTGAAAAAGAGATTGGGGAGTGCAAAGGGATTGTGGGCCGAGAAACTTCCAGAAATACTATGGACATACAGATGTACACCACAAACATCAACTGGAGAAACTTCGTTCAATCTTACATATAATACTGACGTGATGTTTCACATATTATTTTCTCCATAGGTTTTGTTATTTACATTAATTTGTTTAGTTTACAACATGGCTTGAATATCTTATGAGTATGATTTAATACCTTTGGTCTTGTTTATTTTAATAGTATATAATAAGTTATAAAAATTCCAATAATAAATTATATAATTAAATATTTTAATTGATATTTATAATTGTCTTTTAATATATAAGGATAGTTTACACCATCTTCATATATTAAATAATTACTTTAATAGAAATATATATATATATATTATATAGTAATTAAATAATACTTTTTTTATTTTAAAACTTTAAGGCCAACTTTTAGTATAAGTGCGTAATATTTTATTCAATTTTCATACATTAAAGTATCGTTTAATAATTAATATGTATGACTATATTTAATGCTTAGTCTCTTAGTTGAAATTAATTTCAAATATAATAACAATTTTATAAATATTAATATATATGCTATATAATTGCATGAAATTTTTAATATAATTTTTGTTGACATTGTTTATTGTATGAGAGTATATATATAGTAGTGGAAGTTTGTATTGTGACAGGTGACAACGATGCCAAATAATCAAGTAACCGACCAAGAAGAAAACCAATATTCCACATTATCAACAGGTTACTCTCTTTTTAAACCATATATTATATCATTATTTCTATTTCAAGAAACAATCACAAACTTTTTCTTCAACCTGTTTTTCCACTTTTTAAGCTTTTTTTTTCTCAACCAGGATCCTTAGATCCTCATTAACGTTAAAGAGGTAAGTTTCTCCCAAATATTACATAAATAAAAGATAAAAATGTACTTGTAACGTACTATTATTGTTAATATAGTAATAAAATTATATTTATTCTTGATTAAAATACTTATTTATACATTTTATCATGAACTTGAATTATATTTAATGTAAATCATTTTTTATAAGATAAAATGCGTGTGCTGAATTTAGTTGACTAATTTAGAATTTATTCATAGAGAATTCTTTCATTAGTATAATAGGCTTTCATCTAGAATGTTCTTATAATTTTTTATTAATAGATATAATGTACATATGTATTTTTTTGTCAACATATGGGTTTTAATCTATTTCTTCTATTTTTTTTTATTTTTTTTAATAATATTTTTTTCATGTAATGACAAATGATTGTTGTTACATAACTTAACATAAAAACTTTTTATAAAAAATAAAATAAAATGAGCTTATTTCTCATATTCTTACTTTAAGTTTTTACTTTCAATACTGAATATTACTGGATCGATATATGTAAAAAAATAAAGTAACATTAATCATCAATTGACTTTATTCCTATATTATGTTTAATGAAAGTAGTGAATTCATCTCCAGCCCTCTTAACCTAAGCCAATCTCAAACCTTGAGCCACTTTGGAGAAAAAAAAAATGGTGAGATAAAAATTGAAGTTGGCATAAATAAGAAGAAGTGTTTAAAATTTGCACTCATGATAGAAAGAAAAAGTTTATTTCACATGCTACACCCCAATAAATATTAATATTTTAATTATTTATAAAAATTTATAATTTTTCTAATTTGGAAATATTTTGTAAAAATTTATAATTTTTCTAATTTTAAATATTTTGTATTTTGTTTGCATTTTCATTAAAAATGTTTTTTTTTTATTTTTTATTATAAATATCAATGTGAGTTTAAGATGGAGATTGTGTGAAAATATCATTAGAATTACGATAAGATAAATCAATTTGAGTATTGTGTAGCTGTTTGGTAGACTTGGACAATCAAAACATTGGTCGGTGAACCCACGTCACTCTTTTGCTACCCACTTGCACCAAATTATTCTGTGCACTTATTATCAAAGAACTTAGATTTACATTTTTTAGTAAGTGGAATAAAAGGGGAGAGGAAATAAAATAAAGTAGAAAAGACAGAATGTTAGTTACTTTATTTAATAAAATAAAATTGAATATTGAGAAATTATAAATAAATAGCAAATTTCTTACAAAATATTAGAGGATTTTCTTTTTTCGGGTGACTTTGAGATTAAATCATAATGGTGTTATAATTTGAATTCAATACTGAAAGGTTTGAATAAGTCACATTCACATTGATAATCAATTACAACTAATATATAAAGTAACATATTGCTGTAATGGATTTTCTAGTATGACTATGTTTTAGGTGTTTCCCTTTGTAAATAGTTTTTTTTAACATACTAGATAGTAATACTATATATATATATATATATATATATATATATATTTGTGTTAAAAAGAAAATTTGATGCTTGTTGCAGTCGTATGTCAATTTTAAACGAGGCTAATTCTTTAAAAACAAAAAAAATTATTGTAATAGATTTAATTAAGAACTGAATATATTAGGATGATTCAAATGAATGAATGTACGTTGATTTATATTGTAAAATGTTGCATCCATTCATAACACTAGTAAAAGAAAAGTGATTAATGTTTTACAATAGTATGGGTGAATGAACATTTTTGTTATTTTTAATCAAATCATATATTCCATATTATAATTTTCTAATTTGATTGACTTTAACAAAAACACACAATAATATGGACTCTTAAATAAATAATCATTAATTGTTTATTAAACTAATTATTTATACCAATTATTAGTAGTGGTGTGTTGATTGTGTAACATACATAGTATGTGAAATGTAGTCACCTATTACTGTAAAATTTTATGTAAATATATTTTGAAGACTCGTGACTTCTCTGGTAGGGATGACAAATATGACAAATAATTTGATCTCCACGAGTATTATTTGAATTCATTCCAATTCAATTTTGATAGAGAATCTTCTCGTTGATTAAGTATATGTATAACTCTGAATAATATTTGATTTTTTAAATTAATGTATGAAAATGATGATTGATATATACATATGTGTCTCATTTCGATTTCAATAACATGTACCAATACTTGTTATATCATTTCTTCTTTTGATGCGTAATTATTTTTTTTATTCTTTTTGACTTGTTCAGGATTCACAAATTCTTTTAGATCTCAAGTGTAACAACACTTTTTTAAAAACAAAAACAGAATCCCCTTCACGCATTTTTCCTTCCTTATCTCCATTTCTCTCTCTCTCCATATTTTCTTCTCTCCCTCTCTTTTAATTTTCTCTCCCAATCTTCATCTATTTTACGTTGTAGCTAGCGAGTTAAGGAACATTTCTACCCGATCAGATTTTTAAACAGAGTAAGTTCATTTTTACTCTAAATATCCTTTGTTCTCTGTTTTTCCTTAGGATTTAGTCATCAATATTGGTGGGGTCAGTT